>Ga0316204_10000118_pt1 | contig 320049 bp, 314 predicted proteins | sample 6monrhotite_MG_2_FD_205661 | JGI IMG/M metagenome (GOLD analysis project Ga0316204, IMG submission 205661) | Microbial mat bacterial communities from mineral coupon in-situ incubated in ocean water Damariscotta River, Maine, United States -... | ecosystem: Environmental > Aquatic > Marine >... | reverse complement strand
GCTTAACAGTGACCTTGACAGATGAAGTAGATGACTTTGTTAATTGATTTTTATTTTGGTTATGAAAATAATCAAAAAATGTTTACTTATGCCTGTTGACTCGAGATCGGCTCATATGTGTTATGTGTATTTTTCATTTGAAATTGGGCGATATTTTTCTAGGCATTTTTTGAATCTCTTCGATGATCATTTTCGGTCCAGTTACTCGTATCTGGACTGGTAAGGATTCCATAACGATTACGTTTCTAAGCACACCCTTTTTTTCTAAAACCCGAACTCTTTCTAAAACTGGATCAGGATGTTCAGCGCTACCAATTATAAGCACATCGTGCAATTCTTCAGTTATTGGCAGGCTACCAGCATAAACTAACGTTCCTCCGGATAAACTCAGAGATAATAGAAAAACAATACCAGCAGATTTTAATTTATTAACCATAATATCAGTCGCATTACACATAACGCCCCAAATAACGGGGATTTTGTGGCGCGTAGCGTAACAAAATGTCCATGTTAATTTGAATTGTTATGTTTATTATTTTTGATAGCAACTTTATTAATTTTCAAGTGCGATGGATGCCATTTTCATCGTGCTTTCAAATGATTCTGCACCCGCAATAAAACAACCATTATGGCAAAACATAGCATCATCAACACCGGTCACTTCTTGAAGTTCTTTATCTGATAAGCCAGCCCATGGTTTAGGCAGCGATTTTCTGTCTTCGAATGAACCTAATTCAACAGGGACTGTTTGAATTCTCCATTCGCCAGTCTGAGATGGGTAAACCACATATAAAGCCTCTTCAGATAAGGCGTGAACCGTTCTTTTCCAGGGGGTATATTTTTCTAATACAATCACTCTTGGATCTTCTGCATTATCAATAGATTTAGCCACAATTTCTTTCGCACTAACGCCACCGTTAGCCGATGCAATAAATCGTGCTAAAACGCGCGATGCAAACTCAACTGCGTCATCAAAACAGGTATCAAAGTGACTATCTTCCTGCCAGGTCGGGTTAAACATTGAAATAGTTTGGCTCAAGGTAATACCTTTAACAACACCTTCAACATGACCACAATCGATGGCATCAATATTTGATACCAGACCCGCATCAACCGCATTGGCTACGTCCTGGTTACCCTGGCATATTTCTAAGCCGTATTTTTGCCAAATTAAACCAAATGAGGAATAGGGAATACCATTTTCGCGCTCACCCGCACCACCACGTTGATGATGATCAAAACGGTCTGACTCCGGGTCATATTCACCACCGACATCAATCACAATATCTGCCTTAGCGATAAGCTCTAAATCACGTGTGCGAATGAGCTTAAAAGATGGGAATATGCTCTTAAATGCAGCGATACTAAAAACATCATCTGCATGAAAATTACCGTTGTGAGTTGCTATCGTTTTATCATTCATTTGTTTTGTGTCGTGTGAGAAAAGGGATGAAGGTGTCGCTAGTTAAACTTTAATGTCTTGGAAATATTTAATAAGCAAAGATTTAACGGCGAATTCTAACCGAAGACAGCTAACAAAAATAGCTGATTTTTAATAACTAAAATATCAAATATAACGTCTCGCTTCAGCCGCCGACGTTGGAGGTCGGTTGAAAGCGTTTGTTAGCCAACATAATTTCCAGTTATTTCTCATATGGCGTAATTGCGAGTATATTCCTGACTAGTTTAGGCCCACTGTATACCAGCCCAGAGTAAATTTGTACCAGTGAAGCACCCGCATTGAACTTTTCTTTGGCATCTTCCATAGTCATAATTCCACCCGATGCAATAATTGGAATTTTTCCGCCAAGTTCAGTGTTGAGCTGCTGAGTGATGGCGGTAGCTTTTTTACAAAGAGGCACTCCACTCAATCCACCTTTCTCCGTACTATTCACCATGCCCTCCACACCCTCACGGGAAAGTGTACTGTTTGTAGCGATTACACCATCAATGTTGTGCTCTATGAGTGTTTCGGCAATATCTTGCACTTCATCCAGTGTAAGATCAGGAGCAATTTTGACGACTAGTGGCACATATTTTCCATGAGTTTCAGCTAACTTACACTGCTTCAATTTAAGCTTGGATAGCAACTCCGATAAATCATTTTTGCGCTGCAATTGGCGCAGATTTGGAGTTCCAGGAGAGGATATGTTTAGTGCCACATAGCTGGCGTAATCATAGACCTTCTCAAATGAAAACAAATAATCGTCAACCGCATTTTCAATAGGTGTGTCAGCATTTTTCCCGATACTAACACCTAGGACACCTCGATATTTGGCTCGCTTTATGTTTTTTACAAGTTGCTCAACACCATGGTTATTAAACCCCATTCGATTAACAATGGCCTGTGCTGCGGGGATCCTAAATAGCCTCGGTTTCTGATTGCCTTGCTGCGGACGTGGAGTAACAGTTCCAACTTCAATGTACCCAAAACCAAGCTTCGAAAGAGCATCAATGTATTCGCCATTCTTATCAAAACCAGCAGCCAGTCCTACTGGGTTTGGAAAGTCGAGGCCCATAACTTTATATGGCACAAAGGTACGTTCGCCTTTGATACCACGCAGAAAACCCAACCGATAGGCTGCATTCAGGAGAGCAAGCGAGGTTGTGTGCGTAACCTCGGGATCGAATCGGAATAATATTGATCGGGCAATCGAATACAGGATTTTTTGCTCCAATGTTTATTATTAAGTATGAATTTATTAGCGGCTAACGGTCCCACACGATGCGATTGTTAGAGCTTTTTAGCACTTTCTTCACAATCAACATAAGCAGATAGCCCATCTTTAAAGTAAAAATATTCTTTACAGGTTTTATCGTCCTTATTAATATATCTGGTGCCTATATCAATTGCACGAAATGTTTCACTTAACTCTATCCAGCCGTTTTTATTGAAGTCCATGAACTTATATGGCAGGGGAGACTGTGTGATAAAAAATATATATAAACCACCATATGTGGTGATACATATACATAAAATTATAATCACTTTTTTAAGTTTTCCTTTCATCCTTTTTGTGTAAGTTAAATGCTTCTGTTTAGGTGTTTTCATATGACACTTTCTCCGTTAGATTTTAGTGTCCATTAATTCGGGGTAAGTTCAGCCCAAGAGAGCACAGCGAACAACCTTGACTTGATTGTTAGGCCTTACGTTTACTCGCTTTAAAAAATAATACGTTACCAATTTGTGTAACTGATACTTTGCCAAAACCATCACGCAACACTTCTTCCAATTCATTTTTTTTATCATCTTTATTATTGAAAATACCAGTTTTATTATAGGTATCCATTACGAGTTTTGCCATGACATTTTGTTTTGAGTCATAAATGGCCGTAGAACCAAAAATAGCCCCATCTTCTGTTAGATGGTTACCCAAATTTAATAAAGCCATACCTTTCGTTTTGAAATCACCTGGGACACAATGAAGAACGAAATTTAAACCTATGCTTTTAAATTTTTCAGTTTCTAAAGGCAAATCTTCTAATATGTTAGCTTTGTAAATTTTTGCTTCTATTGGTTTAATGCTTTTTTGAGTAGCTTCCAGACAATTTTCACTAAGATCAAGAAGGGATAACATTTTAATCTTACCTGCATTTTTACATTTTTTGAGTAAAAATCCTGTTCCTGCGCCTACTTCAAGATGATTTTCAGATACATTATTTAAGTAAAAATCAATTATTTTTTCTGATGGACATCTAAAGAATATTGGTGATACACATTTAAATACATAAAGGTCATAAACTGACAATAAATTTTTACTGTAAATCTTTACTGCTTTATGTGCTTTAGTATTAAGGTCTTCAAGATTTTCCATTTTAATATATCCTTGTTTATTATTTTCCCTAACGACTTAAAAGTCCCAGTGAGCGATTAGCGAACGAGCTTGACTTGCTTGTTATGTGAGTAATAATTATACGTACTCCATTAATTCTACCGGAGCACCATTGACCTCGATAAAGGCAACAATTAAACCCTCACTTGGAGAGTTTGGTTCTATGATTATTTTTTTACCTACAAGTTCCGTCATAATATCTTCAACAACAAATGCTACGTGTGGGATTGTTTTAACAAGATCAGGATAAGGAGCATCATCCCAATATCTCTGCCATTGAATGCCATAAGGGTTATTTTCATGATCAGACACTGTCATTTTTAAATGCGGTAAATCTATTTCACCCTCAAATTTACCAGTAACCGGAATTCCTACATGATTAAATTTCATTAACTTCCCTTTAGAAATTGATACACATAACGTTTTTAATAACTGGCAAAATAAAGCATAGCGCAGCGGCGCTTTATTTTATCCATGTTGATTTTCTTGTTAGGCAAGTTTGCATGATAAATGCTGCTTAATACCTTGCCATTCATTTTTTATAATACTATATATAACGGAATCTCTTATACGGCCATTGGGCATAACCATATGATTACGTAAGACTCCCTCTTCTTTAGCTCCTAAACGTAATATAGCATTCCGAGACTTAGAATTTAAATAATCAGTTAGGAACTCAACACGATTTAGTTCCATTGTTTCAAATGCGTGAGTTAGCATTAAAAGCTTAGCTTCAGTATTGATTCGTGTCCTTTGCCATTTATTACCTAGAAAGGTGTAACCAATTTCAACTCGTTTGTTTGGCAAGTTTGCTTTCATGAAGCGAGTAGAGCCAGCAACTTTGTTAGTTTGCTTATCAATTGTTACGTATGTTAGCCCGTCACCAGAAGTATAATCTTGAATTGCTTTTTCAAAGAAAGCATCTATATCTTTGGTGTGAGGGACTAGCGTTACATGTAAATTCCATAACTCACCATCAGAAATAGCCTCACATAGTTCACTTTTGTGGGTTTCTAAAAGAGGTTCTAGGTGAACATATTTTCCTACTAATGGTATTTGTTTAAAGTCCATTTGTTGTTTGTCCTTAATGCCTAACGTCCTACATCAGCGCGTTTGCGTAAGCATGGTTTGGCTGTGATAAAATCGAGCGTAGCGAGATCACAGCCAAACCATGCTTACGCAAATTTGTTGGATGTTGTTGTTATGCCTGCGGCATACTCTTACTATGCTATTATTTTTTTTGCTTGTTAACAATGTTTTCTATTCTACCTCGTGCCCAGTTACCGAAAACAACAGGCTTCCAGTCACCACCCAATTTAGATGCTACATTCGTTAAATAGCCGATCGAACTTCCAGTTGCCCCACCTATAGCTCCTCCAACAGGTCCCGTTAAACTGCTACCTATAGCAGCCCCAGCAGCGCCACCTGCAATAACACCAAAAATATTTAGTGAATGACGGGTTAACTTTGTGATTTTCGATTCTTTTGCAAACTCATGATGATAGGCGATAATTGCATCACGATCTCTATCCCCTTCATATTGCAACCATTTACGAAATTTTATCGACTTATTTCGTAATACCATAACTTCATCAAATCCAATCACACCTTCATTGACAAATTTTCTAATATCAGGAAACTCCACTTTTCCTTTTAAATCTTCAATGATTGACTTACTTTTATCAATTTTCGTTGCGCTTTCATACAGTTTATCGCCGACCAAAGACGCAATAGGTTCTCCCAAGTACAGATCGCACTCTATAGTATCCATTTTTTACTCGTATAACGATTAGCATAAGGGGCGGACAAAAGCGGAGCTTTTGTTCGTCCAGTGAGCGGGAGCGAACGGCTTAATGCGCTTGTTAGGTTCTATATTATTCATTGTGCGCTTCAAATATCTAAGGTGAAAAGTGAATGCGATATTTATTAAAATTAATGTAAAGTATGCAAATGAATTTTCATGTTGCTTTTTATTTCGTTTATATCTTTTTCTATAACTTTTACTTTTTTAGCTAAGCCTATAGATTTAGAATTTTTATCTTCAAGCCTTTGGTTTAGGTTTTTACTTATCTGCGTAAGAGGTTGAGATGCTTTTTTAACAAACGATGTATCATTAGATAGTTCTCTTGCCACTTTTGATGCGATATCAGATGCTGATAATTCCACTTTTTTTCTGGTTTCTTCTGCCTCAGCAAGAAGACTATTTGCTTGTGCATAAAGCGCGTCAATTTTTCCAGATGTTTTTGCTGCTTCAGCAGCCGTTGCCATTATCACTCCTGATGCTTGGCTGTAAGCTTCATTGTAAGCACCCTGTTTTGCAACTTCATTAATAAAAAACCCTAATAAGAATGAAGCAACTGCTAATATTGTTCCGGGTATTACTATAAGTGTAAGCATATACTTTCGAACAGCTTCTTTTGCTTGCATTGTTAAATGAGCATCTTCATTTCTTTCCATGTTTAAAATCCTCTAACTTTGATAGTGATACCTAACGATTTAAATAACCGGCGCGCGGCTTTATGCGCGTCCGGCGTGTGGAACACGCGAAGTTGATTGTTTTGTTAGGCTTTTGAGCCAAGTTTTTTTGCTGCAGAAATCCATTTTTCTCTTTGCTGTTGGCTTGAACTTTTGATTAGAGCGAACTCTGACATCTTCACGACCTTTATGCCACAAAACCCAAGAATTGTTCTCTTCATTTCATTATGACCAGGTCTGTGATATATCCAACGATAATACCAAGGTGGTGTATCCATAGTTACCATAAGGTGTGCAGTTCGTCCTGAAAGTAATTTATCCCAAAGCGGAGAATCCTTTCGATACTTAAACGCAAAACCCGGCAGAAGAACGCGATCAAAAAAACCTTTCATTAACGCTGGCATAGCACCCCACCAATTAGGATAAACAAAAACTATATGATTAGACCATTGAATAAGTTCTTGGGCTTTTGCTAGGTCAGGTTCAAGCTCTTGGATTTTTTTGTATCCTTCCCAGAGTATTGGGTCGAAATTTAACTCGCCTAGTTGAAGTTCACGTACCTTTGAATCGTTTTCCATTGCGCTATCGATATATGCTTTGGCTAATGAACCGCAGAAACTATTTTTATCAGGGTGCCCAAGAATGACGAGTATATTCTTTTGCATTGCTTCTCCTTAGCCTAACAGTTAATTAGACAGAATTCTGTAATTTACCTTATTAGGCAGATTTCTGCCTAATCCATTTTTTATAGAATTAAAGCAAACAAAATTCTAATCGTTCAGTACCATGGATAGCGAGAAGTCAGAGTACAAGGCAAAAATTAACGAAAAAGCGGAGTGTACAATGAGTACATGAGCATTTTTAGTTAGTTTTTAACGCCGTAATCTGGCTTCTCGCAATTCATGGTTTGACTACAGAAATTTTGCCACCCAAACTCCGCGCCTGCACACTTCGATCATACATCGACTCGCCAAAGGTTGGAGGTACTTTATATTCACCAACATTAGTCGCTTTAATACGATAAACGAATTCCTGAACCCGGGCAGCAACGTCACCAAAGACAATCATACGATCTTCTCTTGAATCAACATACTGAGGTATCCAGCCCGAGTTTTGGTTTCTTAAATTTTTATCGAGTACCACTTCAAATCCTCCGGGTAATAAGTCAACCACGGCAACATTGTAATGATGCATATCATTTAACGCCCGAATTTTAAGATGTACAAAGACTTCTTCGCCTAAGGTGACACTATTAATCACATCACCCTTTTCATTACGGTACTCCCTTTGTACTTCAAGTTGTTCTTTAATGTCTTCTTTAGGTAAAGACTTATCAAAGCCAGCCTGAGTAACCTGATAAAACAAATTATGCTCATCAGCAGAATCGATACTGATGGCTTTGGCTTGTTCAGTAAAATCAATCAAAGGGAATAACCCCGGAGGAATGCCTAATTCCCGTTTTTCTTTATTTGCCAGCACTTCCTGTATTTTCAGCAACATGTCTTTTGGTGTACCTGTTGCGGATGCATACGTATCCAAAGCAAGAATGACGGATGCAGATGAAAGAGTATTAAAATGACCACGTAAGATAGGTTGCACCAGTTTATCTAACTGCTCTGCTTTTAAATCTTTCAATCTATCTTTAAAGTGATAGGCAAGAACATAAAGTAAATGTGCATCCCTTAACAAACCATCATAAAAATATCGATAATCAGTCAACTGAGTGTCACCCAGACTAGATTTTCCAATTAATTTTTCAGCTTCATTGTCAAGCCTTAACATTTTATAGGTCGCAGCAATATATATTCCTGTTAAATCTTTTTGCCAGTTTTCAGGTTTCATCTCTTCAGCAAGTTCTTTGCGTAAACTTTCCAGCATGCGTGTCGTAACCAAACCATTACGTGTTAATACATAAATGGCATAAGCATGTTCACGAGCTTCTGCTAATGAGTTAACGGGGCGAGCGGCCAGCTTCCGTAAAAAACTTAAACCACGTTGTAATAAATCACGCGGAACAGGGTAACCTCTCTCTTTAGTCTCGGTTAAAAAATGTAACGCGTAAACAGACTGAAAGACTGAAACATTAGAATTAGCTGACCAGAAACCAAAGGCACCTTCTGAATTTTGTCGGCCTCGTAATACCCGAATAATCTGTTGTAAGCTTTGCTCAACATCTTTCGCTTTATATGCAAACTCAGGTCTGTCTCGCAACACAATTGCCGGGAATGCGCGACTCACTAATTGCTCTGTACATAAATAAGGATAGTTACCCAGGTATTGAACTAAACCGTGCGCCAACCCTAATGGCACCGGCGATGCCGATACCTGAAGTTTGCGGAAATGAGGATACATATCTCTATCTATAGCGACTTCTACATTATCATCCTGTAAATAACCACCACGAACTTTTGTCATAAAGGGCACTGCGGGACGTACACTTAAGTCCACCCGATAACGACTTTGTTTTTTGCCGTGACTCACTATAAAAGTAAGTCGTCCTGAACCTAAAACATCATTCGCTTTAATTTTAAAACGTGTACTTTGTTCATGCCCTTCGCTAATTGAAAGCGCTTGTTTAGCCTCACTAATGACTTTTAAATGCTTCGATGTTTCTAAGCGAACAGTAACTGCCGCGTTCTCACCTGAATCTTCGATATTATTTGCTACATTAACACTGACGGTAAATTCATCCCCCGGTGCAACAAAGGTGGGGGCATTTGGACTAATAATAAAATGTCCTCTAACGATTGAATGAGTGCTTGCAACACCGATCGCCTGATCAGCAACGGCAACCGCCATGATGCGCAACTTGCCATTAAAGGAATCCGGAACGGTATACACCAATTCACCTTTTTCACCATCGCTTTCAATAATACCTGACCAGTAAACAACCGGTTTTTTCTGTTTACGCTGGAATGGATTTAGATTTTTACCCAGTGCTGCTGCCATCATATCGCCACCACCTGGCGCGGATAATGCTTTGACCAAATCAAACTCTGGTAATAATAAATCAAGTATTTGTCGTGTTTTTACTTCTAATGCACGCTTTTTGAAAAAGTGAGATAACGGATCAGGTGTTTTATAATTAGCAACCTGCAAGATACCTTCATTCACCGCAAACACCACTATTTTCCCTGGCCGTTTAGTTTGGTAAGTGATTTTCAACTCTTCACCCGGTCGGGCAATTTCTGCTGCATTTAAAGTAACCTTGTTTACCCGCATAGCACGGTTAATAGTAAATGGCATCACACCATAACTAAGCGGACTCATGAATATTTCTTTTGATTCAGGTGCACGAATAAAACTCACATTCACATAACCATTTCCTTCCAAATCATCTGGCACACGAATTTTTTGAACTGAGCTATTAGTGGTTGTTTTAAACCATTTAAAACTATAAACATGATCACGTTCTATCGTTATCAGTCCAGCGCCAACATAAGGTGCTTTAATTTGCAGTTCGATTTCTTCTCCCGGATTAAAATCTGATTTATTCAGCTTTATTTGTAATTCGGCGTTTTTATCTAAACTGCGAGCAAGATTTGCATCACCGATGACCGAAAAGTTAACTTTATTTAATTCCGTGTCATTGCCATCACGAATAACCAAAGTAAATTCACCCGCTTTATCTGTTGGTAACGAATATTTACTTCCCGCTGCAGATACTTTTAAGGGTTTACGACTTAATGACGTTTTTTTCTTCACCGACTGATATTTATAGGTACCATCATTTTGTCGCGTTAACACTGAAACATAACGTTGTTCAATCAGTTCCATTTGCAAACCTGACACATCCATCTTTTTCAATGTCGGTGCAATGGCTAAAAGTTCTAACGAACGATGGCTGTCTTTTTTTATGTAATTTAATTTACCATCGGCTTTATAGCCAATTAAATACGCTAAAGGTGAAATTAAAATGGAGCGCTCAGCAGATACACCTCGGCCACCTTCGGCTTCATAGCCCTGAGTAGTCAGATTGAGACGATATGTCGCTTTTGCAAAACGTGATAAATCAATATCAAAAACAGCTGCCCCTTTTTCATCCGTTGTTGAATCCTCTAAACGTTCGCTGAAGGAACGTTTGGCGCGCAGTGGATCATAAAAACGATAATCTTTATATTTTCTAAAATAAGGTTGCGCAGGTTGTAAATTAATATTCGCGGCGATACGCCGATTCGATGCAGGGATGCCGTACAAGTTCTGCAAAGACACCCGACCTTGTAATCCTTCAGGTGAAATCCAGCCAGCCTCTCTTTCTTTTGAAAAATGAGTTTGGATTTTCATACGATCAGGTATAAATTCTTCAACACGAACTGTCGTTGAACCTAATAAATTACGACGGTGTTTATCTTTGATTAAATAAGCCCGCACCTGATAATTGCCTGTGGGGGAGGTATATTCTGTTTTGTATGATATTTCATCAAAACCACTTTCATCTAATTTTATTTTTTTCCGCTTAATGGTAAGTCCACGTGCATCATTAATGACTATTTCCATGGGTAGACCCATTAACTCTTTTTTCCAGTCCGTCGAACGAATAATCATCGCAACATGAAATTGATCACCCGGACGATATATTCCCCTGTCTGAAAATAAGTAAGCATCTAGTTTAGCTTCTTGGCCACGATCATAAATGCCACCCACATCAAACCGTGAATAGTTAATGTCGGTATTTCCTTTATTAAAAGGAATAAAAGATAAATCATCTCCCTTACGCACCAGGTAAACAACCGGTTGTTGTTCACGTTTCAAATCTTTAACCGAGGGTAATATTGCCCGCCCTCTTGCATTGGTTTTAACTGTAACGACGGCAACACCATTTTTTCCCAAAAGCTCTACTGTTGCTCCGGCAACAGGTTGCCCATCATTTAATGACTGCACGAAAACATCATGGGTATTATCTGAGTTATCCTTCACTAAAATACCAAGATCGGTAATTAAGATCAGGCGATTATCTGCTGCACCACTTGCACGTTTATTTTTTTTATCCCAGCGTTGAACTTTAAAAAAGAATAAACCTTTCTTTTGTTTTGCTTCACCTTTGTTTATATACGGTGAAAAATCAAACGCGGTATATTGTGCTTTCTCCGGCCCGGTTTCCTGCAATTCTCTGATACGGGTAAAACGTTCCGTAATATTATCTGCATTAAAGTTATAATTAGAAAAATAGTTGCTTTTAAAATCACCATTAGACTGACTCACTAAATGATTAATTTGATCATGCAATACCCGTCCTATTTCAAACTGAACCGTTTTAATACCTCGCGATACGATTGATAATTTTCTTTCCCCACGCATACCAAGGATCGCGCCTTCATGCATAATATTTAATTCCCGTGGAAATTCAGGAACACGTTTTACATTTTCATAGGCATCAGCCAGTATATAACCACCAAATGAACGTGTTCCTTTATTGATGCGTACAAAAAGACTACGGCCGGGTTTAGATTTATATCGAAAACTATGTAAATTAGAATATTCATGCTCAGTTGGAATTGCTTTAAGCTCTAGCTCTTGTGCATACTCTAAAACCTGAGGCCCCACTTCACTTGCTCGCCAATATTGATAGTTTCGTCTTGCTTTGCGTCCCTGCACAGCAGGAAGATCACGCGGTAGCTCATACACTTTAATATTTTTTTGTAATTCTTTTTCCAGAACACCGGCTGTCGTTTCTACAATCAGAACCTGCTCCGGTTCATTACGTTTATTCCTAACAAGTGTGGGGTTTATATTCGAAACCCTGAAATAACTGTACATGCCAGGGACACTCACTTCTGTTTGCAAGTCACCTTCCCATGCTGCTCCGCCACGGCTCGATTTAAAGCCTCCTTCAATTTCAATTTTTACGATTTTATCTTTAAGTGGAATTTTTACCGGTTCGGATTGTATATATGCTTCACCTGAAAACTTGTCATAACTCACTTTAAACTTAATCGCACTTCCATCACTCAATATGCCTGCTTTTTTATTTTGTATATTTAATTTAATATTATTTTCAAACGATGCTTTATCAATGGGATGAGTAAATTTAACGGTGGTAACAATCCGTTTAATTTTTGGATCAAGTGGATCCTGATGAAAATAACTATTTAACAGTTCGGCTGAAAAGTTGGCAGAGGCAAAACGATATTCATATTCCCGAAGTAACACGTGGTTAGGGAAAAAGCTTTTATCAAATTTAACCCGATATTCTTCGCCAACCGCCCAATCCTGTTCTGGTTTAAACTCAAGTTGAGTATCATTATTCCATTTCCACTGACCTTTTATCTCTGGCGTCAGGGATATACCTTTAGATACGATTTTACCGATTTGTTCTAGTTGTGCGGCTGAAGCGCTAAAATTGACATAAACAGAATCAAAAACGGGTTTATCACTTAATACCGTTAAAGCAGGGGCAGTCCCCGTTATTTCTACCTGAACGGGTTTAGGTAATGATTCATACCACAGCAGGCCACCGTAACCCATTAAGGTAAAAACAAGTGTCAGCCAAACGATATTTTTGTTTTGTTTACGCCAGACAAGCGCTTTTTGAAAAAGCTGGCTAATGCTATTCATCCATGGTGGTAACTGCCATGTAAACGATCCAAAAAAGAAAAAAAGTACTTTCCTAATAAACTGCATTTGCCACATCCCTATTAATTGCGTGAAGCTTCGTTTTTAGCATATTGCCACTGAACTGGCAAAAAAAATGACTACGGGAAACCCGGTAGCCATTTAATGAATTAACGATATACTTATAGTGTTGCTATTAAATCTGCACCTATTTAATTCTAAATTCAGCTGATCGCGCATGTGCCGTTAAACTTTCACCGCGCCCCAGTATAGAGGCTGTTTTACCTAACTCAGACGCACCTTCAGCAGAACACATGATTAAGCTTGAGCGTTTTTGAAAAGCGTACACACCTAATGGTGAACTAAAACGCGCAGTGCGTGACGTTGGCAATACATGGTTAGGCCCTGCACAGTAATCACCTAATGCTTCAGCAGTGTAACGGCCCATAAATATTGCACCGGCATGTTTTATTTTTTTGGCCATGCTTTGGGGATCATCCACTGAAAGCTCTAAATGTTCAGGTGAGATAAAATTAGAAACGTCAATCGCTTCATTTTCATCTTTAACTAAAATGAAAGCACCTCTATCATTTAATGACTTCGATATAATATCTTTACGTTCCATCGTTGGTAATAACTTATCAATACTTGCCTGTACCTGATCAAGAAAATCGACATCCCATGTAACTAAAATAGATTGCGCATCTTCATCATGTTCTGCCTGAGAGAATAAATCCATGGCGATCCAGTCCGGATCGGTTTTTCCATCACACACCACTAAAATTTCTGAAGGACCTGCGATCATATCAATACCGACACGACCAAATACCATCGACTTAGCCGTCGCGACATAAATATTTCCCGGACCAACAATTTTATCAACAGCAGGAACCGTTTCAGTTCCATACGCTAAAGCGGCAACGGCTTGCGCACCACCAATAGCAAAAACGGTATCAACACCAGCAATTTTTGCTGCTGCTAATACCATATCATTCACTACACCATCAGGCGTTGGAACAACCATCACGATTTCTTCAACACCCGCCACTTTTGCGGGAATGGCATTCATTAAAACAGAAGACGGATACGTTGCTTTACCACCAGGGACATATAAGCCAACACGATCAAGCGCAGTAATTTGCTGACCTAATAATGTGCCGTCGTCTTCAGTGTAAGACCATGATTCCATTATTTGATGTTCGTGGTAACTGCGTACGCGTTCTGCTGCGACTTCTAATGCTTCTCGTTGATCAGCAGGAATTTTTTTATACGCAGTGTCAATTTGTTCTTTAGTAAAGGTTAGTTCCGCCATCGAGCTAACATTCATACGATCAAATTTATTCGTGTATTCAATTAAAGCTTCATCACCACGCGAACGAATATCTTTTAATATATCACGCACAGTTGAATTAACCTGGTCATCAGACACACCTTCCCATGCTAACAAGGTATCCATTTGTTGGCGGTAATCATTTTGTGTTGTTGTTAAACGTTTTATGTTCATAGCTATATTTACTTGTTTTTTACTGCTTCAGCAATTTGTTCAATTAATTTTGATACTCTGGCGTGCTTCATTTTCATTGCTGCTCTGTTCACAACCAAACGTGAACTGATATCTGCAATATGCTCTAACGGCTCGAGTCCATTTGCTTTTAATGTGTTACCGGTATCGACGACATCAATAATAAAATCAGCGAGTCCAACCAGCGGTGCTAATTCCATTGAACCGTATAACTTAATCACTTCAACTTGTTTACCTTGCTCTGCATAATAACGACGTGCGCAATTAACAAACTTTGTTGCAATACGTAAACGTCCTTCAGGTATTTTTGCGTTAACTGGTCCAGCGGTCATGAGTTTACATTTTGCAATTTCTAAATCTAAGGGTTCATATAAACCGTCACCACCATGCTCAAGTAAAACGTCTTTTCCAGCCACACCAATATCGGCTGCACCATACTGCACATACGTAGGTACATCTGTTGCACGAATGATGACAAGCTTTACATCATCATGATTAGTATCAAGAATAAGTTTACGACTGGTTTCAGGATCATCTTTTGGTGTAATACCTGCGTGCGCAAGCAAAGGCATTGTTTCCTTATATATACGACCTTTTGATAATGCGATGGTTAACGTTTCACTCATAATATCTATCTTCTATTAAATTAATCCGGCACACGACGAATGGTTGCGCCAAGTTGTTGTAGTTTTTCTTCAATACACTCGTAACCACGATCAATATGATAAATACGTTCTACACACGTATCACCTTCAGCAACTAAACCTGCAATAACCAAACTTGCCGAAGCACGTAAATCTGTTGCCATGACAGGTGCGCTCTTTAATTTCTCAACACCTTTTATCAATGCAGTATTACCGTTCACTTCAATATCGGCACCCATGCGTTTTAATTCCTGAACATGCATAAAACGATTTTCAAAAATCGTTTCCGTTATACTTGATGAGCCTTCTGCAACGGCATTAAGAATAGAAAACTGTGCCTGCATATCGGTTGGAAAAGCCGGATAAGGTGCAGTTCGGACATCAATGGCTTTTGCACGCTTGCCTTTCATATCTAATGAAATCCAGTCTTTACCTGTTTCGATTTCTGCACCGGCTTCTTCAAGTTTTGATAACACAGCATCTAACAAGGTTGGATCCGTATCTTTTAATTTTACTTTACCGCCAGTAACTGCTGCTGCTACCAGATAAGTTCCTGTTTCAATTCGATCTGGCAATATGTCATACGTTGCACCATGCATACGTTCGACACCTTCAATCGTAATGGTGTCGGTACCTGCACCACTCACTTTTGCACCCATTGCATTTAAGCAATGGGCTAAATCGACCACTTCAGGTTCACGTGCTGCATTTTCAAGTATGGTTGTGCCATCAGCTAAAGCAGCTGCCATCATTAAATTCTCTGTGCCGGTTACCGTAACAACATCGAGGACAATTTTTGCACCTTGCAGACGTTTACATTTTGCTTTGATATAACCATTCTCAACCTTAATGTCTGCCCCCATTAATTCTAAACCATGAATATGCAGATTCACCGGACGTGCACCAATCGCACAACCACCGGGTAAGGAAACTTCAGCTTCACCAAATCGAGCCAGTAATGGGCCAAGCACCAAAATAGAAGCACGCATGGTTTTTACTAATTCATACGGGGCAACATAGCTTTCAATTGTTGTGGGATTAACCTCAACATTCATCTTTTCATCCATGGTTAAACTCACACCCATGCGGCCTAAAAGTTCCATGGTCGTAGTAATGTCATGTAAATGAGGAATGTTTCGGATTAAGACAGGATCATCGGATAATAAAGTTGAAACAATAATCGGTAAGGCAGCATTTTTTGCGCCTGAGATTCTAATCTCACCACTAAGTGGCTTACCACCGGTAATAATTAATTTATCCATAATATTTTATATTCTATATATTTGATATTGTAAAAATGTTTAATACATTAGTTTGTATCTCGGATAACGAGATGCTAAAGGATAAGGCAAAAACTGACGTAAAAGCGGAGCTTACAGTAGGCCATTCTCGTACATCCCTCGGTAATTGCTCCTGCATTACTCTACCTCCTACATCCCTGTAGTCGTGTGCTACATGGCACCTGAACATCCTTGTTCAATGTAAGTGAGCATTTTGAGTTAGTTTTAAACGCAGTAATTTAGCTTCTCGTTATTCGAGATTATCTGACCTGGAGTTTTTGTGCTTTCGCGTACTCTTCTGCCGTATACGTTTTAATTGTTAATGCATGCACTTCACCACTGGTAATTTTATCACCTAGTGTGGCATAAACTTTTTGTTGCTTTTTCACTAACGAGAGACCATCAAAAATCTCACCGATTACAACAGCGTCAAAATGGCTGCCATCTCCCTGAACTTTTACTTCGCAGTCGGGTAATCCTGCCTGAATCATTATTTGTACATCTTCCGGAATCATAAATATCACCAAATTTCATTAATCTAATTTGAAAGTAGCAGCGCAACTTTTAAAGTGCGCTATTGTAGCGCGAGAGACGGTTAGCGGATACGGCTAAAATGCGGTTTAATCGCCAAAATCATGGCTTAATATGATGAATTATGCCGAATTAACTCAGATTTTTACTAATTTTAGAAAAAGACAATAAATAGAAGAAAGGCTTAGTTATTCGAGGGGCAATATGTCCAACAAACCACTAATTTCAACAATATCTTTCATTTGTTGGGGTAAATTTGAGAATAAAAGAGTCAAATTGGCGGTGTTAGCCAATTGAATAACTTCAATCAATAAGGCGACACCAGCACTGTCACTACGGGAAACTGAAGCAAGATCGATGGTGATATTTTCACCTTCAATCGAAGAAAATAACTCAACAAATTGCTTTGAAATAGCAGGCACGGTAGGCATCGAGAGTTCCCCCTCGATGAGATAGTGTCCCTGACTTTGTTTCAATATTGTTGGCTGCATTTTATTTTTTTTCAGCTGAATCTTTATTAACAAAGCTATCTACAAAACGGCTAATCAATTTTTCTAAAACCAGAGAACTTTGAGTAAGTTGTAATTTATCATTATTTTTTAGATTTTCTTCATCACCACCTGGTTCAAGACCAATGTATTTTTCACCCAGTAAACCGGCAGTATAAATACTTGCGGAGGTATCTTTGGGTAATGTGTTGTACTGACTTTCAATACGAATTTTAACCACTGCCTCAAAGATTTTTTCATCAAAGGCAATGTCACTGACTCGCCCGATAAGCACACCTGCCATTGTGACGGGAGATTTTACCTTTAAGCCGCTGGCATCATCAAAGTTTGCAATGATTTCATAACCTTTATCATTACTATATATATTTAAATTGCTCACTTTCATTGCCAGCATAAATAAGGCGGCCAAGCCTGCTGCAACAAATAAACCGACTAAAATTTCTATTTTTCTTGTGTTCATCATCCTGACCTCAGAACATGATTGCTGTAAGAATAAAATCTAAACCTAATATTGCTAATGAGGAATGTACAACCGTTCGAGTTGTTGCACGACTCACACCTTCTGATGTTGGTATTGCATCATAACCTTCGAAAAGAGCAATCCAGGTAACAACAACACCAAAGACAATACTCTTAATTACACCATTCAATATATCATCATAAAGATCGACACTGGCCTGCATTTGCGACCAGTAGGCACCTTCATCAACACCTAATAAACCTGAACCAACAAAAGCGCCACCCATAACGCCTACAGCACTAAATAATGCAGCCAACAAGGGCATGGAAATAAAACCAGCAAGGAAACGTGGTGTAAGCACTCGACGAATAGGATCAATTGCCATCATTTCCATGGCAGAAAGCTGTTCTGTTGCTTTCATTAAACCAATCTCAGCCGTTAAGGCTGAACCCGCCCGACCAGCAAATAATAAAGCAGCAACAACGGGACCAAGTTCTCGCACTAAAGATAATGACACCATCACGCCTAATGCTTCTTCCGAACCAAAATCTACAAGGGTATTGTAACCTTGTAGGCCTAACACCATGCCAACGAACAAACCCGACACTAATATAATCAGTAAAGATAAAACACCGACAGAATACATTTGCTGAATAACAAGTTGGAATCGCGTTAGCATACTGGGAATACCAGCAACTATTTGGGCAAACAGAATATGTGCTCGACCAAGTCGTTCAAAAAAACTGATTCCACTCTGGCCAAGTTGTTGAATAAAATTAAGCATATTTTTACTTGTTTCCTGCCGACAGCAAATCTTCAGCATAATCTATTGCAGGATAATGGAAAGGTACGGGCCCATCAGGTAACCCATTCATAAATTGTTGTGCCCACTCAGAACCTGACTCACGTAAAGCTTCTGCACTTCCCTGAGCGACGACTTTGCCACCTGATAACAAAAAGATAGTATCTGCAATTGATGATGCTTCTTCAATATCATGTGAAACAACGATACTGCTTAAACCAAGCGCATCATTCAATTCACGAATTAAACGAACTAACACACCCATAGAAATAGGATCCTGGCCGGTAAAAGGTTCGTCATACATCATCATCATTGGATCAAGTGCAATGGCTCTGGCCATGGCAACCCGACGCGCCATACCGCCGGATAACTCACTTGGCATTAAATCTCGCGCCCCACGTAAACCAACCACTTGAAGTTTCATGGTGATTAACGTGCGGATCATGTTTTCTGATAGTTGAGTATGTTCACGAATAGGGAAAGCAATATTATCGTAGACATTCATATCCGTTAACAATGCGCCGTTCTGGAATAACATACCCATGCGTTTGCGTAATTGAAACAAAGCAGAACGACTTAATTTAGTAACTTCAATACCATCAACTTTAATTGTCCCGGTTAACGGTGAGATTTGACCGCCTATTAACCGTAATAAAGTGGTTTTACCTGTACCACTCGGCCCCATAATCGCAGTCACTTTCCCTCGCTCAATGTCCATATCGATCCCATCAAAGATCATACGGTCACCACGGGCAAAAGTAAGATTGCGTATCTCAACTAATGGTGCAGTTGTTGATGTGTCTGTCATGGCTTAATTGTTACCCAGCTGTTACTTAATTGCTACAGCAAATTTAAAATAATATCGGCATTACGTAGCACTTCCAACGACGGAGGTGTCCCACCAAAACATAGTACGGAAACACGATTTTCAGTTGATACACTCAAACAACCTTCAATAATTTTTCTTAAGGCTACCATATCGATATTTTCTTGCTCAATGAGTGTAACAACCAAAGAACCTCGATTTAAACTTTCATTATTTTCTGACCTGCCATCCCATACTTCAGAAATATTTTCTTGTTTTAAAACATCACTTAATTCATCTGATAGTAAAGTCCCACATTTATCAATACAAACAGGTACCATTGCCTTTGCCAAATTTAAGTGCTTTTGCAATAAGCTAACAGCAATATTCTGTTTAATTTGAAAAACAAGTCCAAGACAAAACTCACCTAAATTTTTCGTTTGCTCTAGTGCCGATGTAAAACGTGATTCATCAATTAAAATGTCATAAGGTATTTCCAGAATAAAACGAAAGGTATCAGAAACCTCGTCATTCCACTCCGGCAAATCATCGTTATTAATCCAGCGAGCAGCAGGAACATAAACCACAGGAAATTCATTGGAATAAAAACCAAGCTGCCATTCTTCTGGTAACTCTTCTGAATAAAAGTCATTTATCCAGACTGGGTGATTCCAATCACACGCACCTATCAGAACGCGATGTGTATCTACAGACATATTACATCCTTAAAAATTTTCTAAAACACGTGTTATTTTCTATTATATGAAATAAAATTAAACATTAGCAGCCACTATTATGTCAGATTATGGGCAATGTAATTCAATTTAAAAAACCTAATTTGAAGGATATACATAAAGGTCGTACTTTATGTAAGAGTGGCTTTCATAAATGGGAGGTGTTCGAAACCCCGTTTGATGTAAAAAAAGGCAAAATGCTAACAACATATCGTTGTTCACATTGTGGTAAAACAAAAACAGAAAGTAAATAAATATGATGCATGAAAATTCAACCTCTCTATTCAAAAAATGTATGCTAATTATTTGCCTGGTCTGTCTTTCAGCCTGTGCAAGCTTACCGAATGGACCATCAGAAAAGGATCCTCTCGAATCATACAACCGTGCCATGTTCGGTTTTAATGAAGGACTCGATAAGTATTTACTTAAACCCGTCGCAGAAGGTTACGATACCGTACTTCCCGGCCCGGTAAAAACCGGTGTCTCAAATTTTTTTAGCAATATTGGTGATTTATTTGTCATTATAAATGACTTATTACAGTTCAAACTCACGCAGGCTCTTGCCGATACCGGCCGATTTTTCTTCAATACAACCCTCGGTTTATATGGTCTTATCGATGTTGCTACTCCAATCGGCTTACATAAGCATCATGAAGATTTTGGCCAAACCCTTGCAACATGGGGAGTTGGATCAGGCCCTTATTTTGTACTCCCATTTTTTGGTGCAAATACTTTACGTAGTTCAGGTGGTCTCTTTGTTGAAAGTATTTATGATCCGGTTTACAACGTTAAAGATAATAATACTCGTTACGCAACCATTTCATTAACCACAATTGATACCCGTTATAAATTATTAGGTGCAAGCCGTGTCGCTGAACAAGCGGCATTAGATAAATATACTTTTATTCGTGATGCCTATTTGCAATATCGCAAAAATTTAATTTTTGATGGCAATCCGCCTGAAGAAAAGCAAACACCTTTACCAAAATCAAATGCAGAAGACCGTGAGCTAGAATTAGAACTTGGTCTTTAGAATTACCCAAATTAATTTAATATTTAAGAGAAAAGACGTTGGAACAAAATATTTTACTTTCTGTAATGGCTATTATTGCTGGCTTTGGTTTATTAGTTTGGGGAGCTGAACGATTTGTTCATGGTGCTTCAGCCATTGCAAAAAACCTTGGTGTCCCTCCTCTTATTATTGGTTTGACCGTTGTTGGTATTGGTACTTCTGCACCTGAAATCCTTATCTCCATAGTTGCCGCTTATCAGGGCAATCCTGAATTAGCTGTTGGTAACGCGCTAGGCTCTAACATCACTAATATTGCCTTAGTCTTAGGCATAACGGCGATGGTAACGCCATTAACAGTAAGATCAGAAACACTACGTCGTGAATATCCCATCATGTTTATCATTATGTTAGTTTCACTCATGCTTCTTATTGATAAACACTTAGGACGACTAGATGGGCTTATTTTGATCTCTGGACTATTCGTAATGATGTTATGGATGGTCGTACAGGGTAAAAAAGAAAAGCGTGACCCAATGGAAAAAGAATTTGAGCAAGAGATTCCTAAAATTTCCACTAAAAAAGCCCTGTTATGGTTTGCAATAGGATTTATCTTACTTCTTATCAGTTCACGTGGTTTAGTCTGGGGATCGGTTAATATCGCAAAAGCCGCTGGCATCAGTGATCTTGTTATTGGTTTAACTATTGTCGCTATTGGTACCAGCTTACCTGAGCTTGCTGCTTCAATTGCGAGTGCATTAAAAAAAGAACACGATATTGCAATTGGTAATATTCTTGGTTCCAATATGTTTAATCTTTTAGCCGTACTTGGAATACCTGGTCTGGTAAGACCCAGCATGATTGATGGTGCAGTTCTCACTCGTGACTTCCCATTTATGATTGGTTTAAGTATCGCTCTGTTTGTTATGGCATATGGTTTTAAAGGAGAAGGTCGGATTAACCGCTTTGAAGGTGGTTTGTTAGTCGGCGGTTATATTAGCTACATGTTAGTGTTATATTACACCGCTATTGTCTAATTAAATTTCTATCGATTCACTCATCCCAAAGTATGAAACCACTCTACTTTACACTGATATACAAGTAATTAAGTAGATATAATTACCCTGCACTATATACTAGTTAAGTAAGGTAGTTATTATTTAAAATATTTATCTAAACTTTAAATTTATATGAGTTTTGAATAATGAAAAAAATAATTTTTTCAAAAGAATCCATCGTCATTTTAATTATTATTAACGTCCTTGTTATTACATTTTCCTTAAAATCTGGTCTTTCACAATCATTAGAAACCGTTAGCTACGATTTCAGTATGCATAAAAATCGTCAGTTATCAAATACCAGTAATCGAATCGTTATTATTACAGTTGATAAAAAGTCAACCGAAAAACTGGGGCAATGGCCATGGAGTCGTACTGTCATAGCTTCTTTACTAGACAAACTAACTGCAGCTAAAGTTAAAACTGTAGGACTACAATTCCCTCTAATTGGAAATAAAAATAATTACAAGCTGACTGAATTTAACAAACTAAGGGACTATATTGAAAATAATAAAGTAATCAAAAGAAAACAATCCAGAGAATTAAAAAAACTTCTTCGCCGCACTGAAAAAGAACTCGATACAGATGGAACTCTCGCCAAAAGTATTCTAAAAACACCCAATATTATACTAACGATGCTTCCTCAGTCCGGAATCGTAAATAAAAATGAGCTTACTAACACGCCTGAATTTGTCAACAAAATTCAAATTAAAGGTTCAAAATCAAAACAGACAAAAAATGAAATTCACCCCATTGTTGCGATTTTATTTCCACTGGAAACTTTTTCAAAAAATGCTACAGGTATTGGTTATGCTGATTTTATTTATGATGCGGACAACGCAGTTCGAAGTCAGTTACTAATAGTGCAGCATAATAATAATTTCTTCCCATCATTTAGCTTATTGCTTGCTGCTCGCAGCCAGGGAATTCCCGTTTCATCGATTCGCATAACTGATTCCGGCATTAAACTTGGAAAAAGAGCAATAAAAACAAATCCACAAAAACAATTTTATCCAGCTTTCCTGCCGCAAAATACTCCACAAATTTCATTTAAACAATATTCATTTTATGATGTTTTAAATGGTGATATTTCTTTAAAAAACTTTAGGAATAAAACTGTCATTATTGGTTTAACAAATGCGACAGATTCAAATAAATATGCAACTGCAACTGATAATATGTACCCACCTTTTATTAGTGCAAATATTATTAATAGTTTAGTTGACCAAAATTACTTTACTAAACCTGACTGGACAAACACTTTTGAACTGGTCATTTTTATATCCGTGCTTCTTTATTTGTTTATTGTAACCCCTCATTTCAGCACCATTATTACAACCTTAATTAGTTTATTTTATGCCACAATACTGATTGCATTAAATCAGTATTTTTTAATTGTCGAACATATCTGGTTTCAAACTATCACTGCGACTTTTGTCCTAATATTTGGTCATGCGCTTTATGCTTTTTATCATTATCTCTCTGCTGGTAAACGTAAATTTATAGCAGAATCTGCAGCATCGGTAAGGATGCTGGTAACAACATTACAATCGCAAGGCCAGATTGATATGGCAATGGATAAACTTCGCAGTATCCCTAGTATAGATACTTCTGTTCTCAGTTTAGCTTATGGTATTGCTCAGGACTATGAAAGCAAACGACAGTTCGGTAAAGCATTATCCGTTTATGATTTTATTCTGCACCACAACAAAAAATTTCGTGACACAGCAGAACGAAAGAAACGCGCAGAAAAAGTCGATAGTGCGGTCATACTTCACTCAAATTCAATCATCACTAATGTGGTTGATACCATGCCAAAACTTGGTCACTACGAAGTTGAAAAAGAAATTGGTCGAGGTGCAATGGGCATTGTGTACAAGGGGCATGACTCAAAAATAGAACGTACCGTTGCAATTAAAACACTTACTCTATCTGAAGAGTATGGCGGCGATGATTTAAAAGATGTCACAAAACGATTTTTTAAAGAAGCGCAAGTTGCAGGGAAATTAAACCATCCCAATATTGTTACCGTATATGATGCTGGACAGGAACATGACCTCACCTGGATGGCAATGGAATACCTTGATGGACATGATCTTACACACTATATAGAAGGTAAGAAGAAACCAAAAGTTGACTGGGTCCTCGATATTATCTGGCATGTAGCAGGCGCTCTGGATTATGCGCACGATGCAGGCATTGTCCATCGCGATGTTAAACCTGCCAACATCATGTACATGTCTGAAGATGATACAGTAAAAATAATGGACTTTGGTATTGCCCGCGTAACAGACTCAAGTACAACTAAAACCGGCACAACGCTTGGTACACCTTCATATATGTCACCAGAACAAATATCAGGTGAAAAAGTCAAAGGTTCATCAGACTTCTTCTCACTCGGTGTAACCATGTATGAATTACTTACCACTGAACTGCCTTTTCAGGGAGATTCATTACCTGCCATGATTTATCAAATAACCACAAAAAGGCATAAAAATATAACTCAATTGAGAAAAAAATTACCTTCATGTGTAAAAACGATAGTGGATAAAATGTTACAAAAAGATATCAAGAAACGATATCCAGATGGGGCTAGCATACAAGAAGCAATCGAACGTTGTATGAAAAAATAGACTTATTTATTAATCAAAACATGGGCTGGTTTGACACTGAATTGCCGGGCTTTGCATTCTAACAATCGCCTGTGACATGATGGGGAAACGTGGCTCTGTCGTATCACAATTCCCGCCAGCTACTGTAGTTATAATACTGCTAACCATCGGTACAATGAGTTTCATACAATAAGTAATACGAAGCTTTAACAAGTTTGCTTTTTGCAAGTTTATTCCATTTTCTTCAGGCCTGAATGATAAATGATCGTTTGGGATAGTATTGTTAGTAAATGCCTGAAACATTTGAGAAGTAGGATTAATCATTTCTATCGTAACATGCCCACCAGCAACTTCATTTCTAGCAAGCTTTCGCGCAACAATAACTTTTTTTGCCAGATTTGAGTATTTGTCATCCCCCGCCTCCTCTCGTGTTGTTGAAAAACGAGCAAATATAGGAGCAAGTCCACGGGTAAATCCATTATCAACCGACTTACGGCTGGCATTTTCTAATGAGCCGGCTCGTGTTGCCTCAAAGGTTGCATAATTTAATGTGGACTTAGTTTGATAAATAAGAACAAACTGAATTGCAGCAAGAATAAGAAGCAACATAACAGGCATGACCACAAGAAATTCGGTCATACTTTGGCCGTGCTGACTTTTCAATTTTCTTCAGCCTTTACAGCTTCTTGATTCATCGTTCTTGATTGATTCTTTTTAATAAGCTTAAGTAATACTTCACTTGTTTTTTCAGCTCGAATATAGTTTTCACTGTCATGATCTAAATGTAGAAGCATTTCAATGTACAAGTGTGCAGTTTTATGTAAAGAAAGAATACCTAAATTACGCCAAGCTGGTTGATAATCGGCTTGTCGAACAACGGCTTCTTTATAAGCAGCAATCGCTTTTTCTGGTCTTGATGTGCGTGCATAAATATTTCCCAACCTGAACCAGATTTCAGCAGTGTTTGGAGATTCAGAAATAAGGAGGCCATACTTTTCTTCAGCAACTTTCCAGTTTTTATTCCGATAAGCTAAAGCTGCTTGTTTTTCTAATTTATACAGAAGGTCTCGTGCTTGACGTTTTCCGTCTGTCTGAGTGGCGCAGGCACTTAATAGCAAAAAACTACATATAAAACTCAATTTTAAAATATGATTCAACATTATTTAATTACTTTCTTTATTATTCCAGATTAACTTCATTCCAGGCTGTATTCCTGATTTTCCAGCATCACCAGCAAGGAGTTCAAGACTAACGGTTGCATTTCTACAGGAGGCAATTCGCATAGGGTCTAAATTATCAACTACTTTTAACACTATCCCCATTTTATCTAAAAAGACAACATCAATAGAGTATTGCATTCCAAAAGTATGCACTGATGGGCAAGGTTCAATCCATAAAGCCTGTTGTGGTTTAAGCTTATCTCTAAACAACAATCCACGCATACGCTCAAAAATATTATTTGTTTTTTTTACATCACCTAATAAACAATCCTGTTTATTAATATCAAATACCGTTCCGAGCAACATCTATCTATATTCCCAATATTATTTAATTTACAGTAAACCTTCATTAAGAAACTTCATAACTATAGGAAAACCAAGAACAATAAAAGTCACAGGAAAAATAAACATAATTAAAGGCCCAATTAATTTAACCGGTGCTTCCATTGCCATTTTTTCTGCTCTTTGAAAACGTTCATTACGTCGCTGTTCAGACTGAACTTGTAATGTTTTTTTCATGCTAGAACCTAAACGTTCAGCGGTAATAATTGCGCGAATAAAGACAGTAACATCCTTAACGTCTATTCGATCAGACATTCGTTGTAATGCATCTGCCCGACTCATTCCTGCTCTAATATCACGCATTACTATTGAAAACTCGTTATACAACGCACTCTTAGGAACTTTATCCATCGCCTGAGCTAATGCACCAGTAAAATTCAATCCAGCTTCTACAGACATACTAATAAAATCTAAAAATGCGGGTAACGCTTTAATGACATCTTTTTCACGTTTTTTACGTGTATCTCTTAACCAGATTTCAGGAAAATAATAGCCTAACAGAAGCCCACCAAGAGGCCACAACATATTATACTTTTGTAGTACATCCATAAGAATGATAGCGATTAACATTTGAAATAAGGCACTAACTATACGTATAGCAATAAATTCCTCAGCATTTACTAAGAAACTTACGCCTGTTTTTTGTAAACGCTTATCAAGTTTAGTCAATACATCAATCGAAAGGTTACTCGAAATATAATATGAAAAAATACGGACTAGAGGCCAAACAATTTTAATGAATAAAGGTAGGGGATCCATGTATTCACGATTATCTTCGGGAATGACACTATTGAAAAAATAGCCTGAAACTAGAAGGAGTAAAACACTAACACCTACACTTATCGCTACAGAATATAATAAAATTGTATCCATCGTTTTAAATACCTAAAATATTAAACATCAATCGATGTAATTTTCAAAATAGTGAGATAACCCAATATTTCCATAACAATAATGACTGCTAAAGTTGCCCATCCCATTGGTGTAGTAAATAACATGCTCATTGCTTTTGGTTCTATTTGCATAAGAACAACACCTAACAAAATAGGAAGGCCTGTCATCACTTTTCCTTGCAATCGCCCCTGAGATGTTAAGCTGTCAATCTTCCCTTCCATTGATGCTTTACGGCGTAAGGTATTTGCAAGTTTTTCCATAACTTCAATTAAATTACCACCTACCTCACGAGCAATTTTAATGGCAGAAACAACAACAATAAAATCAGGAATCGGTAATCTTTTTTCCATATTTGACAATCCCGTTTCCATATCAACACCAATACGTGTCTGCCGGATTAATAATTCAAACTCTTGATTTAATGGCTTAGGTTGCTCATTAATCAAACCTTCGAATGCCATTTGTAAACTGGCACCGGCTTGTAAATTACTTGATATAGCCATTAATGCTTCAGGAAGTTGTTGTTCAAATCTTTTAAAACGATTTTTTTTAATTGTTTTATATATCCACCAAGGTAACGCAATCATTCCAGCCATAGCTGCTACGGTTGCAATCAGGTTATGCGATACCAGCCAAACAAAAATGGGGATGACAACAACACCAATTATATTGAACATAAATAATTTTTGCGGGTCAACGAACATAAACATATCACCTAAATTATTTGTAGCACTTTCACTAAAAGTCGATTGATATTCATTCCAAAATTTTCTAAATGCTCGTGCGGCAACCCAACCAATCATGCCAGAAGATATTGATGCCAATATAATAAATGAGAAGTATAAAACTGTTTCCATAATTTATTACCTATTCAAATCATCCAAGTTGGTTAAAAATACTCATATCAACGTCTAAACCACGTTTTCGCATATGCTCATAAAACTCTGGGATTTGGCCTGTCGCTTTAAACTCTCCAGTAACCTTGCCATTTTCGTCATAACCATCTTGCTCAAAACGAAAAATATCCTGCATTTGAACAATGCCTGACTCCATTCCTGTTACTTCAGTGATATAAGTTATTTTCCTACTACCATCAGGGAAACGACTTTGTTGTACAATAATATTAATCGCAGAAGCAATTTGTTCTCTAATTGCTGTAATAGGTAAATCCATGCCAGCCATTAATACCATTACCTCCATTCGAGAGAGCATATCACGGGGTGTATTAGCATGAGCCGTTGTTAACGAACCTTCATGCCCTGTGTTCATTGCTTGCAACATATCCAATGCTTCTGCACCACGACACTCACCAACTACAATTCGATCAGGGCGCATTCGTAAACAGTTTTTAACCAAATCTCGAATAGTGACCTGACCAGTTCCTTCAATATTAGAAGGGCGAGATTCCAAAGTCACCAAATGCGGTTGTTGTAATTGTAATTCAGCCGCATCCTCAACTGTGATAACGCGCTCACCATGAGGAATATGATTTGACAGTACATTTAAAAGTGTTGTTTTACCTGAGCCCGTACCACCAGAAATAATGACATTTTGTTTATTGATAACCACCGATTTCAAGAAACGCATCATGTCAGCACTAATTGCTCCAAAATCAACAATATCCTGATCGGTTAATTTCTTTGAAGAGAATTTCCGAATAGTTATACAAGGACCACGTAATGCTAATGGAGGTATAATGGCATTTACACGAGAACCATCTTTTAAACGTGCATCAACCATGGGCGAACTTTCATCAATCCTTCGACCTAATGGAGAAATTATTCGCTCAATAGTCGACATTACCGCATCATGATCACTATATATGACATTACTGTGTTCAAGCTTGCCTGAACGCTCTATATAGATATCATCAAAAGCGTTTACCATCACTTCAGTAATAGTGTTATCAGCAAGAAGCTCTTCCAAAGCACCTAAACCGATTGTTTCGTTTAAAACATCTTTTGCAAGAATATCTCGTTCAATATGAGAAGGAAGTCCATCAACAATACCGTCAATGATCTCATTAATCATTTTTTTGACATTGTCACGCAGTTCATCTTCACTCCACTTACCAATATCAGTTCGGCTTAAATCCATGTAACTTAAAAGTTCTTGATGGACGTAGCTACGCCACATTAGTAATTCATTACGTAGTATCTTCTTAACGTCTCTAATTTCTTGAGTGCTATTTACTTCACTTTTTTCAAGCTGTTTACGTTTTTTATCTTGTTCTTCATACTCACTTGCATCAAAGATGATCCTATAATTAGCAATACTAATTACATCATCTTTTGTAATTGGTCCAAAGCGCTCAGTAATTTTTTCATCATTAACAAATGTACCAGCACCATTGCTTTTATCTTCAATATACAAGCCATCTTTATGTTGTTGAACCTCTGCATGAACTGAAGCAATACTCCAACCTCGTAATTGAACAAGATTATCTCTGTCTTTTCCAATTGAGCAACGAGTTAAAACACAACGTAATTTATTTACATCGACATCAGTATTTGTTTTTATATTAATATTAAACATTAAAAACTCCGTTATTCGATAACGTCAGGTTCATCTGACCTTACAACAGGTTCAACATTTTGTTCTGTTGCCTCTGAAGAGCTTTCAACAGATTCAGAATCTGTTAATAAATCAGCGTTTCTCGATTCATCATCCATCCAGTCTTCTAACTCGACAGCTTCTCTGAATTTTTTAATAAGTACCTTGTGCTGTGCAATACCTTCTTTATTTATTCTTGAGTTTGCATTAATTACTTTGGGCGTAACAAAAATAACCAGCTCTGTTTTTTTATCAATTGTTTTTTTATTTCTAAATAACATTCCTAAAAGTGGGATTGAGCGTAAGTATTTAATGCCTGAGGTATCTTTACTTACAGATGAGTTCATTAGTCCTGATATAACCATGGTCTCACCATCTTTCATACTAAGATCAGCTTGCGCTTTTCTAGATAAAAATCCGGGAATACCATTAACCGCAGTTGAAAGATCAGGGGCACTTAATTCAGTTTCTACACTTGCAGTGATATTTCCTTCATCATCAGCAACAGGTTTTATTTTTAGTTTAATACCGTAATCTTTAAATTCTACGTTTGTTCCATTTTGACTCGAAGAAGGTAACGGTATTTGACCTCCGGCTAAAAATTCTGCTTCACCACCACTTCGAGCTATTAATGTAGGGGATGCAAGTATTAGCGCATCACCGTTATTCTGCATAAAATTTATCCGTGAACTCATGGAGCTTAATATGCCAAAAAAGCCAAATGCTTTTGTACCAACTAATGGGTTGACAGCAGGCACATCCTTTTCAGGAGGAACAAATTCACCTGTAACCGGATTAATATAGGCTGAGTTAGGTACAGCTAACATTCCAGCATAGGGACCTGCAATTGAGGTATTCCAATTAATGCCTACTTCTTCAAGTGCGTTACTACTAAATTCCGTAATTTGCACTTTCATATGAATCATTTTGTCATGAAAACTTGCTGCTGTTTCACGTGCTAAAAGTAAAATATTTGGATAGTACTTTTTAATTACTTTAACTTTAGCAGCATCATCTGGACCAACCGCACCATCTATCACGATACGGCCACCCACTGTACGAACACTCAATCCGGGAGCATCGCGTAATAATGATTTAATTTCACTTTCTTCTGATCTAGGATTTGATTCTGATATTTTAATTTTCAGCTCTCTTTCCCATCCCTCTTTGCCCCATATATGTATAATTGTTTCACCTGCTTTTTCAGCAAGGATGATCAACTGTCCTTTTTTGGTAATAGAAGTACTTAGAATTTTGCCGTTACCAACAGCAACTCTCTCTATTGCTCCAATTTTGATTACCTTAACTTCACCCTTGTAAAGTTTTAAAAATTGGTTTTTCAAAATGAACTTTTTCTTTGCTAAAGCTGTACCTGGTATAGTCATTTGAGCTAGAACAAAAACACAGAAAAATAAAATTAAACGTTTCATAAAAAATCTCTTTTAAGTATTTAAATTAGTTTTAGTTAAAAACTACTTATTTAATTGGCACTTTATTAACCACAGCAACACCATCTTTACTGTTTCCACCAACTAAATAATCCACTAATACATTAGTTGCTCCAGCACCACCTGATTTATTCGTCTTATTGAATTTCTTAGCAATTTCTTCGGTAACCTGCTCTTTAGAAACAGAGCCCAGTGACTTACCTGAGTTGCTTACTACTGAACCATCGTCATTCACTTTACCGATTACTTTTCCATTTTCATCAACCACTTTACCGTTGACGACTCGACCTATTATTTTTCCATTCTTATCTCTAACAACTTCAACCTTATCGATAATTTTTTCTGTGATAGTTCCCATATCTTCGCCTGTATTACTAACGACAGAGCCATCTGCATTTACTTTACCAATAATATTGCCATTCTCATCGACTACTTTGCCATTAACAACTTTACCAATAACTTTTCCATTCTTATCTCGAACAACTTGTTCAGTAAGAACAGTTTCTGGTGATGCTGAACCTATTATTTCACCTGTACTACTAACGACTGTGCCATCTGAATTTACTTTACCAATTACTTCTCCATTCTCATCAACGACTCTTCCATTAACAACTTTACCAATCACATTTCCATCTTTATCTCGAACAACTTGAGTTTTTGTATTCACTTTTTGAGCAAGTCTTTGTGCCAGAGCAATAATTTCGTTTGGTCTAACACTCGTGAAAACGAAATCACCATCATTTCTATTTCTCAATGATGCAGACAATCGACCCGCTGTCGAAGAAGCAAAGAGTAATGAAGCTTCTTCAGCTTTAACATTAATAGTCAAAGTGTTAAAGCTACGGCTCGCTTGCCCATATAAAGCAAGCATGGCAGCTTGAACTTTAGGGTTTAAGCGTCTTCCTGTTGCTAATACTTCTACGTTTTGTAATAACGGGAAGACAACATCTCCTTCCCCAGTACCGCCGGTTAAATTCATTGGTAATGTAACATACAGATCAATTTTATTACCCGGTTCTATCATATTTTCAATGGATGAAAGTTGATCAACAGGAATAGTTACTGCTCTTCTGCCTGCGACAACAACATCAGAAAAGTCTCGTCTTTGATCACCAGTGACATGACTCCAGAGTAATGGACGCCCCTTACCCAGAGATTCCAATAAACGACGACCCTGCACTACTTCAAACTTACCGGGCGGTACTGCATGTTTATGTACATACATGCTGGGTATCTTACGAGCAGCCAAATTTGATTTGTTTAATACAGTTCCGGCGGGAAGATTGGCTTTTGCCACAACCACCATCACCATTTTATCATTTGATTTCAGATAAGCTTCTTTTAGCGCGGCTTCCCGCAATTTAAGGTATTGCATAGCCAGGAAAGCAGCGAGAATACCAACACCAACAGCAATCACTAACAAGCGTAATGGTCTATTAGCTCGTAATACAGCTAAAAAAGATTTTATTTGATTTGTCTGACTCATGTTTTTTTCTTCTTAAATGTAATAAGTTATAAAATTATGTGTGATTTCTAATTATCTTCATCCGGCATTTCTGCAATAGAAAGCGTATAAGAATAACCTTCATACGATCCCTTCCATGCTTCCTGCATTGCTTTCATAACATCTTCACCAGAATAGAGTGCTGCGATAATTGCAGCTGTAACAACAAGATATTCCACCATGGACTGACCTCGTTGTTTCTTTATTTTTTGGGGAGTAGTATTTTTCATATTCAATATATTTTTAGTGTTAATTAAACCAGTTTCGCTTCTCAACTTTATTCATAAGAATTGAAGTGCCTTCAGGAATCACATTCACTGTAATCGTTATTTCATCACTCTCTTTCCTAAAAATTAAGCTTATCCCCTTCTCCTGTAAGTTTTTATTTAGTACTGTTTTCCAACCTGTTTGAGCATAAAGTTCTTCATAAAACTTCAGGTTATCTTCAGCGCTGTAAGTATTAAGAAGTAGTATGACAGTCGAAATACTAAGCTTATCTTTTGATATAACTTCATTTAATATTTGGGTCCCATCCATCATTGGAATATTTTTTCCAACTTCTCGCTTTTTGTCAGGTGATTCAGAAATACTAACTCTTCCTTGTGAACCTGAATAACCATTATCTTGCACTTGTACTGTTATAAAATATTTACCATCAATACGGCTTATTTGCTGCCAGGGTCCCGATACAGATTCCGCAAAATTATCCGTCCATTTATTTCGATAAAAAGACAATACTTCTCTTGTTGACAAACGACTAGTAAAGCTCCTAATGCGTAATGCAACACCATTCACATAAATCTCATCTGCCAGCTCAATCTCATTTGACTGTGGTGGTGCAGGCACATTTGGCCAAAACGCTAAAACAAGTTGGCTATAAAAAAATATAACAATGATCAGTTGGAATTTACGGCTCATTGTAATTATCAAGTGAACATAATCCACCCGGGCAATATTTGTTTTTTAATTTATCGGTTATTGCAATAGAACTATCTGTCATTGGATCGGTATCAACATGACCAAAGTTTAAGTCTTTAAATTCCGGTGCAAGTGCAATTCCTAACACTTCAAATGTAGCAATCTTTTTAACAGGTTCAAATAATGGCTTTAAAGGTGAAAAAGGAACAAAACTTTTTGTCCATTCTGAAAACTGATTATCGCCTTGTACAACCCAGCTATCTGTTAATACTGAAGCATGACTTTCAATCGGTACTGCTTTAACACCAAAAATACTTTCATATTGATTATTCTCAATATTCAGTTTCACATTTGCCCGGTAATAGCCCTTAAATTGAAACTTATCGATAACATCAGGAAGTGGCGGTACAGGTAAAGAGGGAAATCCAACCTTACCAGCCATATTATTAAAGGCTTTTATTCCTGAACTTAAAGCCGTACCTGCAAGATTTGCCGCAATACCAACACCTTTTGAAAATTCTTCAATGGCTTTATAAAATATTGATGTCTTATTATTTTTATTAAGTACAGCTTCGTTACCACCGTTTTCAAATTCTAACTCTACATTATCTTGAGACTTTATTATCGAATTACCACGGTCATTCCATAGAGGGTTAGTGGTATCGCTACCAAGCTTATCAATATTTACTTCGCCAAAAAATCGCTGCCTGGTTTCTTTTACAAGTTGTTTTTGAGACTTTACCTGCGCTGTTGTAGTGCCTTTTGGTTTCGTACCATCTTCAAACCATACAGTACGCTCCCAGGCTATGTATCGAGCGGCCTGAACAGATGAGTGCTTCATATCAATATACTTGCCTATTAACGGAATCATAATAAACAAAGGTACCAGGACAAATGCAGCCGTAACGTTAAACTCGGTTATTGCCTGACCCGTTTGATACTTATTATGATTTTTTAAAATTTTCATTTTTATTGTTTGATAACTTAAAAGCTCATCACTTTTAAAAGTTCTAAATGTGTATCTTTAGTTAATGGTGAAGATGGTGCATCAACCAGTAAGCCCTGACTAATGACAGACCAGCGTCGAATAGAATCATCAACAGGTATTAAACGTACCTGCCAATAAGGGCTAAAGGTGCTGCCCTTAACTGTATCGGTACCGTCGGGATTCTTAAAATAAACTTCGGCTGCAGCCAACGCAAAAACACCACCTTTATCATCTGCTTCATTTGGTAACGCCTTTTGTAAAATAGTCTGCAACTGATCGACTTTATCCATTAACATTTTTTCAAACTTACTTACAATTTTATTAATGGCTGCAGCACCAATGCTACTAGTTGCACCAGATGCCTTAAGGTTTTTCTTAAATGCATCCACCATTTTAGATACCTGATTTGGAATTATATTTGTCGGATCACCTTCAACCGTTTCACCAAAACCAGTTTTACCTCCTGAGAGTTTAGTGGTTATAGCAAACTGACCATCACTATTTTTTCCGCCATTATCAAATATATCTAACTCATCACTTGTTCGTAACTGATCACCATTTTTACGTACACTAATAAGAAATGTTGGTGCTGATGTTACCCCAGGATATTTTCCTGGGTTAATATCAACAAAATCTGGCATGCCACCGAATTTTGGGTTGGGTAACTGATATCCCGCTGGATTAATAAGTGTTTCATTTGCAGCACGGGAAGTATCTTTCCACGCACCACCATAAGGTGCCTGTTTCCATTTATTAATATTTTTAAATAATCTCTGTGGGGATTTACTTTCAACGGTTTCAGCAGCTGCACCCGCAAAAGATAAATCAGGAATACCAAGTTCAGGAATAGTAATTTTAGGTAAGGTAAAACAACCTATCAGGGGCAAACAAATTTTAAAAAATTCAAAGCTTGCACCAAAGGTCAATTGACCTTCAACCGTATCTAAAGAGGACCAATTATATTTTTCCTTACTTCCTAAAAAGCGCAACTCAGTCCCACCACGAATATTTTTGAATCCAAGAAAGCCTTTTGTTTTTAATGTTCCAATCCCAAGGTTTGTACTTGAGCTAAGATCAAGGCCTAAGTCTCGACGTCGATCTTTTGTCCAGCCATCTCTTGAGTCATTCACAAATGCAGCAAAACGTCTTTTGCCTTTTTTATCATCACTGGTTCTTAAAAAAGTTTCACCAATCACTTTTGATGTTTTATCAGAGGTTAGTAAGTTTTGTTCTTTAGCGCTTAAAAATGCAGCCAACGCTCCAAAATTTGATAATTTAGCACCTTTTGCATTGTCATCTATCACTTTAGGAATCATGTCCATTTGGGTTGCTAACGTGCCTAAGGTTAATGACTTTTGGTGGAACACATACAGTTTTTGCATAGCTGGAATATATACATTTGCTACCCGACCTAGCTTCATCATGATTTGAGAAACTAAATTATTTAAAAAATTATAGCCCCTTAAAGTAAACTGAAAAGATTTTGTGATAACGGTAGATAAACCAGGGCCAATAATAGGTATCGGGGTAAGTACAGCAGTAAGAATACCAAAACCTGAGGTAAAGCCTGTAGAACCAATTCTGTATTTCTTACCCCATGACTGAAATGCAGCAAACTGACCAATCGTTACCTGATTCGCAACCATAGCGCGATTGGTATAGGCCATAAAATTAAGTTCACGGGCGGTTAAAATAGCAGCACTATAAGCAGCTGCATCCGCTGCATTTTGTACTTCCATTTTCTGCCGGGTTAACTGTCCAGTATTAAAGAGGATAATGACCCCAATTAAGATAACAACAATAAAGACCAAGCCAAACACCATCGTCTGACCAGACTGATGTTTAATATTGATTGCTTGTTGTCTTTTAATTTTTGACATATTTTTGTAATTATTTTGAGGCAAAAAAGTCCCTTAACTCACCTTCACTTATTTGAACGTCAGCATAAAAAAATTTACTTGAGAGATAACTAGTCTCTGATAGAACACAGAGACTAATTTAACTAATTACTAAATGAATCTAAGCCTTTCTTACCTTCATCCGCAACGGTAGGTGCCGCTTTATCACCCTTAGTTCCACCTAACTCTTTAGACATATTGCCCACCTGAGTTCTCACAGTTTCACCAAAAATACTGTATACAGCGATCGCAGCAATTGCGATCAATGCAACAATGATAATGTACTCGGTCATACCTTGACCAAGTTGTTTTACACGACTTTTAAACATTAAATTTACCCCGGTTATATTGTTCTAATATCTAACTATCATTACTGGAAATATTCTAAGCCCCTATATTTCCAATAACGGGACTATTGTATGAGAATAAATGGTTAAATACACTAACCAAAAGTATGGTTTGACTTTTCTTTTATCTATATTAGGAAACGCTAATCAACTAATACTGGATAAACAAATTTTATAATTACCTGAATGAGACAAGTACTTTATGTATAGTTGTATACCAAATTTTGAGATGCTTAAAATTTATAACCTAAAATTATTACAGTTTTAGTATTTGTTGCTAATATGTATTTATAATTATAACGATATATAATATTTATTTAGCTACACTTACGACCTTATTAAACGTATACACAAATACAACAAAGACCCCCCGCCGTCTTTGATACAATTTTTTAAACTAAGAGCAATTGATAATCCATGAGCCTATCTAAACAGTCTATTGTTGATTCTGCATTGAATTTACCAAGTCAAAAACGTAACGCTTATATTGAAGATGCCTGTGGTGGTGATAAGAAGTTAAAACAGGATGTTTTAGTTTTATTAACGCAGTCAGATAATGAAACACCTGAAAATGTCCCTGAGAGTGCAAATTCGATTATTGGTGAAACTGTTGCTCAATACCAAATCGAAAGCATTATTGGTGCTGGTGGTATGGGTATGATTCATAAGGCAAAAGACACTAAGCTTGGCCGTTATGTTGCCCTAAAATGCCTGCCTCCCCATTTAACAATTAATAACAAAAATCGTGAACGGTTTTTAAATGAAGCTCGAGCAGTGTCACGTCTGGATCATCCAAACATATGTACATTATATGAAATTGGAGAAACCGATGACAAAGAGCTATATATAGCACTACCTTTTTATGAGGGTTATACATTAGATAAACGAATAGCAAATGGCCCGATACCGCATGAGGATGTCATCGCAATTACCCTGCAAATAAGTGAAGGGCTACATAATGCTCATCATAATGAAATTGTTCACCGTGATATTAAACCTGCAAACATCATTGTGACTAAAGAGAATATCGTCAAAATATTGGATTTCGGTGTGGCCAAAATCACTGGTGTAAATTTAACCTCTACCGGAGTGAGTTTAGGAACAGTTGCTTATATGTCTCCTGAACAACTCGAAGGTAAAAAGGTAGATGCTAGAACTGATATTTGGGCAGTGGGTGTATTATTATATGAAATGTTAATGGGTGTACGTCCATTTTTAGGTGATCAGGCTCCCGCTATTATTCATGCAGTGTTATATGCCGACTTACCTGATTTTGATTTACCGAATGATATCCCATCAACACTAAGTGATGTATTAAAAAAAGCATTAACACGCGACAAGGACAAACGTTACCCATCACTACAGGAATTTATGGATGACCTGCGTAAAATTTCCAATAATGAAAAAATTACGCCACATACAGGAAACATTTCTCAGAGTAAAACAACCATAAATGAACAAACAACAAAAATTCAGTTTAATGAAAAAACGATTAATGACTTAATTCAGGAATTGACTCATCACGTTGGGCCAATGGCAACCGTTCTGGTTCGTCAAGCGGTTAAAAAGAGTAATAATTACACTGAACTGTGCCAAACACTCGACAAACATTTACCTGATGATATAACTCGTACGAACATGCGGCAACGATTTGATATATTAAGTTCAACAGAAACCGAAACGCATACCGTTAATACGACAATCATTAGTTTTACAGAGATTCAATTAGAATGCATGATTAGCACAACAACTTCATTTATAGGTCCAATTGCAAAATTACTGGTTCAAAAATACAGCAAACAAAGCGAAAGCAATGAAGCATTAACAGATAAACTGGCTGTACACATTGAAAGTCAGTCTGATAAAAAAAACTTTATAAAAAAAATACAAGAATGCTTTTAGAAACACTTTTAACTATTTTAGTCTTAGGAGAACCTACAAATGGGTTTAAGAACAAAATTTAATTTATCTTTATTTCTTGTAGCGGGTATTGGCATCGCAGCATCAGGCTTTATCTCTTATAATTTGCTACAGGAAAATGCACGAAAAGAAATTTTACATACTGCAGGTATAATTATGGCAAGCGCGAAAGCGAATCGGAGTTATACCATTGATGAAATTCGTCCATTATTAAAAAAACTGGATCAGGGATTTTTACCACAAATGGTTCCTGCTTATTCTGCAAACCAGAATATTCATCGTTTACATAAACAATACCCTAACTATTCATATAAAGAAGCAACAATTAATCCGACAAATCCAGCATCTCGTGCAACGGACTGGGAAACAGCATTAGTCGAACGATTCAAGAATAACGAGCATGAAAAAGAACTCATTGGTGAAAATGGATCAGGTAAGGAACAGATATTATATATCGCTCGCCCCATAAAAATAACAAAAGCAGGCTGTTTGGCATGCCACGGAACTGTTGATACAGCTCCACCCGCTATGCTTGCACGATATGGCAGTGCAAACGGCTTTGGCTGGAAACTTAATCAGGTTGTTGGGACACAAATCGTAAAAGTACCTATGTCATTACCACTTGCACGTGCTAATAATGAATTTAAAACATTTATGTTATCAATGATTATTATTTTTGTATTTACCGTCATCATATTAAATATATTATTAAATGCAATTGTCATTGAGCCAATACGGAAAATGTCGCAGAATGCAGAAGAAGTCAGTTTGGGGAACATGGATGCAAAAGAGTTTGTTGCTAAAGGGAATGATGAAATCGCATCACTATCCCACTCAATGAGTAGAATGCGTCGGAGTCTTGTTAGTGCAATGAAAATGATCGATGAGTAATTTACTAATATTTTTAAGGAATAAACATGACAGAATTTAATATTAAAGCAGACAATATCAAATGTGGTGGTTGTGCTACGAATATAAAAAATGGCCTGAATGAATTATCTGAAGTTGAATCAGTTAATGTCAATATCGAAACAGGGAAAGTCACAATAATCGCAAACAATATAGAGCAATCCATCATTGAACAAAAACTTAATGATCTTGGTTATCCTGCCAAATAACTGTTACATCTTTGTAACTCATACTTTCGAATGATGTAACAGTTATTCAAAATATTTTATTATTATCCAATGGGAAAATTACTTTACTTTTATATTGCATTCATAGAATGGTGGATGAGATTCATGTCAACAGGTTACAGACATGATGCAGTTTATAAAAAACAAGTTGAACTGCTTTATACCCAAATACCACTCGTAGTATCTGCTGTTCTTGTCATTTCTTCTGCTTTAGCCGCATTATTCTACTCCGAACAAAATTATCTATATACCGTACTCTGGCTCGCCAGTATTTATATTTTTTCAATTATTCGTTTTTATTTTTACTTTAAGTGGGCAAAAGGCGATTCATCGATTAGTGTTGAAAAGTGGGCACAAATGGGAGTAAGCTTTTCCCTGGTTTCTGGATTTCAATGGGCAGCTACTACATTAATATTTTTTAATAGTAACTCAGTCATTGATGTTTCAATTTTAACCCTTGTATTACTTGCTATGATTTCTGCTGCAGTAGGTTCTTTATCGGTAATCCCTGCGGCATTTGCAGGATATACCGCACCAATAACTATTTTTCTTTTTATTACCTTGTTGAAATCCGGAAATCCCGACTACCATATTTTTGCTTATATGCTCGTAGTGTATATTACAGCAAGTAGCATTTTCTGTCGCAACACATATAAATCAAATATGTACGGCATCCGACTTAGTATTGAAAACATAACGCTAATCGAAAACCTGCAAACTGAAAAAGAAAAAGCCGAGTCTGCAAATATAGCCAAATCAAAATTTTTAGCTTCTGCCAGCCATGACTTACGCCAACCACTTCAATCAATGACATTATTTACTGAGGCTTTAAAAGAAAATCTAAAAGTTCCTGAAAATATAAATTTAGCTGATCGTATTACTAAAAGCCATGATGCTTTAAGAGATCTACTCAATGCACTTCTGGATATATCAAAACTTGATGCCGAGGGTATAGAAATTCAAAATATTTCATTTGACATTACACAAATAACAAATGAGTTATATGCTGATTTTCAACCACTTGTTTCACAAAAACATCAACAGATGGCAATATCAAAATCATCTCATATCGTTTTTTCTGATCCAATAATTACCAAGAGAATGTTACAAAATCTTATTGCTAATGCCGTCTACCATTCTCCTGAAGACTCAATGATCATTATTGAAACAAAAATACAGGATAAATCCTTACTAATTAATATAAAAGATGATGGGCCAGGTATATCTATTGAGGAACAACAACATATTTTTGATGAGTTTTATCAGTTAAAAAATCCGGAAAGAGATCGTAAAAAAGGTTTAGGTTTGGGTCTGGCTATTGTAAAACGATTATCTATTTTACTTGGTAGTGATATTAAGCTCGAATCATCAGCTGGCACAGGTTGTAATTTTTCATTTAAATTACCTTTAGCCACATCAAAACAGCTTGCCGAAAAAGAAAAAACACCTCAAATATCAAGCTTAACATCACTTTCTAATATGCAAATATTACTGGTTGAAGATGAGATTGATGTTCGAGAAGCTCTGGCTATTATTCTCAAACGCTGGGGTTGTACGGTATGGCAAACTGACAATATTGCGGGTGCTCTTGCATTCATAAACCAACAAAATATTAATTTTGTCGTAACTGATTACCGATTACGTGAACATGAAACTGGAATAGATTTACTAAAAGAAGTCCATAAGGTAAACGCCAATATATCTGGATTAATAATTACTGGAGATACCGAGACGGAACAAATTCAGGAATTTGTGCAAGTAGGTTATATTGTTTTACATAAACCAATAAAACCTGCTGAATTAAGAATGGCAATACAACAGTTAAGTCATAATATTTCGGGTTAAAGATTATTATTAAACCAGACCAAACCACTCCGCTTTACGAATACACTCTACACGTTTTTTTACATCAAATAATTGGTAGATGATACTAATATGAGACTTTACTGTTGGTTCAGAAATAAATAATGTTTCAGAAATCTCTTTATTTGATGCCCCCTTCGCCATAAGCTTTAACACCTCAAACTGCCTGACTGTTAATTTGTCACCAATATCATTATGTTTTGATAATTCATCCCATTCTCTCTCAATTAATATTTTCAGATCTGGATAAAAATAAATTTCACCATCAATAACAGATTGTAATGCAGATAACATAATTTGAGTTGAACAACTTTTAGGAATAAATCCATTAGCACCATGATAGTAAGTACATGCGATTTTATAGACATTTTCAGTAGCAGATACAAAAACAACGGGGATCAATATTCTCTGTTTTCTAATTGCTTGTAAAATCTTAACACCATCAATGTCAGGAAGTTTAATATCTAATATTATCAGGTCACAATCAGCTAAACCTTTAAGTGCCTGCAGTGCTTGTTCACCATATTCAAAGGCACTAATTGATACATCAGGATTTAATTTCTTAAGAAGAAGAGAAAAACCATCTAAAAACAACTTATGATCATCAACGACGAGAATTTTCATACACAACTACAATGGCCTATCAAGGTTAATACGGCATTCATAATTCCCCTTATAACATTCATTTCCTCATTAGAGCAACAGCCCCATTCTAATGAATGCTGAATATAAATATAAAAAGATACGATGCTCACAATTAAAGTTAAAAACACGTGTTATTTTCCAATATATGAAATAAAATTGAACATAATTCATTATATATCGCTGAAATTTATCTAGAATAACAGAATACAAAAATGGCTGACATAATAATCATACCTGCAAGATATGGCTCTACAAGGTTACCGGGTAAACCACTCATAAACATTGCCGGTAAAAGTTTATTGCAACGTGTTGTTAGTATTGCAATGCAAGCTAAATCGATGATTGATGATGTCGAAGTTATTGTCGCAACAGATGACAAACGTATTACAGAACACTGCAATCAATTAAACATTAATAGTCTTATCACTAATTCAGAAATAAACTCAGGTAGTGGAAGAGCGCTGGAAGCATGTAAACAACTTGATAAAAAGCCAAATTTTATTATCAATCTTCAAGGCGATGCCCCCTTTATTAATCCAAAATATATATCACAAATTCTTTGCGAAGCTCGACAAAAAGACTGTGAAGTCACTACACCGCTAACACAATTGTCCTGGACTGAACTTGAAAATTTGAGAGAACGAAAAAAGCAAACACCTTTTAGCGGCACAACCTGTACAAGATCTGAAGATGGAAAAGCTTACTGGTTTTCTAAACAAATAATTCCGGCAATACGAAATGAACCAGAATTACAAAAAAATACAACTGTTTCACCCGTCTATCAACATTTAGGACTTTATTGTTATCGTTATGATGTTTTGGAACGCTATCAGAATAATTCAGAAAGTTCATACGAGAAACTTGAAGGATTAGAACAGTTACGCCTTTTACAGATGGGAGTAACGATACAAACGGTTATCGTTAATTCAGGTAAACTTTTAATGTCAGGCATTGATTCACCAGAAGATGTGGAAAATGCTGAAAGGCTTATTAAAGAACATGGTGACCCCTATGTTAAGTGGTAATTAAGTTAAATGACGAATTTATATATTGTAAGGCATGGAAATACGTTTGAGAAAAATGAAATACCACGAAGAGTGGGAAGTCGAACAGATATTCCATTAGTTGAGTCTGGCTTTAACCAGTCTGATTCTTTAGGGGAATATTTTTTTAATAAAAAAATATTTTTTAATACCGCATATTCATCACCATTATTACGCGCACAGCAAACAGCACATAAAATATTAAACCAACAAAATAATTCGATAGAAATCCATAGCCTAAACTTATTAAATGAAATAGATCATGGCCCGGATGAAAATAAAACCGAAGCTGAGGTAGAGGCCCGAATTGGCAAAGAAGCAATTCGACAATGGGATGAAAATGCAATTGCCCCTGAAGGATGGATTGTTGAAGATGAACAACGCATTGCAGGATGGAAGGATTTTGTTGAAAGCCACAAAAATCATGACAATATTTTAATGGTAACAAGTAATGGCGCAGCCAGATTTCTACTAAAAGCTTATCAACTTAGAGAAACTGAGCAAAATTTAAAGCTTAGAACCGGGGCATATGGGTGTGTAACGTTTATTAATGAAGATTTAACTTTAAACTGTTGGGACATAAGACCATAATCTTATAGAAATTGTAACAAAATATTATACTGAGCAGTTTCATTCACTTTTGTCAGTTTTTTGAGAATCGCATAAAATGAACGACCATATTAAAATAGCAAAACAAACATTCGACACAGAAATATCTGCGCTGAATTATGGCAAAAACAAACTTAATGATGATTTTAATCAAGCCGTAGAGCTTATTAAGAACAGCGTCCCGCCAGGACGCGTCATTGTTATGGGTATGGGGAAATCAGGACATATTGGAAACAAAATAGCAGCAACTCTGGCGAGTACAGGTACGCCTGCTTTTTTTGTTCATCCTGCTGAAGCGGGTCATGGTGATCTCGGCATGCTCACTAAACATGATATTGTGATTGCTATTTCTCAGTCAGGTAAAAGTGATGAACTTTTGAGAATTATGCCATATATAAAGCGTAATGGAATTAAACTTATTGTACTAACAGGCGGTCTAACTTCTCCACTCGCTGAGTGTTCCGATATTTTAATTGATACAACTGTACCTGAAGAAGCCTGTCCGCTTGGTTTAGCGCCAACTTCCAGTACAACATTAACCTTAGCGCTGGGAGATGCATTAGCAATATGTTTATTAACATCTCGTGGATTCACCGAAAATGATTTTGCAGAAACACACCCACATGGTGCCTTAGGTAGAAAATTACTTGTTGGTGTTAGAGATATTATGTCTGATTTCAATGATGCCCCGGTCATTAATAACGACATATCAATCAAAGATGCATTATTCGTCATCTCTTCAGCGAGTTTAGGTTTTGTCATTATTGTTGATAATCAAACTAAGCCTATCGGCGTTTTTACTGATGGTGATTTGAGACGTTGTTTAGATCGTGATTTAGATATTAAAACGGTTTTAATTTCTGAAGTTATGTCCAAAACATTTACAACAGTAGAAGAAAATCAACTGGCAGTTAAAGCTGTAGAATTAATGGAACAACATAACATATCAACCTTACCCGTAATAAATAATACCGGTGTTCTGGTTGGAGCAATTAATATGAGTCAATTGCTTAATGCGGGTATTGTATAAAGAAGGATTAGTTGGAGAAAAAGTAATGAGTAAAACAATTAAAGTAGCGGATTTTTCAATCTCTAATGATAATCGATTGACGTTTATTGCTGGCCCCTGCGCGATAGAAGGTCGTGAATTTGCTTTAGAAACAGCGAAACAACTTGCTGATATTTTTGACAAAGCCGGCGTGAATTTAATTTACAAATCATCATTTGATAAAGCTAACCGAAGTTCAAGCAGTTCATTTCGTGGAGTGGGTCTGGAACAAGGGTTAGATATCTTATCTGAGGTTAAAGATCGCGTTGGTATTCCTGTATTAACGGATGTACACGAACCTTCACAGGTTAATGCGGTTGCTGCTGTTGTAGATATGCTGCAAACACCTGCATTTCTTTGTCGACAAACTGACTTCATTCATGCCGTTGCCGCATCGGGAAAACCTGTCAATATTAAAAAAGGACAGTTTTTGTCTCCCTGGGAAATGAAAAATGTTTTAGAAAAAGCGATTGCAACAGGTAATAGCAATATTTCACTTTGTGAGCGCGGTAGCACGTTTGGTTATGGTAACTTAGTAGTTGATATGCGCAGCTTGGCTGTCATGGCTGAAACAGGACATCCGGTTATTTTTGATGCCACTCATTCTGTTCAATTACCTGGTGCAAAGGGAACAAGTAGTGGTGGTCAAAGAGAGTTTGTCCCGGGACTAGCTCGATCTGCGGTCGCAATGGGCGTTGCCGGTGTTTTTTTAGAGACCCACCCTGAACCTGATAGTGCACCTTGTGATGGCCCTAATATGCTTCCTTTTACCGATTTACCCGCATTACTAGAGAAACTAATTTCAATTGATAATGTCGTTAAGAATAAGTAAAAATTTAAATACGTCTCACTGGAAAATAACTTCGACATATAAAATGATATGGGAAAACTGCATTACTTAACTGCCCTTCTGCTGATTATTTTACTTGCAATTGTAAGTGGCTGGGTATTTGAATCGATTGAAAAAAATCCCATTCTGACCAAGAAGAAGCTACGTCATGATCCTGATTATTTTCTGAAAAATTTTACTGCTACAACGATGGATAAGTCAGGAAAACCTGCTTACAAAGTGAAAGCTGCACACCTCGAACATTACCCCGATAATGACAGCATGAAGATGCAACAGCCCTTCTTTTCATTTTATGAAAAAAATATAAAAGCATGGACAGTACAGGCAAATGAAGCCATCGTTTTACAAAAGAAGGATCAAATTCATTTAAAGGGTCACGTTATCCTTAATCAAATTTCTCTGGATAAAAATAAACAAGCAATCCGGCTAACGGCAGAACAACTCACCATCGAGCCGAAACGAAATATAGCCCATACCCGCTCAGGCATAAAACTATATAAAGGTAAGAATACAATTCAAGCCATTGGCATGCGTGCCGATATGAGTAAAAAACGCATTGAATTTCTCTCTAAAACACGGAGTCATTATGTTATCCCTGCAAAATAAATGGCTAGCTTTTTTATTAATGAACCTGATTGCCAGTACGGTTTATGCGGCGGGCCAAACACAAACCATTGACATCAAATCTCACTCTCTTTTGCTTGATGAAAAAAAAGGCATTAGCAAATACAAAGGGAATGTTTTGTTCACAAAAGGCAGCCTTATTATTAAAGCCGATACAGTGACGATATATCATAACGGCAATAAGCTAACTAAAGTGCTCATTACGGGTTCTCCCGCAGATGTGCAGCATCAACCGGAAAATGAAGCAAAGGTTCATTCTCAGGCAAATAAAATGGAATATTTGGTAGCTGAAGAACGATTATTTTTAAACGGTCAGGCTTTTGTTGATCAGGGGGATCGTCATTTTAGTGGTGAATCTATTGAATATGATACCCGACAACGCATTATCACCGCATCAGGTAGTTCAGCGACGACATCAAAGTCAGAAAACCCAGAAAATAGTCCACCAAAGGGACGTGTCCATGTCATCATTGGCCCTGCGGAAGAAAAGAAAAACAATAAAATATGAGTGAAGCAATTAATATTTTAAAAGCCAATAACCTCTGTAAAAGTTACAAAGGACGACAGGTTGTACAAGACGTTTCAATGGAAATTCACAGTGGCGAAGTCATTGGTTTACTCGGCCCCAATGGCGCGGGTAAAACAACCTCTTTTTACATGGTCGCCGGCCTTGTGGATGCAGATAAAGGCTCAATTACACTCGGCGATAAAGATATCACTCATTACCCAATGCACCAACGTGCCCGCCTGGGTATTGGTTATTTGCCGCAAGAAGCCTCTGTTTTTCGTAAATTGTCTGTCACCGATAATATTATGGCAATATTACAAACCCGCAAAGAACTCAACAGCTTTGAGCAAGAACAAAAATTAGAAGACTTATTAGAAGAACTTCATATTGGCCATATCCGAAATGGACTTGGCATGAGCTTGTCAGGTGGCGAACGGCGCCGTGTTGAAATAGCCCGCGCTTTAGCCACTGACCCTCGATTTATTCTATTAGATGAACCTTTTGCCGGTGTTGACCCTATTTCAGTGCGTGATATTCAGTCCATTATTCAACATTTAAAAGAACGCGATATTGGTGTCTTAATCACTGACCATAATGTTCGGGAAACTTTGGGTATTTGCGAACGCGGCTACATTATGAACGCCGGCGAAGTGATCGCCAGTGGCAAACCTGATGTTTTACTTGAAGATCAGAAAGTACGGGAAGTCTACCTCGGTGAAAACTTTAAATTATAAAAGACTGATCTATCTCAAAAACTCTACTACATATTCTGCCAAAATAAGCTAAAATTAGACTGAGTCCGGTTATATTAAATATTGAAGGTCCGGTACTTAAAACTACTATATGAAACAAGCACTCCAATTTCGATTAGGTCAAAATTTGACCATGACCCCACAGCTGCAACAGGCTATTCGCTTGTTGCAGTTGTCCACGCTCGAATTAAACACAGAAATTCAGGATGCACTTGATTCCAATATGATGCTGGAAATGGGTGATGAAGGTGAAAATGCCTCTGCACCAGCTGACAATAATGATGCCGCTAAAAATGAAAAAATTGAAGCAACGGAATCGAGCAGTGAAAGTAATTTAGAGGCCCCCTCTGATATTGCCGCCTCTGAAACCATACCGGATGACTTACCCGTTGATACCTCATGGGATGATATTTACGATTCAATTCTACCCGGCACAACCTCATCTGCATCCACATCTTATAATGCTGACGATCAACCCGAAGTGTATACCTCAAGCACAGAAAGCTTACACGACCGATTGCGCTGGCAATTAAAAATGACCCCTTTCACTGAACTTGACGCCGCGATTGCTGAAGTCATTATTGATGAAATAAATGATGATGGTTTTTTACAGGCATCCATCGAAGAGCTCACCGCGTCACTCTCTGATCTTGATGGTGATACCGAAGTTGAATCCGATGAGGTTGAAGCAGTTTTAAAACAAATTCAAAATTTTGATCCTGCCGGTGTCGGCGCACGTGATTTACGCGAAAGTATTTCTATCCAGCTTCATCGCCAGTCAAACGATGTTGATTTACGTGAATACGCCATTACCTTAGTCGATAACTATTTTGACCTGTTAGCTAACCGTGAATATCCGCAACTCATGCGTAAGCTGAAAATCTCTGAAGATGATCTCAAAGATGTGATTCAACTTATTCAAAGCATGAACCCGCGTCCGGGTGGACAGGAAAATGTCAATAAAGCGGAATATATTATTCCCGATGTTACTGTTAAAAAAGTGAATAACACCTGGAAGGTCGAATTGAATTCAGATGCGGCACCAAAGTTACGTATTAACGCAAGTTATGCCAACATGATTAAAGATGTAAAAAACAGTGATGATAATTCATCAATGAAAAATCATTTGCAAGAGGCACGCTGGTTTATCAAGAGTTTATTAAGCCGTAACGAAACATTACTTAAAGTTGCGCATTGTATTGTGGAACGACAAAAAGAATTTCTGGAACACGGTGAAGAAGCCATGAAAGCACTGGTACTGCATGATATTGCAGAAGCCGTTGATATGCACGAGTCAACCATTTCTCGTGTTACTACCAAAAAGTATATGCATACCCCACGCGGTATCTTTGAATTAAAATATTTCTTTTCCAGCCATGTTAGTACAGCAAGTGGAGGGGAATGTTCGGCAACTGCGATTCGCGCATTAATTAAAAAACTGATTGCGGCTGAAATGCCAAAAAAACCTTTGAGTGATAATAAGATAGCCACCATCCTCGAAGATCAGGGAATTAATGTTGCGCGGCGAACGGTCGCTAAATACAGAGAGTCTCTCGCGATTCCACCATCAAATGAACGCAAACGGCTCGCTTAACAGTACATAAAGGAGAAAGCTATGCAATTAAATATTACAGGACACCATGTTGAGGTTACAGATTCTTTAAAGGCTTATGTAGCAGAAAAACTTGAACGCCTCGAAAAACATTTTGACCACGTTAATAATGTCCATGTAATTCTAAGTGTAGAGAAACAGCGACAAAAATCTGAAGCCACCGTTAATGTTAATGGTGCAACTTTATTTTCCGATTGTACAAATGACGATATGTATGCTGCAATTGATTCAATGGCTGACAAGCTTGATCGCCAAATCAAAAAACATAAAGAAAAAATCAAAGATCATCACCGTCAGGAAGGTAATAATATTAAACATCAACAACCTGTTACAGAAGAAGAAGAGTAAGGGCCGCTCAACTTATGCAATTATCAGAACTCATTAATGTTAATCGTATAAGAAACGATGTTGATGTTAAAAGTAAAAAACGTGCACTTGAAAAATTAAGCAGTTTGATTGCACAGGATCAAACTCAGCTTGATGCAAGCGAAATTTTTGACAGCTTAATTTCTCGTGAACGTTTAGGCGCAACTGGTGTGGGGTATGGTATTGCCATACCTCATGGCCGTATTAAAAACTGTAAAAATATTACTGGTGCTTTTATTCAGCTTAAAGAAGCCATTGATTTTAACACCCCAGATAATCGCCCAGTTGATATCTTATTTGCATTAATTGTTCCGGAAGAATCCACTGATGAACATTTACAGGTTCTGGCGCAGTTAGCCTCAATGTTCAGTGAACAAAGTTTTCGGCAAGAATTACGTAAAAGTAAGAGTAATGAAGATACTTATCAACTCTTAACCAGCTGGCAAAAATCTGACTGATTATGAATAACGATCTCAGTATTCGTGATTTCATACAAAGTCATGGCGAAAGACTGGGATTATTATGGAAAGCCGGTCAGGATGGTGAAAATCGATTACTCCAAAGTGAACGATCAGAAGCCGGTGTACCAGTTGCCGGTTATCTGAATCTGGTTAAACCTAATCAGGTTCAGGTGCTTGGTCCTGAAGAAGTCGACTACCTTTCCCACCTTAAAAGCAACTCACATAAAGATGCCATGTCACGTTTATTTAAATGTGAACCGGCGATGATTGTTTTTGCCAGCATTACAGACAGCGATGAAATTAACAGCGATTTTGTCGAAACAGCGAATCAAAGCAATACACCTGTACTCTATACTCACTTAACCAGTAAAGAACTCACCGAATTATTACAACACCATCTCGGCCGCCTGTTAGGTGATAGTAAAATTATGCATGGCGTCTTTATGGAAGTCATGGGCATCGGTGTTTTACTCACGGGCCCGAGTGGTATCGGTAAAAGTGAACTTGCACTCGAACTCATTAGTCGTGGTCACCGACTCATCGCCGATGATGCCCCGGAATTTAGACGTAGCGGCCCCAATACCATTCGAGGCCGTTGCCCTGCCTTATTAAAAGATTTTTTAGAAGTTCGCGGATTAGGCATTTTGAATATTCGTGCAATGTTTGGTGATGCCTCCATTGTGGAAACAAAACGTCTAAGACTCATTGTGCATATCGATACCATATCCGATGACACGCTGTGGGAAATTGACCGGATTGGCGGTTCACAACGTAAAAAATCGATTCTTGAAGTCAAAATCCCGGAAGTTAAAATCCCTGTCGCCCCCGGACGAAACGTTGCCGTCATCATAGAGGCTGCAGTTCGCAACCATGTGCTCTACTTAAATGGCTATAATGCAGCAGATGACTTTATTAACCGTCAACAAAAGCTCATTGACAGTGGCTAAGCCTTTCTTGTGCTATGCTGTAATTAAATAAATAATAAAAAGAACCCCCATACAAAATATGAAACTGATCATCGTTAGTGGGCTATCAGGCTCAGGTAAAAGTATCGCGTTACAGGTACTCGAAGACCTTGAGTTTTACTGCATCGATAATTTACCCATCAACATGCTTGAAGCGCTGACCAAAGAAATTATCTCCGCAAAACATGACTATGTCGCCATTGGTATTGATGCACGAAATGTTGCAGCAGAACTTGAGCACTTTCCCGAACAAATTAAGCAGCTGGCTAAAAATAATATTGACTGTGAGATATTTTTTCTCGAAGCCAGTAATCCGGCACTCATAAAACGCTTTAGCGAAACACGTCGTAAACACCCCCTAAGTAATCAGGAAGTCCCTCTCAAAGAAGCCATTATTCAGGAACGTTATTTACTCGAACCCATCTCATCAAAAGCGGACTTACGTCTCGATACCAGCGCAACAAATGTTCATCAATTACGCGATATTATTAAAGCTCGTGTGCAAAAGGCCGACAATCAAAGTATATCTATTATGTTTGAGTCCTTTGGTTTTAAACATGGTGTACCGATTAATGCAGATTTCGTTTTCGATATTCGCTGTCTGCCAAATCCACACTGGGTTCCGGAGCTAAGAACGTTAACCGGCTTTGACGATCCTGTGATTGACTACCTTGATCAGCACAAAGAAGTAGATGAAATGTTAAACGATATTATGAGTTTTACGGATAAATGGATTCCTCATTTTGAAGCGGATAACCGCAGCTATATCACGATTGCGATTGGTTGTACCGGTGGTCAACATCGTTCTGTTTATCTGGTAAATAAACTTGCCAAATTAACCAAAAATAAACACAATAACGTCCTTTCAAGGCACAGGGAAATTTCGTAATGGTTGGCTTGCTTGTCATTACTCACAACAACGTCGGCGGCGCACTTTTTGATGCCGCGACATCGGTATTGGGAAATTGTCCCCTGCCCTTTGAAATCCTGGCTGTTTCTCAAAATTGTGATCCGGAAGAACGCTTCCAAAAAGCACTATCCTATTTAGAAAAATTGAATCCTACGAATAATGGCGTTTTGGTGATCACAGATATGTATGGCTCAACACCCAGTAATATCGCAACACGATTAGCCACAAATAACGTGACGATAGTGACAGGTATCAATCTACCCATGTTAGTCCGTATAATGAACTACCCCTATCTCCCTTTGGAAGAACTCGCAAACAAAGCCGTTAGCGCAGGTCAAACCGGCGTGATTATTGTCGAAAAACCTTAATAACTAAAATATAAAAAGAACTCATCAACGTGTTACAACAATCCACAACCATCGTAAATAAACTTGGCTTGCACGCCAGAGCTGCGGCAAAATTTGTTACTCAAGCCTCCATGTATAACTCGGATATTAATCTAAAAAGAAATGGCCAGAATGTAAATGGCAAAAGTATTATGGGTGTCATGATGTTAGCAGCTGCAAAAGGCACAGAAATCGAGCTCATCATCGATGGTGATGATGAAAAACAAGCCATGCAATCTTTACTGGAGCTCATCGCTAATCGCTTTGGTGAAGCCGAGTAATCAAAGATCCTTCTAAGTTATTCTTTTATATAGAGTTCCATTTTTTCTCCTAAGGCATTACACTCATTAGCAACTATTGAGGCTTCATCATGTCTGGCAACTCATCTCAGCAAACAGATACGCATAACACATTGATAAAATCGATCAATGATAGTTTGCGCGACGAACAACCAGAAAAAATTGTTGAATTGCTCAGTGAAATGCATCCGGCAGAAATTGCGCATTTACTTGAATCCTTGCCCGCTAATCAACGTGAAAAAATCTGGCCCTATGTACCAGAAGATACTGACGGTGAAATTCTTCTTCATTTAAATGATGAAGCGCGTGCCGCTCGCATCAACGAAATGGATTCAGATGAACTGGTTGCAGCAACCGAAACACTGGATACCGATGATCTCGCCGACATTCTTCCTGAAATGCCACAGGATGTTATCCAGGAAATCCTTCTCAGCCTCGAAACCCAGGAACGTGACCGCTTAAAATCTGTTTTATCCTATGACGAGGATTCTGCCGGCGGCTTGATGGATTTAGACACCATCGTCATTCGTGAAGATATTACGCTTGATGTCGTTTTACGTTATCTTCGGGGTAAAGGCTCACTACCGAAAGGCACCGATAATTTATTTGTGGTTGATCGTGAAAATCATTATATTGGCCTATTGCCATTAAGTTTAATACTCACCAGTAACCCGGAACACTTCGTAAAAGAATTAATGATCACAAACATCGAAGGCATTCTTGCAGAAAAACATGCGCGCGATGTTGCTAACCTGTTTGAACACCGCGATCTTATCACCGCTCCCGTTGTAGATGAAGAAAACCATCTCTTAGGTCGTATCACCATTGATGATGTTGTTGACGTTATCCGTGATGAAGCCGATCACTCTTTAATGAGCATGGCCGGTCTGAATGAAGAAGAAGATATGTTCGCACCGGTTTTAACCAGCACCCGCCGTCGTTCAATCTGGTTAGGTGTTAATCTTCTTACTGCTTTTCTCGCTTCATGGGTGATTGGTTTATTTGGTGCTACCATTGAAAAAATGGTCGCCCTCGCCATTCTCATGCCTATCGTCGCAAGTATGGGTGGCATTGCAGGCAGTCAAACCTTAACGCTCGTTATCCGCGGCATGGCACTCGGCCAGATAGGAAAAAGTAATTCACATCGCTTGCTACTAAAAGAAATGTGGGTGGGCGTCTGGAATGGTATTATCTGGGCAATCGTTATTGCCGGTGTCGCAGGTTTATGGTTTCAAAATAGCCAACTCGGTTTTGTCATTGCCGCTGCCATCATTATTAACCTTATTGTTGCCGCTGTCTCAGGCGCAACCATACCCATCGTATTAAAACGTTTCGGTGCCGACCCCGCATTATCCGGTTCTGTTGTACTAACCACCGTGACAGACATTGTTGGTTTCGTATCGTTCTTAGGACTGGCAACAATCTATCTGCTTTAACACATTGAAAAAATACGAATGACAAAATACAGTTTACTAATAAGTATGTCATTCATCATCATGGCAGCACAGAGTTTTGCAGATGAATCTAATTTAGAAAATTTCACCTATCCTTTACACACCTGTGGTGAAAAATTAAAAAACCAAATAAACCTGCAAGACATGCAACATATGAAAATGTAGAAAAATATAACACTGCAATTGTTGAGTACAATATTGAAGTTGCGAATTACAATAAAGAAATCAATATTTATAAATTATGTATTAACCAATATATAAAAAATGGAAATCATGATATTAATATTATTAAACAGCAATTAAATCGGGCGTTAAAAGAAGCTAGAATAAAACAATAAATAAAACTGGATAAACAGTTGATTTTATATATAAAAAAGAACATTTTTAATACTATTCGGAAGCAATATGACGCAAGCAGTATATTATGTACTGTTCCGCTTGCCATCTAATTAAAGGTTATGTTTCAAAGGGAAATTAATGCTCTGGATTAAAACTTTTCATATATTATTTGTAATGAGTTGGTTAGCCGGAATTTTTTATTTACCTCGTATATTTGTTCACTATACAGAAGGTAAAGAAGCTAATGAAGATGTGCATCGTCTTAAAATTATGGGTGAAAGACTATTTAAGTTCATGTCATTAATGGCAGTAATTTCAATAATACTGGGTGCTATTTTGTGGTTATGGTTTAATATTACTGGTGAATGGTTATATGTAAAATTGATTTTTGTATTTATGTTATTACTCTATCACGGTTTTTGTTGGAAATATGTAATACAAATGTCTAAAGATACATTGTTAAATAAGGGCAGATTTTATCGTAATTTTAATGAATTATCATTGGTTATAATAATTCCTATTCTTATACTTGTGGAAGTAAAGCCATTCTAATATATAACAATACATTCAACCTAACGTCACAAGCACACGCATTTTTTGCAAATAGCGCAAAAATACGCCCGTTTGTATAGCTGGTTAACTTAACCACCCGCCACTGTCATATTATCAATAAACCATGATCCCGTGATAACACCACCACGTGTATCCAGATCATTGCCGACTTGCTGTAAGCCCATAAACATGTCTTGTAATCGACTAGCTAAGGTAAACTCTTCAACAGGATATTGAATTTCGCCATTCTCAATCCAAAAGCCGCTTGCACCACGAGAGTAATCGCCGTTAACTGTATTTGCGCCCTGCCCCATGACTTCTGTAATCAATAATCCCCTGCCCATTTCTTTTATCATGGCATCTAATGACATGTCATCATGGTTAATATATAAATTATGTACGCCACCCGCATTACCTGTACTTTGCATTTCTAAACGTCGTGCTGCATAACTGTCTAAAACATAACTTTGTAACACACCATCGGTAATTAAATCATGCGCTTTTGTTATGACGCCTTCATTATCATAAGGGGCGCTACCTAAAGCACCTTTAAGATGCGGGCGCTCATCTAAACGAATGCGTTCAGGAAAAACTTGTTTACCCAGGTGATCCAGCAAAAAGGTGGCTTTTCGATATTGTGCGCCACCGCGAACGCCAGCTAAAAAGTGTGACAGTAAGCCTTTTGCCACTTCGGCTTTAAAAATTACGGGAACCTGACAGGTAGGCATACTTTTAGCGCCTAAACGGTTAACCGTTCTCTGCGCAGCATGTTTTCCTATGTCACTTGCTGACTCTAATTTACTGGCATCTCGATTCACGCTATACCAATAATCACGTTGCATCGCATCATCTTGCTCAGCAATCATGGTGCATGACATGCTATGTCGCGAGGTGTTGTAACCATTCAGAAATCCCTGAGTATTACCATAAACCCGTATACCGCTGTGACTGCTGACAGCGCCCCCTTCTGAATTAATAATGCGCTTATCTTCTGCTCGTGCCACATCTTCACATTCTTTGGCGAGTTCTACCGCTTCTTCTGCGCTGATATCCCATGGATGGTATAAGTCTAGATCGGGGATATCTGTTGCCATTAAATTTTTATCGGGTAAACCGGCATAGGGATCATCTTCGGTATAGCGGGCAATATCACAGGCTGCTTTTACAGTTTCTTTCACTGCTTTGAGGGAAAAATCACTGGTACTGGCCGAGCCTTTTCGATTGCCAAAATAGACGGTGATACCTAATCCCTTATCACGATTATGCTCAATGGTTTCAACCTCTCCCATTCTCACCGTTACGGAAAGCCCTGACTCGACGCTCAAACCAGCTTCAGCGGCAGAAGCACCTTGTGAGTGGGCTTCTTTCAATAAATCGTCAACAATGGATTTTAAATTCTCAGAATCATAAGGATTAGACGGATCGAGATTTTTTGAGCTTGAAATCGGGTTGGTCATGACCACCTCAAGATTATGTTTACTAAAATTATTTGTAATATACCCCATTGTAAGGCTACGAAGCACACATCACAAATGGCATAATAGGCACATGGCAAATAATTATGACATTCCCGAAAATAGCGAGACTGATGAGTTGCAAGATGATGAGCTCATTAGTAAATCTCAACGCAAACGTGATGCAGAAGCCGCTCAGCAGCTAGGTAAAAACATATTAGGACTTTCACAAGATGCACAAGATAGCATTGAACTACCAGAAAGCCTGAGTCAGGCATTAAATGAAGCACGCCGTATTAAAAAAAATAGTGCTTTAAAACGCCAGCTTCAATATATCGGAAAGCTCATGCGACATATTGACCTTGAGCCTATTCATCAGCAGTATCTCCAGATGACCAACCATTACAATACAGATATTAAAGAACTGCACAACTTAGAACATTGGCGCGATCGCTTGCTCTCTGAAGGAGATAAAGCGTTAGAAGATTTATTAAATGAAGTACCAAATGCTGATCGCCAACATTTAAGGCAATTAATTCGGCAGTCTGCGAAAGAAACCAAACTGAATAAACCACCTAAATCAGCGCGCGAAATATTTAAATATTTGAAAGCACTATTTGAATAGAAAATGGCTTTTAACGCAAAGGACGCGGAGACGCAAAGTTCGCAAAGGAAAATAAGAAAGACAGAAACTATCTTAGGTTCTAATTGATTTCTCAGTGACTTCCCAGCGAAATATTACTTAATATTTAATTAGTTCGTTTTCTAAACCAGCCCGTTAAACTCGCTCGCTCGCGTTTAGCGGGTAATACTTCATGTTCAAATTCTGCACTCATAAAACACACTAAGGTACCCGCAGTTGGTAAGACTGAGATAGTTTCTCCATTTTTTAAATAAAGCTGGAGTTCACCACCATCTTCCTTTTTCCAGTCGTCATTTAAATAAGTGATCAACGTGACAACGCGAGTATCCTGATTTTTATGTTGATCGAGATGGCGTTTGTAAAAAGTATTAGGTGAATACAAAGCAAAGTGGAGTTCGAATTCAAAAAGACCAAGATAAAATTTTTCGTTTATTGCATTTTGTAATTGCTGTGTCAATTCGAGATACTTTTTTTGCGATTCATTTAAGCTGTTTTCATCAAACCAACTAATTTCATCACTACGAATGGATTGTTCGATATGGAAATCTTTTTCCCGGCCAATACCAGCTTGTTTTAACATGCCTTGCTGACGTAAAGACGTGAGTGTTGTTTTTAGTTCAGCAATCAATTCTGTTGAGAAAAAATTTTCTTGAACAGACCAGCCCTGTTGTTCAAGATCTTTGAGGATGTTATTGATTTTCATAAAAATATAAGCAAACTACTAAAGTGAGGATATGAAATGGCTAGAGCTAAATAAAGACCGTCTGCAGAAGGGATTTTGCAGTCGAGCAAGCCGGGCAAGAATTGTTCCTGACAATTCTTTGCATGCTCCGCCATCCATGGCGGCCAGATGGCAATCTTTTACGCGTCTTTATTTAGCTCTAGCTGTTCCATGTCCGGTGCTATTCGCATATTTATCAACACACAACATTAAAATTTAAGCCGTACCACCAACCGTTAAATTATCAATTTTCAAGGTTGGTTGTCCAACTCCAACGGGAATACTTTGTCCTTCTTTACCACAGACGCCAACACCTGTGTCTAATTTTAAATCATCCCCCACCATAGAAACATGCTTTAATACTTCAGGGCCATTTCCAATTAAGGTTGCACCTTTAATCGGTTGTGTGACTTTTCCATTTTCGATTAAGTAAGCTTCACTTGCTGAGAATACAAATTTACCTGATGTGATATCAACCTGACCACCACCAAAATTAACTGCGTAAATACCTTTTTCAACTGACTCAATAATTTCTTGTGGATTATGTTCACCGGCTAACATGTAAGTATTCGTCATTCGCGGCATAGGTAAATGTGCATATGATTCACGTCGACCATTACCGGTTGATTCACCCCCCATTAATTCAGCATTCATTTTGTCCTGCATATACCCTTTGAGAATGCCCTTTTCGATGAGCATGGTTTGCTGAGTTGTCGTGCCTTCGTCATCCATATTTAATGAACCACGACGGGCATCTAATGTACCGTCATCTACAATAGTACATAAAGGGGATGCAACACGTTCACCGATTCGACCGCTAAATGCTGAACTGCCTTTACGATTAAAATCACCTTCTAAGCCATGACCAATCGCTTCGTGCAATAATACACCAGGCCAGCCCGGACCCAATACAACAGGCATTGAACCCGCAGGTGCTTCAACGGCTTTTAAATTGACCAGCGCCTGACGCACTGCTTCTCGCGCAAAACCTAAGGCACGATCTTCCTCAATGAAATAGTCATAACCAACACGCCCACCGCCACCTGAACTGGCCTGCTCTCGGTCGTCACCATCTTCAGCAATCACCGTGACGTTCATTCTGACCAGAGGTCTAACATCAGCATTTAAAGTACCATCACTCGAAGCAACTAAAATAACTTCATGCACACCAACCAGACTGGCAATCACTTGTTTGATACGAGGATCTTGTTTACGTGCTTCAGCATCAACTTGCTTTAGTAAATCAATTTTTTCATCCGTCGTTAAAGAATCTAAAGGATCAACAGGTAGATAGAGTTGATGGGTTGAATGTTTTTTCCATGCTTGTACCTGATTTTTCTGACCAGCACGCGCAATTGTTTTTGCAGCATTTGCTGCCTCATTCAGTGCGGGTAATACGATTTCATCTGAGTAGGAAAAACCGGTTTTCTCACCACTAATAGCACGTACACCAACACCTTGTTCAATGTTGTAGTTACCTTCTTTTACAAGGCCATCTTCTAAAACCCATGACTCATTGCGTGATGTTTGAAAGTAAAGATCAGCACGATTGATGCTATTGCCCATCATCTGATCCAGAACATTCTGTAAATCATTTACTTCAAGTCCGGTTGGCGACAATAAGATGTCATTAGCAGTGTCTAAATAACTCATTGAAATTTACTCTTTAGGTAGCGGACATGAAATTTTTCGATTTTGTAGCACAGGAAAATTGCGACGAATATTTTTAACATTTTCAATATCAACATCGGCAATGACATAACCTGAACCTTGTGCAAGATGGTCAAGAACTGTTCCCCATGGATCAACTATCATACTATCACCATGTGTTTGACGACCACTCACATGATAACCACCTTGTGCAGAAGCGATGACATAACATAAATTTTCAATGGCTCTCGCTCGCACTAATACTTCCCAGTGCGCCTTACCGGTAATGGCAGTAAAAGCAGAAGGTAAAACAATAATATCGGCACCTTGTAGCACTAGTTGCCTGAATAACTCAGGAAAACGTAAATCAAAACAAATTGCCAACCCTACTTTGCCAAACGGTGTATCAACGACAACCGCTTTATTACCCGCTTCTATTGTTTCAGATTCATTATATGTTTCACTGCTGATTTCAAGATGCACATCAAATAAGTGAATTTTATCGTATCGGCTGACACGTTCACCTTTTTCATTATAAACAAGGCAAGCAGCATAAACCTTACTATCATAATTGACGGTATCACTATTTAATTTTAAGGGAATAGTACCGGCAATGATCCAGACATTATTCGTTTTTGCCTGTTCTGACAAAAAGTTTTGTATTGGCCCGGTCCCCTCGTCTTCAGCAACCTTAAGTTGATCAGCATCATGCAGTGGCATAATGGCAAAATTTTCAGGCAAAACAATGAGCTTTGCACCAGCCACTACAGCACTCTTTATTTGGCGGCCGACTTCATTCAAATTTGCACTGACATTTGTACCCGATGCCATTTGGATTGCAGCTATTTTAGTCATAGGAATAAATTACTTCTTCTTGAATTAAATAATATTTAAAAATTAATGGGGTAATACATCAAGTTCGATAATGGTTGAAACGGCACTGCCCGGTATTAGTTCAATGCGTTTTGATGAAAGTCCTAAAGCAACCAACCAGCTTCTTAGTTCATTAGCCCACAGTGTACCTTCATCACCACCCGGATATTTTATTGCCAAAGAACTATTTACATTTTTTAGCAATTTTTTCATAACCTTATTAATTGCTGGCATAGCTAGCAAGGTTGTAGCTTTTTTCGGTACAGACCATTCGTTAGCATGCAATAATTCACTTTTTGCTGCAAATGCATTGTTTGTTAATAACAATAGTGAAAATAGTGTAATGTTGATAATTTTATTCACAATTAAGATCATACCATACTACAATTCTTCTTCTACAATCTCTTCAATTTTTGGCTTTTCCCAGGTTCCATTAATTTCATAGGTTGTAGACGATGCTTCATTAAACTGCTCACCAGTCAGTTTATCGAGTAACCAAACGCCAATTCCAGCGGGTAAATTAACCAGAAGCGCGGTTATCCCGGCAACACCACTACCAACTTTAGGCACAACTTCAACAATGTTTTCATAATCTTTATCAGCTAACCCGGTTCGCCCACTGATACTGATTGTCGCCACAGGGCTATTTACTTCAAACTCGTCAGTATATGCGTCACCATTCGTGATATTGATATCACCATTTGCGGTATCAAAATTAAACCCTTTATCGAAGCTATCTTTAAAATCACCCATTAATTTACGAGGTAAAGCGGATAAACTAAATAATCCTAACAAACGTCCTGCACCAGCATCGACATCTTTAATGCTACCTTTTTCTAAGTTAAGCTGGATATCACCATTTAATCTATCCAAAGAATATTGTGTTGGAGCACCATTCCAGTTTAAGGTGCCAATCATTTTTGCCACACCTTTATCGACAACTGACGAAAACCCCAGATCAGTTAACATGCTTCCAAAATTATGACTGCTCAAGGTTACTTTTAACTTTGTAGTATGCTTGCCGCTAATTTGATACCAATCACCATGTGCAAATAATTTCATATTTTTACTAGAAACAATTAGCTCATCTAAATGTAACCCCTTTTTATTTTTTGATGACTTAAAATCAATTCGACCAAGATTAATTTTATTAAAATAAAGTTTTTTTACAATACCTTCAAATACAGGGAGTTTTTGAGGTTTTGAAACATGTTGCGAGTTCTCATTACCTTTATCAGTAGTTAATATATTAAGCTTGTCTAAATTAAAAACAACGGGATTAATAAAAAATGATTGTGGTTTTTTTGTTTTACCAAGCTCAAGCGCACTCATCCATTTTGATGGTGTAAACTTATTAATGCTGCCATCGATATATAATATATTTTTTCTTGGTAAATCTGCTTTTTTACTGGATATGGAAATAGCACCTTTATTTAATATTGTATCTTTTCCGGACTGATCCAACTCAAAAATAGCAGAGCTTTTTTTACCAAATTCAACATCCATTAAAATTTTTTTACCACCAAGAAAAACAGTTTCAAATTTGAATTTCTGAGGTTTTTTCTCTGTTTTATAAAAGCTTTCAGGTAGCTTACTTTTTACTCCAAGTAAATCAGTTGTTAAAATCAGGCGGGGATGTTTTTTTACATTTTTTTCAGGAAATGACATTAGCGCATTAAATTTTGTTTTCCCTGAAATTTTATTTGCACCTGGAATATTAAATTTTTTCAAAATTTTTCCTGGATCAATTTTTGAATTTGCAGATATATTAATAACTTTATTGTTTTTAATGGAGCTAACGGAAACAATTGATTTTTCACCAAAAATATTGGCTGATAAATTTTTACTTGAAAATGATTTTTCTGTGAAATAAATTTCACCGTTTCCATTAGTAATATCAATCCTGTCATTCAACATAAATAATGATGTGTCATTAAGATCTGCTGAGCCGGAATAAGTTATTGGCTTTATTTTTCTGATTTCATCATCTAGTGGAATGTTAATATCAATATCGGTTACAACATCACCTGACAGGCGCATTTGTTTAATCGTATTTTTAGCCGAAGATAATATTGGGCTGCTTGTTAAATACGTCATGGTGTCATGAGCAGAACCACGCGCAATTAAATTAAGTTTGAGTTCTGCTTTAGAAAAAGATTTTATTTTTGCTGATGAATTGTACAGAAGATTATTTTTAACCTCGCCAGATGGAATAAATACATCCATTCCCTGACCGGTAAAATTGGCCTTAATATCAGCTTTAGTGATTTTAGGCCAGTGTTTTTGGTAATCTATAATGACATCTGAGGCATCAACATCAACAGAAAATTTTCCTTCTTGATTGTCAAAAGGAAACTCATCAAGTTTACCATTAAAAATAATTGTGCTTTTTTCTACTTTGCCGTCAACAATTCCGTTATCCAGCCATTTTACTAACGAATCATCCATAATTGTTACAGGTAAAAAATGTGATATTTTTGATACATCTCCTTGCGAGACATAAGTTTGCAGATCAAGATAAGGTGAAGAATCATCTTTAGGGATCCAGAACATTGCTTTAGATGCTGCTGTCACTTCAATATTTTTTGTTAGTAAATCCTCCACTTCAAAAAGCAATCCCTCTTTACTATTTGAAAATAAAACATTTGCACTTATTTCATCTAATTTAAAATCTTCACGAAATAAATTGGGAAATCCGATAACTGAATTTTTAGAATGTAATTCTATGCTTCCTTTTTTATCTTTATAATTAATATTTCCTGAAACAGCGGCTAACTTTGGTATACCTTTCCACGAATTTATCCCTGCATTACTAAAACTGGCCTGAAGCTGATCAATTTCATTGTTTTGTAATGCAATATAAAAATCATCCACTTTACCGTAAAGATTTAAACTTTTTATTGTGTTTTCGTTTTTACGATCAAAAAGATAATTGCTTGTAATTATATCTGATAAAGATTCAAGATTAATGTCATTCGTTTTAACAAAAGTTTTATTGAATTGATTGTTCTTGTAATTAAATGCCAGCGAAAAACCGGCTTCATTTAATATATTTTTACTATTTACATAATTAAATTTATCAACACTAATATTCCAGTTATTGTTATTATCTTGTTGCGAGTCAAAGATGCCTGAAACCAGCTTAATTCTGACCTGTTTATTTTTACCTCTTCGGTATGAAAAATCCTGCAATTTTACATTACCACTCAACTGTTTTACTTTATTATTTCCCCAATCTGCCCATAATTTAAGATCAGCAACACCATCAAGCAATTCAAAATTAGTATTCTTAATGTATTTCTGCAAAGGAGCTAAGTTTATATTTTTACTTTCAACAAAAACTCTGGCTTGCCAGGATTCCGGTTTCGTTATATTACCTTCAAGATCGAAAGCAACTTTAACTTTATCACCCAATTGATTTGGCAGATTACTTGACAATAATAGTTGATGTCGCTCAGCGGTGTTTTTCAATAACAAACTTATGTCATCAAAAAACCATGTCAGACCTCCGTTCTGTTCGTCTTTCCAGATAAAGATGCTGTCTTCTACCCCAACTTCACTTTGTTGTGACAACCAGCGCTCTAATAAGCTATTAGATTCTTCATTATCAACTTTATTTAAGCTATCAAAGTCAACGCCTTTTATTTTTATATTACCTTCTACTGTTCGGGTGACATGAACATTCATTCCTCTCACTGTCAGTTGTATTGGTGTGATTTTTCTCGACCAAACAAGATCCTCAACTGAAATCCCAACGTCTATTTGTGCAAGAGAGACTAAGTTCTTTTTAGTTTTTTTTGAAACTAACTGGACATCATGAAATATTAATGTAGGAATCAAACCACTTAGTCTGGCATCCATGCGGCCAATTTTAACAGGCTGATTTAATAAACTTGTCGCAAGTTGTTCAACTTCGGCCTGATATAAATTGGCTGTTGTTAATAATAGTCGTAATCCTGAAACACCTAAAGCAATAATAATTACAGCAATAGCAACACTGTAACCAATTACAGATTTAAGCCTATGGAATAATGGATGAATTTTTGTCATTTAATTTAAAGCGAGATAATTTTTACATTAAGACAACATCAAAATGTTCCTGATTATATTCAGTCTCAACCTGAAAACGAATTGGCTTACCGATAAAATCTTCAAGCTCTGCGATACTGGTTGATTCTTCATCTAACATAAGATCAACAACAGGATGAGCAGCCAGAACTAAAAACTCTTGAGCATCAAACTGTCGAGCTTCACGAATAATTTCACGGAAAATTTCATAACATACCGTTTCGGCTGTTCTTAATGATGCACGCCCATTACAACAGGGGCATGTTTCACACAAAATATGCTCTAGACTTTCACGTGTACGTTTACGTGTCATTTCAACAAGTCCGAGTGATGAAACCTCACATACATTTGTTTTTGCGTGATCTTTATCCAGACATTTTTCTAATGCACGTAATACCTGTCTTTTATGTTCTGCATCAGACATATCAATAAAATCAATAATGATAATACCTCCAAGATTACGTAGACGAAGTTGTCTTACGATAGCTTGTGCAGATTCAAGATTTGTTTTAAATATTGTTTCTTCTAAATTTCTGTGTCCAACAAAAGCACCGGTATTAACATCAATCGTTGTCATTGCTTCTGTTTGATCAATTATTATATAGCCGCCTGATTTAAGAGGAACTTTACGTTCCAAAGCTCTGTGCATTTCATCTTCAATACCATATAAGTCAAATATAGGGCGTTCACCCGGGTAATGTTCAATGCTGTTTTCCAGCTCGGGTATAAATTTATTGGCAAACTTTTGAACTTTTTCAAATGTTGAACGCGAATCAATTCTCACCTTTTCAATTTCAATTCCACTTAAGTCACGCATTGTGCGCATCACTAATGACATGTCTTCATGGATTAATGTACCTGCTTTCGCATGACTATTACGTTCAAGAATAGTTGTCCAGATTTTTTGTAAAAATTGCATGTCTTTATGAATCGCATCATCACTTATACCTTCAGCAACCGTTCTGGCAATATACCCCCCCTTATCAAACTCATCAGAAAAACCGGTAAGTGTTTCTTTTAAACGCTGGCGTTCATTATCATCTTCAATTCGTTGTGAAATACCAACATGTGAAATGCCTGGCATATAAACCAGATAACGAGAAGGGAAAGATATTTGGGTAGTTAAACGGGCACCTTTTGTGCCCATCGGGTCTTTAACAACCTGAACCATGAGTTCCTGACCTTCACGTAATAATTCCATGATTACATCAGAAGGTTCGCCACCATCACCATTTTCTCCGTTAGGCTGGGCAATATCTGAAACATGTAAAAATGCGGTACGATCCAGTCCTACTTCTAAAAAAGCAGCTTGCATACCGGGTAAAACACGAACGACTTTCCCCTTGTAGATGTTTCCTACTAAGCCACGTTTACGTTCACGCTCAATATGTACTTCCTGTAATAAGCCATTTTCGACGTACGCCACGCGAGTTTCCTGTGGGGTCACATTTATCAGTAATTCTTCGCTCATATTTATCCTTTTTATATCCTAAGCCTATGATACTACTAAGGAATCTATGCTGATACCCGCATTTTTGAGAAGTTCAACAGTTTCGTACAAAGGCAATCCCATTACACCAGAATAACTGCCGGATAAATGTGTGATAAAAGCCGCTGCTTTACCCTGAATGGCATACGATCCAGCCTTATCATCACATTCACCTGAGTCTACATAGTGGTCAATTTCAATATCGGATAGTTTTTTGAATGTCACTTCACTGACACTTAGGACACTAGTCAGTTCAGTTTGCAAGGCATTTTCAGATGACATGGCTAAAGCAACCGCAGTCATGACTTGATGAGTTTTTCCTGATAATAATGTCAGCATGCTTTTTGCCTCTGAACGGTTATCTGGCTTACTCAAAATTTGACCGTTGATAACCACGGTTGTGTCTGAACCTATTACTGCGACCTCTTTGTGTTTTATGTTATCCCTACCGGCTAATGCTTTTTCTTTTGCTAAGCGAATAACATAGTCATCTGCTTTTTCATGAGGTAAAGCGGTTTCATCCACATCGACCGCCAACACAGTAAAAGGAAGTCCAATCTGGGTTAATAATTCACTACGACGGGGTGATTGCGAGGCAAGAAATAAATCAGTAATCATAATTAAAGTATATCACTACACAAAAATTATGATCGGGAATATATATTGTAAACTTATAAATTAAAAAATGGTGTTAGTTCTTTACGTTTAGATATTGTTCATTGTGAAAAAAATTTAAACATTATTATTCTTTAATTTCTCTGAATAACTAACATAAGAGAGATTATTTCGTTTCGCTTCATACATGGCCAAATCAGCTCTGTTAACCAGCGTTGTACTATCTTGTGCATGCTCAGGATAGCTCGCAATACCCATGCTAATACCTACTGTCATTTCTCTGCCTGCAAGTAAAAAAGGTTCATTTATTGCGCTTTCCAGTTTTTCTGCAAGTTTTAAGACTTGCTCCTTCTCTAGTAACTCCAGAATAATCACAAACTCATCACCACCTAATCTGGCAACGGTATCCACTTTTCTCACAATAGATTTTAAACGCCGTGCGACTTCAATTAATAATTCATCGCCAACATTATGTCCAAATGTATCATTTACCCTTTTAAAATTATCAAGATCCATAAGAATAATAGATAAAGAAGCACCTTGCCGCTGACCACGTAATACCGCTTTTTTTAAGCGGTCCTGAAAGAGTAATCTATTAGCTAGCCCTGTCAGTTCATCATGTAATGCCTGATGCTCAAGTAATTCTGCTTGTTTTGTTACATGACGAATAACAAAAAATCCAATTAATACAGCAAGTAATATTGCTGCTCCACCCAACAGTAACATGAGATTACGTGCATTCTCATAGGATGACTGTCCTTCATTTAATGCCATTGTTGCCTGCTTTCGTTGAAGCAATACCAGTTTTTTAACTTGTCCGGCAATTAACCGTTGTTTTGGAATAGCTAACTCACTAATTTTGTCAAAAACTAGTGGGTCTGTAGAATCCATTCCCAGATGAATGACTTGTTCCACGATGGGGTGGGTATCTCGTGTTAAGACTTTTATTTCAGATAAAATTGATTCTTCTTGTTCAGTCAGAGTCAAGCTCTCAAGTTTTTTACGTGCCTTTAAATATCGAACTCCCATTTTATTGAAATGAATATATTCTTCATCCTGAAGAAATTTATCTTTGATAACCGCTATTGAATGCATACTTAAAGCGCGATCATGTAAGGCATTTTGCATAACCTGCCCTAGTTCGATTTTGACATTATTATTTTCAACAATATTCTTTATTTGAAAATTTATTTGAGCCATATGTTTTAAGCCCACAAATGTCAAAGCCAGCATCAATAATACGACCATAAAAAAGCCAATACTAATACGTAAACTGATACTTCGAGCAGTTGTCTGAATTTTCATAGAAGAAATGAAAGCATGCGACATCCCATTTAAATGGCGATACTAACTATGCACAGGCTTTTCTATGCCTTATTTTATAAGTGTAATTAATCCTGAATTAACCTAGTAAGGATCTAAGGTAATAGACAGATAAATATTACGGTTAAAATACTACCACGGTGAACCACCGATTTATAGACTAGTTGTAAATACAAAATCTAAGAATAAAAACTAAAAAGAATATTCTAATATTCTAATTATCACCAATAAGTTGACTAACACATCATTCGTTAGCTAATTATTTGTGATAGGGGTGTCCTTTGAGGATAGTTGATGCCCGATAAAGTTGTTCAGCAAGAACAATGCGAACCAGGGGATGTGGCAGCGTTAATTTAGAGAGTGATAATTTTTGTTGCGCTTGTTTTAGACAATCGTCTGCCAAACCTTCTGGCCCACCAATCAATATGGCAATATCCTGACCCGAACCTTGCCAGCCTTTTAACTCTTGCGCTAACTCTTCTGTTGAACATGCTTTACCAAGAACATCCAGAGCAACAATTTTTGCACCCTTAGGAATAGCCAGCAGCATTTTTTCACCTTCTTGCTGAGTCAGCCGTTTAACATCGCTGTTCTTTGCACGTTTACCAGCAGCAATTTCAACTAACTTAAGTTTGCTCTCAGGTGGCATACGTTTACTGTATTCCATAAAACTTTCTTCAACCCAACCCGGCATACGTGTTCCAACAGCGATAAGATGGATCAACATAATTAAAATTATTCAGAGGAAGCAGGACTATCTTCGCCCCAGAGTTTTTCCAAATTATAAAACTCTCTAACTGCTGGCTGCATAACATGAACAACCACATCACCTAAATCAACGAGAATCCATTCATTAGAAGCATCACCTTCAAAGCCTAATGCCGGAGAGCCTGCTTTTTTAGCTTTGTCCGCCACACTGTTAGCTAATGCTTTAACCTGACGAGAAGTATTACCGCTGGCAAAAATCATAATATCTGTGACAGAGCTCTTATTGATAACATCTAATACTTTAATATCGATACCTTTAATATCTTCTAATGCATCAACTGCCAGATCACAAAGTTCTTTCGTATTCATAATTTAACCTTAATAAATATTTTGCTGTTGGATCAGTGTTAATACTGAATCCGGTAAAAAAAATTGTATATCATTACACTGTTGCCACTGCTGGCGAATTGTCGTTGCTGATATTTCAAGTTGTGTGACAGGAACAAAACTAATCCCACCATTCTGCTTTCTTTTTAAATCATCAACATCTAGCAAACAATGTTTAATTAATTTAAATAACCGTTTATTAATTGTCGCTTTACCATCAGTATCTGGTCGACGCATAACAACAATATTGGCCAAATCAAATATTTTTTCCCACTGATACCATAGTGTTAAGCCATTAAAAGCATCAGTGCCTAAAATCAAACATAAAGATTGTTCTTTAAAATCCTGTTTCAAACTCGTTAATGTATCCACCATATAAGATGGGCCATCACGCCGAATCTCACGATCATCAACGGTGAATTTTTTTTGCCCTGCAATAGCAGCACGAACCATCGCAAGTCTCTGCAAGGGTTCGGCTATGGGTTTATTTCTATGAGCAGGTTCACCGCAAGGAATAAAACGTACTTCATCTAACGATAAACGTTGTTGTACATCTAATGCCGTACGTAAATGCCCAAAGTGTATCGGATCAAACGTTCCACCTAATATGCCAATCATGAAAAATCCCGATCATGAACGATCATGTTCTAATATGACCATCACCAATCACAATATATTTTTGCGACGTCAGTCCTTCCAGACCAACCGGACCACGGACATGAATTTTATCAGTACTAATACCAATCTCTGCACCTAAACCATATTCAAAACCATCGGCAAAACGGGTTGAGGCATTAATCATCACAGAACTGGAATCTACTTCCATCATAAACTGTCGAGCAATAGTAATGTTCTCAGTCATAATGGTTTCGGTATGACCTGAACTGTGTTTATGAATATGCTCAACCGCCTCAGCAAAACCATCGACCACACGAATAGAAAGAATAGGCGCAAGATATTCTTCATCCCAGTCTTCTTCTGTCGCGGCTTTGATACCAGGCAATATTTCTTGTGTGATGGCACAACCACGCAACTCAACACCTTCGTCGATATACATTTTACCTAACTCAGGCAAAACATCTTCTGCTACTGTCTGGCTTACCAATAATGTTTCCATCGTGTTACAGGTGCCATAACGTTGTGTTTTTGAATTAAAGGCAACACTAATTGCCTGATGTAAATTTGCATCATCATCAATATACACATGACACACTCCATGAAGATGTTTAATTACCGGAATTCGTGCATCAGCACTAATGCGTTCGATTAAACCTTTACCACCACGTGGCACAATGACGTCAACATAATCTTTCATGGTGATCAGCTCGCCAACCGCTGCACGATCGGTTGTCTCAACCACCTGGACAGCTGCTTTATCTAAACCAGCTTTTTCTAAGCCATCGTGAATACATTTTGCAATCGCCTGGTTAGAATGTTGCGCCTCTGAACCACCACGTAAAATAGCCGCATTGCCAGACTTCAAACACAATGCCGCAGCATCGGCTGTTACGTTAGGGCGAGACTCATAAATGATGCCGATCACACCTAAAGGCACGCGCATTTTACCCACTTGAATACCGCTTGGGCGATAATTTAAATTCGTAATTTCGCCAACAGGATCCGGTAAGGCAACAATCTGATGAATACCTTCTGCCATACCGCTGATACGTTCATCGTTCAATGCGAGGCGATCTAACAAAGCTTCATCTAAACCATTTTTTTTACCGGCATCCATATCTTTTTTGTTAGCCGCTAATAGTTCAGCACTGCGAGTTTCAATCGCATCGGCAATCGCTAACAAAGCATCATTTTTTTGCCCTGTGTTGGCGCGATTTAATTCACGCGATGCCGCTCTTGCCTGTTGGCCGAGCTTATTCATGTATTTTTTAATATCCATAACTCTTTTCTCTTTCTATCGTGTCGCAATTTGCTCGGCGGTTAACGGTACTAGCGCAACTCCCGATATGCGTAATGTTAATTGTAGCAATTCATCCCAGGGTTTGCCTGCTGCCAGACCTTTACACATACGCTCAATTCGACCAGCAACTAGTAAAAAGGCCTGCCAACGCTTCAAACCATGGCGTTTCAGCCCCGCATTTAGAATAATTTTACGTTTATCCCAGATTCGATGCTGCATAAAAACCTGTTCTAAATTTTGTCCTTTTGCAACAGCATTTGCCATTTTTTCTAACATACGAAGCTGATACACCAAAGCACCTAATACGTGCAACACATCCTCACCTTCGCTTTTAAGACCATGCAATATTCGAGACACCCTAACGGGATCACCTTGCAAAGCGACATCCACCAGAGCAAAAGCATCAAAACGAGCACTGTCACTTACTGCTTCAACTACCTGTTCTGCAGTTATCGGGCCTTCACCATATAACATACGTAATTTTTCCAGCTCTTGATCAGCCGCTAACAAATTACCCTCAACTTGCTCAGCCAGAACAGTTAATGCATCTTCGGTCGGTTGTAAACCACGCGCTTGCATTCGCCCTTTTAACCATGCAGGTAACTCTTTAATCTCAAGGGGCCACACCGCAAGTGTTACGCCCACTGCATCTAAGGACTTAAACCATTTGCTTTTTGTTTGGCTGCTATCCAACTTGCCAGAAACAACCAACAATAAATTATCTTCTGGTAACTGACTGGTATAAGCGACTAGGGCTTTACTGCCTTTATCACCCGGCTTTCCTGTTGGAATACGCAGTTCAATCACTTTACGTTCAGCAAATAATGACATACTTGCAGATGAACGAACGAGTTCATCCCAGTCAAAACTACGGTCGATATGATGAACTTCCCGTTCTGTATACCCTTGTGCTTTTGCTGCTTCCCGTATCAAACTAACCGACTCATCTAACTGAAAAGGTTCATCACCACTTATGAAATAAACAGGTTGTAACTGTTTTTCTAAATGTAACTTAAGTTGGTTAAAATAAAGTTTCATTTTATTTCGATGCGTTAGATTTTAATAAAAACATTAATCGGCGAACCAGCTGTAACATGGCAGCTTTTCGCATATCATTATTAAGTCGATTTTCTTCATCGGCTTTGGCTAAAACTAAATTTGCATCAAATAAATATTCACGTTTCTCAGTAATACTTTGCGCAGGTATTAATTCAGTTACCTTGAGTTGTTCATTCGCCTCTTTATTTTCACTTTTTATTTTTTTGATTAAAGAAAAATTTAACCGATAACTTAATTCATACTGGTTTGCCTGACCTGCACTATCTAAAGATAAAACGCGCTTTGAAAAACTGTCTTGAGAGATACTTAATAAAACATCAGACTCATCCATTACATTAACTTTTGCATTGGTTAACGTGTGTATTAATTCTCGACCAAGCTCACTATACTTATTCGTACCCTGGATTTGTACTTCGGGTAACACAGCAGAAAGATCCTGAGTGCCGCGCAGGTGGAAGCCGCAACTGATTAATAAAAAGCTGATTAATAATAATGTAAGTTTTATCTTTTTCATATTTTCTAAAGTCTAGTTACGTTATTATACTAAGCCGGCTGCGAAACCGGGAAGGACTCGAATCACGTCCGTTCGGCCACACGGACGTGGCCGTCGAGCAAGCCAGGGATGGCAGTGTTTTGCGTGACGTGATTCGAGTCCTTCCGTTTCATAGCCGAGGACACCGTTAAATATAAAACGTACAAATAACTTAAATTTTATATAAATTTACATTTATTTAACTACAATATTTACAAGCTTACCCGGTACTACAATAACTTTAACAACCTGTTTACCATCAGTAAATTTTATTACATTATCATCGGCAACTGCTGCAGCTTCAATTTCATCTTTGCTTGCATTTGCTGCTACTTCAATTCGTGAACGTAACTTACCATTTACTTGTACTATAATCTGTAAGCTGTCTTTCACTAAAGCAGACTCATCTACTTTAGGCCAGGCTTGATCGATTAATAAACTATCTTGTCCAATCACATTCCAAATTTCATGTGTAATGTGAGGCACAATCGGTGACAATAATAAAACGATTGATTGCAAACTTTCTTGCATCACTGCCCGACCTTGCTCAGAGTCATCGTTAAATTTAGATAAAGCGTTAATCAATTCCATTACCGAAGCAATCGCGGTATTAAAAGTAAAACGACGACCAATATCGTCACCCACCTTTGCTATCGTTTCATGTGTTGCCCGACGAATTGATTTTTGTTCATCATTTAAACTATTAATATCTAAATCAACTGTACTACCTGCTTCAATATGATCAAATGCTAAGCGCCATAAACGTTTAAGGAAACGTGATGCACCTTCAACACCTGTATCACTCCACTCTAATGATTGCTCAGGTGGAGCAGCAAACATCATAAATAAACGAGCAGTATCTGCACCGTATTGTTCAATTAAACCTTGCGGATCAACTGTATTACCTTTTGATTTAGACATTTTAGCGCCATCTTTCAACACCATGCCTTGCGTTAAAAGATTTTCAAACGGTTCATCATTAGTTGTTAAACCTACATCGCGCATTAATTTATTAAAGAAACGTGCATAAAGTAAATGCAAAATCGCATGTTCAATACCACCGACATATTGATCAACCGGCAACCAATAGTCTGCACGTTCATCTAACATCGCTTCATCATTGTCTGCGGATGCATAACGCGCGTAATACCATGATGATTCCATAAAGGTGTCAAAGGTATCCGTTTCACGTTCCGCTTTGCCGCCACAGGTCGGACATGTGGTTTCATAAAACTCAGGCATTTTTTTAATCGGTGACCCAACACCTTCAAATTCAATATCTTCTGGCAAAATGACAGGTAAATCATTTTCAGATACCGCGACTTCGCCACACTTAGCGCAATTAATAATAGGAATGGGTGATCCCCAATAGCGTTGGCGTGATACACCCCAATCACGTAAGCGATAGGTTGTGCGTTTTTTACCAGAGTTTTTTGCTTCTAAATGTGTAGCAATTTTTTCAAATGCATTTTCATATGAATAATTATTAAACTCACCAGAATTTATTAATATTCCAGCATCTTTTTCTGCATACCATTTTTTCCACTTAGTAGCATCAAATTCATAATAGCGATTTTCATCAAGATCCTCTTTATCTTTTAACTTTAGAGTCCATATTGCATTTTCAATTACTTGTTTTATTGGCAAACCATATTTAGTCGCAAACTCAAAGTCACGCTCGTCATGTGCAGGCACGGCCATCACTGCTCCGGAACCGTAGCCCATTAATACAAAGTTAGCGATAAACACCGGCACACGATCACTAGTAATAGGGTGAATCGCTTTTAAACCAGTATCAATGCCTTTTTTCTCCATGGTTTCCATAGAGGCTTCAGCAGTATCCGTTTTTGAACATTCTTTTATAAAGGCAGCAACATTATCAAACCTTGATGCAGCTTCAGCCGCTAATGGATGCTCAGCAGCAACCGCGACATAGGTCACTCCCATTAAGGTATCGGGACGCGTGGTGAATACATCCAACTTTTGATCAACTTCATCACGACCTTCTAAACCAAAACTGACTTCAACACCTTGCGAACGACCAATCCAGTTACGTTGCATGGTACGCACTTGATCCGGCCAGCCTTCAAGCTTGTCTAATTCATCTAGCAACTCATCTGCATAATCGGTAATTTTCATGAACCATTGTGGGATGTCTTTTTTCTCTACATCAGTATCACAACGCCAGCACTTACCATCAATGACCTGCTCATTGGCAAGCACAGTTAAATCATTCGGGCACCAGTTTACGCCAGCGGTTTTTTTATAAACCAAACCTTTTTCATAAAGCTTAGTAAACAACCATTGTTCCCATTTGTAATAATCAGGATCACAGGTCGCGAGCTCACGATCCCAGTCATACCCCAAACCCAAACGCTTCAGCTGTTCACGCATGTAATCAATATTTTCGCGCGTCCATTTTGCTGGTGGCACATTATTTTTGATGGCTGCATTTTCAGCAGGCAGACCAAACGCATCCCAGCCCATCGGTTGCAGTACATTTTTGCCCTGCATACGTTGATAACGACTGATCACATCACCAATGGTGTAGTTTCGTACGTGTCCCATGTGCAAACGGCCACTTGGGTACGGAAACATAGAAAGACAGTAATATTTTTCTTTATTGGGGTCTTCGATTGCTTTAAAAACTTTATTGTCGTCCCAGTATTTCTGAATTTCTAATTCGATTTGTTCGGGTTTATATTCTGATTCCATAAAACTCTGCTATATCTTTGATTTATATACAATTATTATTCTAAAGCTATTCATGGGCATAAAAACCCACAAAAACGAAAATTAAAGTGTAAGGATACAGTACCCGAGGAAGTCTCCACAATAAAACTCTGATATAGATCAGTTCAAGAGTCGGAATTTGTGGTTATAATGTTACACAAAACGAGTTATTAGTGAGGAATACAGATATGGATACTAAAGAAACCAAAGAGAAGCTTCTAAGCGCTTATCACAGTATGCTCGAGCAAATAAAAGATGTTTGGCAAAGCGCTGAAGAAAAGGCAATTCCCACTTTATCTGAAAATATCGAGCGAGCCGCAGAAAAAGCCTCTGAACTGGGTGAAGTAACAAAAGAAGAAGCGGAAAAACTTGGCGAATATATCAAACATGATTTAGAGGATGCCGGTGAATATTTATCTGATTACTTTGCCGTTAATGGCCCACAACTGGAAAACTGGATCAAAGATGAACTCCAGTTCGCTGAAATGGAATTTGCAGATGTATTTGCGACTCTAGCCGATCAAACACGGCTGGAACTTGATGCACTGGCGGAACGTGCCCGTCAGGTTGGTGTTTGGCATACTGGTGAAATAACAAATGTAGGCATTCTTTACTGTAATAATTGTGGCGAAGCACTGCATTTCAAAAAACCGGGGCATATTCCACCTTGTCCTAAATGCCATGGTACAGAATTTAAAAAAGTGTTTAATAAAGAATCTTAAATTTAACTTAATAGAAAATCACTTTGATAAATTTTATAAAAAAAATAAAAAATGCATTAGGTATCGATAGTTCCGTGAGTACAGCTGAAAAGCTGGCTTCCACCATAGGTGGAATTATTGGTATTTATATAATTAGTCTCATTAGCTATCACTTTACCGGCGCGAGTGGTGCAGCTCTGATTGTCCCATCAATGGGAGCATCTGCTGTTCTGGTTTTTGCTGTACCGCATGGAAAACTCTCACAACCATGGGCTCTCTTTGGCGGGCAACTGAGTTCCGCTATTGTTGGAGTAACGTGTTACATGCTTGTCCCGGATTTATTTCTTGCTGGAGGATTAGCAGTTGGCTTAGCGATTGGAACCATGCATGTTTTACGTTGTATTCATCCACCAGGCGGTGCGACTGCTTTAGTGGCGGTTGTTGGCAGCGCTCAAATTCATGCTTTAGGTTATGAATACGTACTGACGCCTGTCTTTATCAATACTGTTATTATTTTTGCAACCGCCTTTATGTTTAACAACTTTTTTCCATGGCGCCGCTATCCCACCAGTATGATGCGCTTCACCGACACGCCAGTAGTAACAGAAAAAAAACCATCACGCTATATTGAAAAAGAATATATCGAACGCGCTTTATCTGATATAGATTTAGTGATCGATCTGGATGTTGAAACATTACAGCAACTCTTTGCCTTGACACTTGAACACGCAGAAACTCCCACCTTCACCCCTGGCCAAATTGTCATGGGGCACTATTACACCAACAGCAAACATGGTGCAGAGTGGTCGGTTCGACAAATTATTGATGAAGCTATTTCTGATGATCCGAAAAAAGATATGGTGATATATCGTGTTGCAGAAGGTCAGAGATTACAAAGTGCGGATAGTTGCACACGTACTGAATTTGCAGCGTGGGCAAATCGAGAATTATATTCAACGCAAAAATAAAAACGCAATTTTCTCTACAACCCCTTATATAGTCACGCTGTTTATAAGAACCGCCCTTCCAGAATAGTAATTAATCAAAAATCTATATTTTTTTCGCTTTATAACATGTATTTTACATGCATGTTATGTATACTCTCTTTTAGACTAATTCTAACCCCCATAATTTTGGAGAAAATAGTATGACAACTTTGTTTGAACGTATAGGCGGTGAAGGTGCTGTTGATGCCGCGGTTGATATTTTTTACCGCAAAGTCCTATCTGATGACCGTGTAAATGGTTTCTTCGGTGATGTTGATATGGATGCACAAATTGCTAAACAAAAAGGCTTTTTGACCATGGTATTTGGCGGCCCAAATAGTTATACAGGTAAAGACATGCGTGAAGGACACAAACATTTAGTCGAAAATGGTCTAAATGACAATCACGTTGATGCGATTGTTGAGCTTTTAGGCGAAACACTAAAAGAACTTGGTGTTGCTGATACTGACATCGCAGAAATTGCTGGAATTGCAAATAGCGTCCGTGATGACGTATTGAATCGATAAGGTCAGTAAGATGGCACAGATAAAATTTAAAGATGACATTTTTACTGTGTCAGAAGGAAGTACCGTGCTTGATACATTATTGGGACAAGGACTCGAGATCCCCAACAATTGTCAAGCAGGTGCCTGCCAATCTTGTGTTATGCAGGTAACAAAAGGAGCGGTACCTGAAAAATCACAAAAAGGACTCAAAGACTCACAAAAGGCAAAAGGTTTTTTCCTTGCCTGCTGCTGTGAACCTGAAGATGATATCAACATCCAGCTAGTGGATGCCGACCAACTAAGAATTTCGGCAACGGTCAGAGAAATAAATAAATTATCAACAACAGTGATCGAATTAAAAATTAAAACAACAGAGCCTTACCAATATCATGCAGGCCAATATGTCACATTATGGAAAGATGAACATTTAGGTCGTAGTTATTCTTTAGCATGTCTACCTCAAGATGATGAAGATTTAAGTTTTCATATAAAACACATACCTGATGGTCAATTCAGTGGCTGGGTGCACAACGAGCTACAGGTTGGTGATACCCTTTTTGTACAAGGACCTGCTGGAGATTGTTTCTATACATCGGGTAATCCAGAACAAAACCTTTTACTCATTGGAACAGGAACCGGCCTGGCACCTTTATATGGCATTATTCATGATGCACTAAAACAAGGGCATACTGGTGAGATTCGTTTATACCATGGAGCATTGAACCCCTCTGGATTATATTTAACTGAGGAATTATCCCAACTTGCACATCAACATGAGAATGTAATGTATCACCCGTGTGTGGTAACAGCTGAAAAAGACATGCTTTCAAATATCATGGAAGGCGATATAAGTAAGATTGCTTTAGAAACTATTCCGAAACCGAGTGGTTGGAAATCATTTTTATGTGGCGATGAAGAGTTGGTTAACCAGTTAAAGAAAAAAATATTTCTCGCGGGTAGCAACATGAACGATATTTATACTGATTCGTTTTTAAAAAGTAAATAACATGCCTCTTGGATAAAATTACTTTACAATAAGAATTATGCAGCTAACACGCCATACAGATTTTTCACTTAGAGTTCTGATCTATTTATCCTTAATTAAATCAGACGAACTTATTACCATTAATGAAATTTCAGAACATTTTGATATTTTAAAAAACCACCTAACAAAAGTTGTACATCATTTAGCACAAAAAGGATATATACAAACTATACGAGGAAAAAATGGTGGTTTGCGTTTAGCAAAAAAACCCGCAGAAATAAAATTAGGTGATGTCGTTCAATCAATGGAAATGAATTTAGATGTAGTCAATTGTGCTAAACCGCTATGCCCTCTTATCAATAACTGTAAATTAAAATGTATATTAAACGAGGCAAAACTCTCTTTTCTAAAAACACTAAATAAATACACTTTAGAAGATCTAAATGCAGAACCTGAGATAATTAAAAATCTTCTTCATTTCCCCAAATAATCAAAAAATTAACTTTCATAATACCTTATGAACAAAATACTCCCGACTAAACCCAGTATTATAAAAAATAATATTGGATAATTACCCCAGCTAACATAGGGTGTTGAGCCTGTTCGGGGTTGAACATATCCGCTCACAACATAAGACTTAAACTGCGGTGAACGCGCAGTAATTTTTCCTTTATGATCAATTAATGCTGAAATACCATTCGTTGTCACTCGCATGAGGTCACGTCCTGTTTCCAGTGCACGCATTTGTGAAATTTGTACATGTTGATGAGGCGCAAAGGAATCGCCATACCACGCATTATTACTTGCATTTAAAATCAGGGTTGCCTCGGGTAAAAACCGGATCACGTCTTCTCCGAATGCATCTTCATAACAAATAGTGGGCGCAATTTTCTGTCCCGCCGCCGTTAATAATTTCTGGTCGTACTGTCCAGGAGTGAAAGCAGACATCGGTACATCAAAAAAAGCTATCACCCCTCTTAGCAACGAAGCCAAAGGCACATATTCTCCAAACGGAACAAGATGATTCTTATGATAAAACTGATCATTAGCTTCAGACGCCTTTGTGCCATTAATAACCATTAAACTACTAAAATATTCATTTTTTTCACGATCTAATACCGGTAAACCTAAAATTATATCCGTGTTATTTTTCTTTGCTTGTTTAGATAAGTTTTTTAAAAAATTATTTTTTAACTGGTGATAAAAAATAGTTAATGAGTTTTCTGGCCAAACAACAAGATCACTGTCCCAGTGTTTTTGTGTCAGTGACAAATAACGTTGTTTTCTTTTTTCAAAATGGTCAGGATCCCACTTATTTTTTTGCTCAACATTACCCTGCACCAAACTTACTTTTATCGGCTTGCCTGTTGCCTCGGTCCAGTTGAGCTGGGAAAAAATATAACCACAAAACCACACCAGACCAAAACTAAATAAAACAATGAGTTTTTTCTTATGTGCGTGATAAAGAAAAGCCATAAGCAACAAAGATGAACTCAGCGCAGTTATCCATGAAACACCAAAGACTCCAAGTATTGATGCGTAGCCTGATAAAACACTCCCCGTCTGACTGTAACCTAAACTTAACCAGGGAAAGCCTGTTAAAAACCAACCACGAAACCATTCCTGTAAAGCCCAAAACAAGGGAAAAATAATAAGTAAACTAATTGCCCGATGAGTAATATTTAATTTTTGTATAAATAAAACACTTAAATAACCCTGTAAAACAAAAAAAGCAGTGATTAAATTTATAAATAAAAAGGTAAATATAACTGAAGTAAACATTGAGCTAAGTCCAAACACATAAACTGCGACATAGACCCAGGAAACACCAACACCAAAATACCCCATGCCAAACCACCATGCTAATAAAGCAGCGCGACGTGGTGTAGCAAATAAAAAAGAATAAAAAAGCACTGCCGGACTAATAACAGCAATCAAATAAAGGTCAACGGGCGAGAAGGCAAGCGGAAGTAGAGCACCCGCAATAAAAACGATTAACAGTCCAAGACGGGAAGATTTGAATAAATGCTGGAATTTAGATTCAGCGACTTTCATCATCAGCAGATTCCGTTGCCACCTTTTCTGATCTATTACTAGCAGGGGATACTTCTAATAAATCAATTCGGCGATTACTTGAACGTAAGACTTTAAATTCCAGACTATTGATTTCGACTGATTCACCACGTTTTGGTACATGCCCTAATGCATGCATAACAATACCACCTATGGTATCGAATTCATCATCATTAAAATCACTTTTGAAATGCTCATTAAAATCATCAAGTGGAGTAATTGCTTTTACAGTTGCACGATCTTTTGCATGTTCAAAGATATAAGTATCGTCATCAAAATCATGTTCATCTTCAATTTCACCAACGATTTGTTCCAGTACATCTTCTATTGTTACCATTCCGGCAACACCACCATATTCATCAACAACGATAGCAATATGATTTCGTGTACTTCTAAATTCTTTTAATAATATATTTAAACGTTTACTTTCAGGAATAAAAACGGCCGGTCTTAACACATCCCGAATATTAAGTTTATTATCATTATCATTTACCAGATAAGGTAATAAATCTTTCGCTAATAAAATACCAACTACTTTATCTTTACTATCAGCAACAACCGGGAAACGTGAATGCGCTGAAACAATAACCGTATTCATTAACTCTTCTTCAGAAGAATCCATTTCAAGCACAACCATTTGCGAACGCGGCAACATGATATCCCGCACTTGCATTTCAGCTACCTGCAACGCACCATCAATCATACTAAAAGCATCATGATCAATAATATTATTTTTATGCGCTTCATAAAGCACAACCATGAGTTGTTCACGGTCTTTTAATTCACCCTGTAAAGCCTGACCTAAACGCTCAATCCAGGAGCGCTGCGTCTTAACTTCTTTTTCCGAATGGTCCGGCTTTTCTTCACTCATACTTCTATTTCCCGATAAGGATCGGTATACCCTAGTTTTGATAATATTTTAATTTCTTTTGCTTCCATAACATCCGCTTCAGCGTCTGTTAAATGATCATACCCCAGTAAATGTAAGGTACCATGCACGACCATGTGAGCCCAGTGTGCTAATTCTTCTTTGTTTTGTTCAGTTGCTTGTTGTTTTACAACCTCTGAACAAATAATCAAGTCACCCAATAAATTTAATTCAATTTCAGCTGGTGCTTCAAACGGAAAAGATAAAACATTGGTAGAACCTGTTTTATGTCGGTACTGCTCGTTAAGTTCAGCACTTTCATTTTCATCAACAAAACGTATTGTTAATTCCGCATCACCGTGTTCTTCAAATCCAAGTGTTTCATGTACCCACTTAAATAAATCTTCATCCGTGGGTAAGGCGTTTACCTCGCGTTGTACATCTAAATGAATGTCCATTAGTGTTTATTTATTTCATCATGCGAATCATAGGCTTCAACAATTCGTTGAACTAATGGATGACGCACAACATCTTTGGATGTAAAAAAACTAAAACTCAGGCCATCAACCTTTGCTAAAACATCAACAACCTGACGTAAACCTGATTGTTGTCCTTTGGGTAAATCTATTTGTGTCACATCACCGGTAACAACTACTTTAGAACCAAAACCAATACGGGTTAAAAACATTTTCATTTGTTCAACCGTGGTATTTTGGGCTTCATCAAGAATTATAAAAGATTCATTTAATGAACGACCACGCATGTAAGCTAATGGCGCGACTTCAATCACATTCCGTTCCATTAAGCGTGCAACTTTTTCAAAGCCCAACATTTCATATAAGGCGTCATAAAGCGGTCGTAAATACGGATCAATCTTTTGAGCTAAATCACCGGGTAAAAAACCGAGACGTTCACCGGATTCAACTGCTGGACGGGTTAAAATAATTCGACGCACTTCATCTCGTTCTAATGCTTCAACAGCCGAGGCAACGGCAAGATAAGTTTTACCTGTACCGGCAGGGCCAACACCAAAACTGATATCATAATCTGCGATTGAACGTAAATAATGTTGCTGACTGGGACCACGCCCACGAACCTGCCCACGTTTAGTTTGAATAATAACTTCTTCACCCGAACGCTTTTTAATATCAACCACATTTTCTAAACCGGCATCATGCAAATGTAAATTGACGACTTCAGGATCTAAGGTGTTTTTATCTGTTTCAATATAAAGTTCACGTAATATTTCTTCGACTGCTTCCGTTGATTTTTTGATCCCAATAATACGAAACGTATTACCACGATTATTAATTTCAACGCCCATGCGACGTTCGATTAAACGTAAATGTTCATCAAATTGACCACACAAATTAGCCAGCCGCTGGTTATCAGCGGGATCTAAAGTAATGTCGAGAGAATGTGCAGAGGATTTCAAAATAGGAAGAGGTGTATGCGCTACGCTGAAACAGATGCGGGTGTTAACTTAGTTGCTTCAACAACTAATTCACCGCGTAATGAGTTAGGACGTACTTCTGTAATTTTCACGTTTGCAAATTGACCAATCAATGATTTATCTGCCTTGAAGTTTACCACACGATTGTTTTCTGTGCGTCCACTAACCTCGGCTTCATCTTTTCTTGATGCCCGGGTCACCAGCACACGTTGAACGCTATCCATCATATTTTGACTAATATCGAGTGTTTGCTGGTTAATTCGTGTTTGAAGAATTTTCAACCGTTCTTTTTTTACATCATCCGGTACATCATCCGGCAAACTTGCTGCTGGTGTTCCGGGACGCGCACTATAAATAAAGCTGTATGAAAGATCGAAACCCACATCAGCAATCAGATTCATGGTGTCTTCAAAATCTTTATCTGTTTCACCCGGAAAACCAATAATAAAATCAGACGATAAACATATATCCGGCCGTACTTCGCGTAATTTGCGAATCGTGGCTTTATATTCAAGAGCAGTATGCTTGCGTTTCATTTGCGCCAGAATACGATCCGAGCCACTTTGTACCGGCAGGTGTAAGTGACTGACTAACTCAGGAATTTCAGCATATGCCTGAATAAGATTATCATTCATTTCAATAGGATGTGAGGTGGTATAGCGTATGCGATCTATACCATCAATCGCGGCAACATAGTGAATAAGTAACGCCAGATCTGCAATTGTTCCATCATTCATTAAGCCGCGATACGCGTTCACATTCTGCCCCAGCAGATTCACTTCTCGTACGCCCTGCTCAGCTAATAATGCAATCTCAGAGATAATGTCATCGAATGGACGACTAAATTCTTCGCCCCGTGTGTAGGGCACCACACAAAAAGAACAGTATTTACTGCACCCTTCCATAATTGAAACATAAGCACTGGCACCGTCACTTTTCGGCTCGGGCATAAAATCGAATTTCTCAATTTCCGGGAAAGAAATATCCACAATTGATTGATGTTTTTTAGTGGCATCATTCAACATTTGAGGCAAACGGTGCAGTGTTTGCGGCCCAAAAATCAAGTCCACATACGGTGCACGTTTAAGGATTGCGGCTCCTTCCTGGCTGGCGACACAACCACCCACACCAATCACGAGTTCAGGCCGTTTTGCCTTGAGTTTGCGCCACATACCAAGGTGAGAAAATACCTTTTCCTGAGCGCGTTCGCGCACAGAGCAGGTATTCAAAAGCAACACATCCGCTTCTGCATCACTATCTGTTAATTCGAGACCATGCGAGGCTTTAAGTACGTCAGCCATCTTTTGAGTATCGTACTCATTCATCTGGCAACCAAAGGTTCTAATGTGTAATTTGCGCATTTTTTGACCACCTATTTTAGGACGGAGAAAGGTATCATTTTGTCCCCTTTTAATCCAGCACTCGCGCGGCAATTATCACTAACCATATAATAAAATGATTATATAGCCATTAAAAACTCATGAATTTGACTCTTTGGTCGATACCTTAATTACATTAAGTGTATTAGTACTTCATTACGAAAAAATAAAATTAACGCGATTTTTAAAACTATGACAGCAAGCATCCTGATAGTTGATGATGATCCTTCTTTACGAGAACTCATCAAAGAATATGTCTTTAAGATGGGCTATGACACTGTCGAAGCAGTCGACGGAGTTGAAGCCTGGTCGATTCTGGAACAAGATAAACATCGATTTGATGCGATTGTTCTCGATCGAGAAATGCCAAATATGAATGGCTTGGAACTTCTTAAAAAAATAAAAGCTCATCCTGACTTCAGTATGATTCCAGTCATCATGCAAACGGGCTCAGGGGATGACAATGAAATATTAGAAGGGCTACAGGCAGGTTGTTATTACTACCTGACAAAGCCCTTTGAGCGGGCAATGTTTGAATCCATTGTCAAAACGGCAGTATCAGATCATCTTAGTTATCGACAACTGCAGGAAGAACTCCAAAAACAAAGTCAGAGTCTGGCTTTACTGGATTCTGGTTCATTTAGTTTTCGAGACTTAAATGAAAGCCGCGTTTTAACCAAACTGCTCGCTGCAGCATGTCCTGAACCAGATAAAGTTGCTACTGGTTTGTCTGAACTTTTAATCAACGCAGTTGAGCATGGTAATCTTGAAATTAGTTATGCTGAAAAATCTCGTCTTTTAGCTGAGAAAAAATGGGAACATGAAGTTGAACATCGACTTAATCAATCTAAATATGCAGATCGCATCGTCTCGGTTCAGTTTGAACGCAATGAAAATGCAATCAGTATTAATATTAAAGACCAGGGAAAAGGCTTTGAATGGCAGCAATATTTAGAAATGAGTCCTGAACGTTCAGGCGACAGCCATGGACGCGGTATAGCCATGGCAAAATTGATTAGCTTCAATCAGATTGAATATCAGGGCAAAGGAAATGAAGTGAAAGTAACGATTGATATCGAAAAAGCCATTAATGAGATTCCGTTAAAATCAGTCGCTCATTAACTATTTGTTCGTAAAAAAGGCGCTTCAATTTACCGTTGAAGCGCCTTTTTTATAAGTAATGGTAACTATGCTTTAAACATCGGCTTCTGCAGCAATCTTATGAATACTTAAATCTGCACCTTCGTATTCTTCTTCCTGACTTAAACGAATACCCACTAACGTTTTCATTACGCCATAAACGGCGAAACCACCGACTAACGCTATGCTAATCCCAATCAGTGTACCGGCGAGTTGAGACATAAAAGTGACACCACCAAGCCCTCCCAGAGCTTTTACTCCAAATATACCTGCTGCAATACCGCCCCATGCGCCACACAAACCATGTAATGGCCAAACACCAAGTACATCATCAATTTTCCATTTGTTTTGTGCCAACGTGAATGTCCAAACAAATAAACCGCCTGCGATCCCTCCCGTCACCAATGCGCCAAGAGGATGCATTAAATCAGAGCCGGCACAAACAGCCACTAACCCCGCTAATGGCCCGTTATGAACAAAACCAGGGTCATTTCGACCAACAAAAGTCGCAACTAAAATACCACCAACCATCGCCATTAATGAGTTCACCGCAACTAATCCGGCAATTGCATCAATCGTTTGTGCAGACATCACATTAAAACCAAACCAACCCACTGTCAGAATCCATGCACCAAGTGATAAAAAGGGAATGCTTGATGGAGGATGGGCATAAATTTCACCATTTTTCCCGTAGCGACCATGACGGTGCCCCAACAAAATAACCGCACCTAATGCGATCCAACCACCCATGGCGTGAACAACCACAGAACCGGCAAAATCATGGAATTCTGCACCAAAGGCAGTTGCCAGCCATGCTTGCATGCCAAAATTACCATGCCATGCCATGCCTTCAAAAAAGGGGTAAATAAACGCAACAATGATGAAGGTAGCTGCTACCTGAGGATAAAAACGGGCACGTTCTGCAATACCACCAGAAATAATTGCCGGTATAGCTGCTGCAAAGGTAAGCAAGAAGAAAAATTTTACCAAAGCATACCCATTTAATTCGCTTAATGCTTTCGCGCTGTCAAAAATATTGATGCCATCAATACCGTAAGCGATACCGTAGCCAATAAAGAAATATGCGATTGTTGAAACAGCGAAATCAACAATAATTTTAACCAGCGCATTCACCTGATTTTTTTTACGAACCGTGCCCACTTCTAAAAAAGCAAACCCCGCATGCATGGCCAAAACCATGATGGCACCGAGTAAAATAAACAACACATCTGTTGCCGTTTTAATATTTTCCATTGAAATCCCCTACAGCCAGAAAAAGTACTTTATTCATTTTTATCTTTCAATTTTCGCACCATGCCGGGGATAAGAAAAGAAATACGGATAAAAATTTAACAGTTTTTGCACCATGAAGTGGAATTGCACCATTTTTGAGCATTTCCACGACATTTTTATTCTAGTTTCTATTTTGGAGTATTATTCGTGTGTTTTAACTTGCTGCCATAAGCTCTCTAATTCATCAACTGTCATTTCATTGATTTTCTGATCTTGTACCTCAGCCAGTTTTTCTAAACTACGAAATCGACGTTCAAATTTCAGGTTCGCTTTACGCAAGCTTTGTTCAGCATTAACCCCCGCATGACGTGATAAATTAATACAACTAAAAAACAAATCACCAATTTCATCTTCTAATTTATCTTGCTCTTGTATTTTTGCATCAAGCTCTTGTTGTACTTCAGCTAATTCTTCGACAACTTTTTCCATTACACCTTTTATATTCGGCCAGTCAAACCCTTCTTTCGCAGCACGTTTTTGTAATTTTTCTGCCCGCATTAAAGACGGCAAGGTTCGACTCACATCATCGAGATGACTTAACGTTACTGAACTAGATGCTGCTTTAATTTTTCGTTCCTGTTGTTTTATTTTTTCCCATTCTTTTGTTTGTGCTGCAGTATCTTTAACTTTTGCATCGGCAAAAACATGAGGGTGACGACGAGTAAGTTTTTCGTTAATCGATTGCACAACATCATTAAAATCAAATGCCTTTTGCTCTTGTGCAAGCTGACTATAAAAAATTATTTGAAATAGTAAATCACCTAATTCACTTTTAATATCGTCCATGTCATTTCGCTCAATCGCATCTGCTACTTCATAAGCTTCTTCAATGGTATAGGGAATGAGTGATTGGAAGTTTTGTTCAAGATCCCATGGACATCCTGAATCGGGGTTACGCAAGGCACGCATTATCTCAATCAGTTGTTGTATCGATTGCATAGACATAAACCGGTGAATAATAATACTGCCATTAAATCATGAATGGTTAATTTGAGAAATAGCCGTACACGGATAGTGAGAAGTCAGAGAACAAGGCGAAAGTTGACGAAAAAGCGGAGCTTACAGTAGGCCGTTCTCGCACTTCCCTGTGCTTCACGGCATAAGAACATCCATGTTCAAATAAGTGAGCATTTTGAAGAGGCTTTCAACGCTGTTATCTGGCTTCTCACTATTCGTGTTAATAAGATGGGTATGAGCGGGGTAAAATCGTTTCCAGGGCTTCAGCAAACAATGGACCTGCTTCACGGAAAACATGCGCTTTCACACTTTCATCTAACCCGGTTATTTCCCATGCGTATTGATCAATTTTTTGTAACGGCGTTTCCCCTGTCATATCAAGCCCCTGTTCAGCTTCGTCGGTAAATATATTTGCCAGATGAATTAAACACGTTTCCATTACACCAACCTCAGCACACCGGGGATCATGATGATAGGCCACAGACTCAAATAATGTTTCAGGCATATTCCATGCGTGCATTAATTCACCACCCACTTCAGCATGATTAAAGCCAAGAAAATCCTGTTCAACTTCAAATTCTGAACGCTCTCCGGAATCTGCTTCAAGTGCAATCATTCGGGTTTCTGTTGGCAAACGTTGAGCAATAATAAGCTTACCAATGTCATGTAATAAGCCGGCAACAAATAAACGCTCTCCATGCAAAACGTTGCATTGCTCTGCAAGCAAGCGTGCAATAACACCACAATACAAACTGTGGCGCCAGAAGCGTACCTTGTTCAATATTGTATCGGGAACATTCGAAAAGGTTTCGACCGCTGAGGCGGCTATAACCAAACCACGTAATTCGCGCAAACCCACAACAGTGACAGCACGCGAAACCGTTTCTATTTTTGCCTGAAAACCATAATAAGAACTATTAACGATTTTTAATAAACGTGCCGTTAAGCTGGTGTCCTGACTAATGACTTGTCCTAATTCGACTGCAGTCACGGCAGGATTGTCGAGCATCTCATTTATCCGTATACACACTTCTGGTAATGACACTAAACGGATAGATCCCGTAACAAGCTCTTTAGGCGTTAAATTGTTGGTGTTTATTTTAGACTCTTGCTCATTCATAGTAATATTCACGACCAAAATGAAAAAAACTTTAGCGAATAATCAAAACTATATTAATTACATCACATAATTTTCAATTATTTAAAAATCACTGATTATTATTATGCTTACTTTTCTGTTCATCACGTAAACGTTGCAACGCCTGTTCAGTGATAGCGCGTATACTATCGTCCGCATCACGAGATAATTGAATAAGAATTGCTTTCGTTGTATTTAAATTTTTCGCAACTTCTAAACGAATATCAACATCATTATCGTTTGCTAAAATTTTTAACGCAATCACCGGCACATATTCAAAACGAGCAACGACACTACGTACTGCATGCAGTGGGTCTTTTGCCAAAATAGAATACACCTCATCAGGTGATGAAAGATTAGTTGCTACTGCAATTTTTACAGCTTGATCTGTGTCTGTTGCAAGCTTCAGCAATATTTTTTTAGGTGTTTTACGATTGCTTGCAACCCGCTTTCTAATTCCTGCATCTTTAACTACCGATAACTTTTCAAACATAGCTGCTGTTGTCGCAGGATGGCCTGCCTGACGATAATATTTTGCATCAATCTCACTCTGCTCATTATTCGCTGAGCAAATTGTTGTCGTAGCCAATAAAAAAATAAGTCCCAAACCTGGTTTACTATTTAGTCGTGTTTGCATCATAAAGTCCTGAATAAAATCATCATTAATTATAACCTGTAACCTTATGTTTATACTTGATTTTTTAGTCTATTAGCTTGGCATTATAAAAATAAACCGTTATCCTGAGATCAAATTAAATTAGTTATATTTAATCAGGTTATATATTACGCCTGCTTTTATAGATTTGGATACAAAAATTGGCCGAAAAAGAAGAACAACAAAAACCACGTATTTTAGCCGTCGATGATTCCCGTGTGATGCGGCGTGCAATGTCTAAAGTTCTTAGTAAGGATTATGATGTTGTCGAAGTCGAAAATGGTGAAGATGCCTGGACAATTTTATTGAATGATGATTCTATCCAAATTGTTTTCAGTGATCTCTCTATGCCATTTCTTGATGGCTATGGCTTACTTGAACGTATTCGCACATCTGATGACTCACGTTTAAGTCAAATGCCTGTCATTATCATCACAGGCAAAGAAGATGACGAAGAGTCAAAACAAGAAGCTTTGGATAAAGGTGCGAATGATTTCATTACCAAACCTTTTGATTCAATTCAGCTGCAAGCCCGCGCTAAAACACATATCTCATTCAAAGAAACAACGACTAGACTTACTGAAACATCTGATAAATTAGAACGACAGGCAACTATTGATGAAACAACCGGCTTAGGTGGTCAACGTTATTTTTGCAAAGTTGGCGATGAAATTCTTTCATATGCTACTCGTCATGCCGGTCAGTTTATTATTATTCGTATCGATATTGATGAATTCAATACCTTATTTATTAAGCATGGTAAAAAAATCATGGACTCCATGCTGCATACTATTGGTGAAAAACTTTCACAACTTGTACGTCAGGAGGATACGGTTGCGCGCATTGGTGTTTCAAAATTTTCATTAATTTTAAAAGAAACGAACATGGATGAAGCGCGCCTTCTTACTGAACGTATCCGTGAAGAAGTCCAAAAACTCGCTTTTAAGCTCCCCGAGTCAGGCGAACTAATTAAATTGACGATTAGTGCTGGACTGTATGAACCCGAGTCAGGTACTAAACTTACATTTAAAGAACTAATAACAGAAACCGAAACATATCTGGCCGAAGCAACTTCAGCTGGTGGTAACCAACTTGTCAGCCATACTACAAATAAACCTGCCCCTGAGAAAATTGTTGAAGATATTAATATTCTAGAGCTGTTAGAAAAGCTAAAAGAAAATAAACCAGAAGAACTTTTACCTAAAATTGATTCTATTCTCCATCACATAACGCCGTTACTTAAATTTCTTGCCAGCAATGCCAGAAATAAATTACAGGCTGTGCTTCGGCAGCTCAATGGGAAATAATAGTTATAAACCCGCCCACCACAAGCGTAATCTAATACCCATTTCAGTTGTGTAACCTACCTCAACAAAATCTATTTTATTTTCTTTATTGATAATAAAGGATACAGGCACTCCCTTAACATTGTATAAGCGACTCAATACTCCACTTTCATCATTAATAACATTAAATGATAAATTTTCTTTACGCATAAATGCTTGCAGTTCTTTGTTATCGCCCGATTGCATAGCAATAGTGATAACCGTTTTATCTCTAGCAATATGTTCAATATTCGACTGCTCTAATTTACACACCGGACACCATGTTGCCCAAAAATGAACAAGTATGGGCCTGGACTTATTCTTATAAAGATCAAAAGCTTGTCCATTTAGCATAACTGCGCTGATATTAGGTGCCGTTCCGGTAACAATGTCACGCTGCATCCATAAACGCACCACAATAATCACTAATAAAATTAAAGTTATTTCTATTAGCCACCGATATTTCTTTATATTCAGTTTCACTTAATTTACTCTATTTGATTTATAATTCGTACTATCTATTGTAAGACATTGATACATATAGTAAAAATAATTGTAATAAATAGTTTATTCACAGGAAATAACCATGAGCCGCTACAAAGCCTTTGCCATTCACTTTTCGATTAGTTTTATCATTTTCCTATTCTTACTCTATTTTATTCTGATCCAATGGTACCCCGAGCCGTTATTTTCAACCGATGGTGGCTGGAGAGTTATTCGAATCATTGTGGGTGTCGATCTTATCCTGGGACCGTTTCTAACATTACTCATTTTTAAATCTGGGAAACCTGGTTTAAAGTTTGATTTAACCATGATCGCATTAGTACAGGCTTTAGCTTTAAGCTGGGGTGTTTGGAATACTTACAATGAACGTCCCGCAGCAATTATCTACACTCTCGATTTTTTCACTCCAGTTCCGGCTTACCAACTTGCTGAACAGGGTGTGACAGCCAAAGAGCTTAAAAAGTTTGGCGATAACTGGCCAATCATTATTTACAGCGATATCCCAAAAGAAAAAGTATCAGAAGCTTTATCTAAAGCATTTAAAGCCCGTAAACCACTCTATTTACTCAAAGAGTACTACACTAAATTTAGTAAAGATCAGGCATCGGTATTAAAAGAAAACTCAATGAATCTGGAAAAATACGTTAAAGACAAACCTAAACTCAAAAAAATATATCAACATGCATTACTCACTGGAACAGCAAAAACAAATATCTCTTATTTAGCCTTACATTCACGTGAAAAGTGGGTAACCGTAATATTTGATTTAGATGAAATGAAAATAATCGACACGATTGACATAGAACCTTCTGCTTATACATATGCACAAAAGGTTAAAAAAAGAAAAAAGAAATAAATTAGCGAGAAAAGATAAAATACAGGATATATCGACTTGTCTATATTTTTTCACAAGAAATAATTTTTGCTCTGGCGAGGTAAAACATTTCAAAGAACGGAACTTACATATGGCCGTTCTCGCACATCCCTCGGTAATTGCTCCTGCATTACTCTACCTCCTACATCCATGTAGTCGTGTGCTTCACGGCACCTGAACATCCGTATTCATGTAAATGAGTTTTTTGAAATGTTTTTTACGCAGCTTGATTTAAGACATCTGGATTTAAAACATCCAGATTTAACACATCAGCAAAAAGCATGAATTGTGAGATGATTATATTTTCTTGAAGATTAGACTCGCGTTCGTCCCGCCAAAACCAAAGCTGTTTGACATCACACAATCAAATTCCGCATTGTCGATACGCTCACGCACAATAGGAAAACCTTCGGCTTCCGGATCAAGCTCTTCGATGTTTGCAGAAGCGGCAATAAAACCACCCTCTTGCATAATTAATGAATAAATTGCTTCATTAACGCCTGCAGCACCCAATGCATGCCCCGTTAAAGATTTCGTTGAAGCGATATATGGCATGTCATCACCAAAAACTTCTTTAATCGCTTCAAGTTCACGCATATCACCTACCGGTGTACTTGTTCCATGAGCGTTAATGTAATTAACTTTTGAGCCTTCAGGAATGGTATCTAAAGCTTGCTGCATACAACGTTGTGCGCCTTCACCCGATGGCGCCACCATGTCGTAACCATCAGACGTTGCACCATAACCAACGAGTTCTGCATAAATTTTTGCACCACGGGCTTTAGCATGTTCATATTCTTCCATAACTAAAACACCACCACCACCTGAGATAACAAAACCATCACGGTTTGCATCAAAAGCACGTGACGCTTTTTCAGGGGTTTCATTATACTTTGATGACATTGCACCCATACCATCAAATAAAACAGAAAGTGTCCAGTGCAATTCTTCACCGCCGCCAGCAAAGACAATATCCTGTTTACCTAACTGAATTTGTTCTGCCGCATTACCAATACAATGTGCGCTGGTTGAACAAGCAGATGTAATTGAATAGTTAACGCCTTTAATTTTAAACGGGGTTGCAAGGCAGGCAGAGTTAGTGCTCGACATGCCGCGTGTCACCATATAAGGACCAACACGTTTTACACCTTTTTCGCGCATGGTATCTGCAGCAAGAACAATATTTTCTGTTGATGGCCCACCTGAGCCTACGATCAAACCTGTGCGTACATTTGAAACCTGACTTTCATCAAGCCCCGCATCCTCAATTGCTTCTTGCATGGCAATGTAATTATAAGCAGCACCATCACCCATAAAGCGTTTTACTTTACGGTCGATTAATTCTTTTAAATCGATATTTAACGCACCATGTACTTGCGAACGAAAACCCATTTCTGCATAAACTTCACTAGCAACAATACCTGAACGTCCTTCACGTAAAGATGCTTCAACTTCTTTTTTGTTATTACCAATACTTGATACTATGCCCAAGCCGGTAACGACTACGCGCCGTTCTATCATTTTCTAAAAATCCTCTGTCGACGTAAATAAACCTACGCGCAAGTTTTTTGCTTCATAAATTACGCGTCCATCCACTTCCATGCGTGCATCTGCAATACCCATGAATAGCTTACGCATAATCACGCGTTTCAGATCAATATAATAAGTAACCTTTTTATTGGTTGGTAGTACTTGTCCGGAAAACTTAACATCACCTGAACCCAGGGCGCGACCTTTACCTGGACCGCCCATCCAACCTAAATAGAAACCAACTAATTGCCACATTGCATCTAAACCTAAACAACCCGGCATTACCGGATCACCTTCAAAGTGACATTCAAAAAACCATAAATCTGGATTAATATCGAGCTCAGCAACAACTTGTCCCTTGCCGTATTCACCACCATCTTCAGTAATACTTTTAATGCGATCAATCATTAACATTGGAGGTAATGGTAATTGTGCATTGCCTTCACCAAATAATTTACCTCGTCCACACTCTAAAATATCTTCTCGGCTGTAGCTGTTTTTCTTTTCAAACATAATTTATCTCAAAAATTTAAAATTCTTCGTCGTTCCAGCTAAGTTAAATCAGCACAATCCGACCTCAATAAAACCGGTATTTTACCTTTTAAGCATCATAAAACAAAGTTGAAATTGAGGAATCAGGCTTTATCTCGGTGAAAACCGCGCTTTGAAGCCTGAATAAAGGAAACCAGATGCTGCGCAGACGCATGTCCATCATCTGAAAGTTTAGATAGCTCACTTAGACGTTGTTCTAATTTAGAATCGTTATTAAATACCAGCTGATAGGCCTTTTTTAAGACTTTAATGTCTTTAGTCTTAAAACCTGCACGGCGCAACCCCACTTTATTTAACCCACTAATTTGCGCTGGATTACCATCCGCCATCATATAAGGAAGGACATCCTGTGTGATTTTTGCATTTCCACCCAACATGGCTAAGCTACCTATATGCACAAATTGGTGAATCATCACTCCACCTGAGATAAACGCTTTATCTTCAACGGTAACAAAACCACCTAAACCCGTGTTTGGAGCAATCACCACGTTATTTTCTAGCTGGCAATCATGCGCGATATGAACCTGAGCCATCAGATAATTTTCATTTCCGAGGCTAGTCGCTTCGTTTTCCTGACTGGCACGATGAATCGTGACAAATTCACGCAGCGTATTTTTATTACCCATTTTCACAAAAGAAGAGGTCGCCGCATCAAACCCCAGGTCTTGAGGTAGCCCCCCAATAACCGCATGTTCGTGAATTTTATTGTTATTTTCAATACGTGTACCCGATTTTAAAACCACACCACTGAGAAATGTATTGTTATCACCAATAATGACATCGTCTTCAATAATGACAAATGCACCAATGTCATTACCTTTTCCAAGCTGTGCCTTATCTGAAATGAGTGCTGTGGGGTGAATGGTATTACTCACGGTTTGATCCTTTATTTTTACTTTTATTGACTTCGCTCGATTTTTTAATTTCTCGGTGAAGTTGATATCCGCGCGGTCTGATTGCCACGGTATTCACAATCTTGCTACAGCGTACACCATCTTTACGATAAAAACCGTATTCAAAGGTTGGCGTACTTCTACCTTTATTTGCTAAATCTTCTTTTATTTGCTGCTCAATTTCTGCACTAAACTCAAAACGCAACTCAAGATCGGAGTTACCTTCCTGCTGAAAATCGATATGCTGAGAACGCGTCCAGACTTCATTACCAGGGAAAATTTTAGCGCAAACAATGGCTGCAACAGGGTCAGCGACCGCAGCCTGATAGCCGCCAAACATGCTATTCCCCATATTTTTTGAAAACATATTCAGTGGAAGTTTTAAACGAACAACCCGACCATTATTTTTTATTTCCAGCACCTTAACCCGCATTAGCCAAAATGGTGGATACCATTCGAGAAATTTTTTCTCTGGAATAAAAGGCAAACGTTTTAATAATGTAAAAATATTAATAGCTAACTCCATAATTCAACGCAAAGTTCGCAAAGGCGCAGAGGGCACAAAGAAACATTTTTCACTTGGCGACCTCTGCGCCTTTGCGTTCTCTGCGTTAATTCACATAAATATAAAAACTGGATATCAATCTATATTTGACTCATATTTTTTCAACAACACACCTTCATCACCACAGCACGATGCAGCACATTTTTTAATTTGATGTAGATCTTCTTCCGTCCCATTCAAATATTGACTCACTGGCATATTTTCTTCGGCACAATCGCAGCCTTTGTCATCGTAAACATAAACATTTTTTAATCCGACTTCTTTAGCTATCTCATAAGCTTGCCAAAGCGATTCCGGTGGAGTCATTGGAATGTGACTTAATTTATAAGCCGGAAAGAATCGCGTGATATGCCAGGGACTATCTGCACCTAAATATTCTTTTATCCATGTTGCTATTTTTCGATAACCTTCAACATCATCATTCTTACCTGGAATAATGTTAGTACGAGTTTCAACGTGCATTCCAAGTTTATGTGCTTTTTCTACTGAAGATAAAACATTATCAACCGTTGCCAGCTTGCAAATATCATAATAAAAAGCATCATCCATGCTTTTTATATCTGAACATAAAACATCAACATATGGTGCCATTAATTCCAAAGCTTCATCAGTCACAAAACTATTCGAAACATACACTGTATACAAGCCTTGTTCTTTTGCTAACATTGAAACATCAATAACATACTCCAGCCAAACAGCCGGTTCTGAATAAGTAAAAGCAATACCTTGCACACCTAAGCGTTTAGCCGCATCCACTAAATCTTGTGGTGTAGCATGTGCAGAGGTTGATTCACCTTTTGCTAAATCATCAAGCGCTGTAACACCCCATGATATTTCTAAATTATGGCAACCATCACAACGGAAACTACAACCGTAACTTCCTACTGACATAACCTGAGTTCCAGGCTGAAAATGTTTAACCGGTTTATCTTCTATCGCACCAACATCAATTGCGGAAATAATACCGTAAGACAGGTTATACAATGTTCCTTTACGGTTAACATGCGCCTGACAAAAGCCACGTTGACCATGTTTTAATTTACAACGCCATAAGCACAGGTGACAACGAGTCGTGCCATCATCCATTTTTTCCTGTAAACGTGTTTCCTGAAGCTGATATTTTTGCTGCGTTTTTTCAGGGGTAACTTTAATTTCTTTCATTATTGTATTCATCTGATTTTTACCTAATTTAACTTACTGCAGAAACCTGTCCGCCAATTTTCCACAAAGGTGCTATTACAATATTCAAACAAGCATGTGCATCTCTTAGTGCTTGTTCAACATCTTTCGTTGTTGCTGCTTCTGCAAATATAAATCCTAAGTAACTGTTTCCTTCCGGTAATGGAATAAGTTCATAACCATCTCGTACTTCAATACTAAGCTCTTTAATATAAGGTACTCGCTGAGCTTCTAATAAACCTTCAACTCTTTTTAATATGCCAGCTGCAGGAATAGGAATCATCAATACACCGGCAGCAGACTCAAGTGGTTTAATGTCAACACGTTTACCCATGGCATGCAGTAACACCAACTCCTCTAATGAATACCCCGTTCCTAAACTGAGTAGTCGACCACACATGCCGCCGATCGTGCGTGCGGCGACTTCTAAAATCCAAACACCATTTTTATTGATTCGACATTCAGCATGAATTGGGCCTTCACTCAAACCATAAGCCTGACTTGATTCAAGAACCGTTTGTCTTATTTCATGCTGAATTTTTTCAGAAAAAGAAGTCGGTGTAACATAATAGGTTTCTTCAAAATAAGGACCATTTAATGGATCAGGCTTATCAAAAATTGCCAAAACATCGAGTTCACCATTATGCAACATCGCCTCAATGGCAACTTCTTTACCCGGAATAAATTCTTCTAACAACAATACTTCCCGAACAGTTTTATCAAGTTGAAGTTCCGCTGACAGCATATTTTTAATACGTTCAACAGCCTGTTCTAATTCGTGTTGATTGTTTACACGAATTACACCACGGCTTGCAGATAATGCTACCGGTTTTATAACGGCCGGAAAATCAACTTGAATCGTTTGTTCGGATAATGATTTCGTCGTTGTTAACAAATCAAATGTTGGAATTATAACGTTTGATTTTTTCAAACTTAATCGCGCAAGATCTTTTCGCTGTGCAATTTTTACGGCTTGAGGTTCGTTATGCGGCAACGATAATTTTTCAGCCACCTTAGCGGCAAGTTCTGTTGTTGTATCATCTGTACCAATAATTCCACGAAAAGCCTGTTTTTTTGCTTCCGTTAAAATCACATCGATAGCATGCTCTTCATTTTGAAAATCAACATGCAAACCTTGGACATAATCAGAGACAATCGAATGCTCACCTTGTGAAGCGATTAGAACATCTATATTAAGTGCATTGGCGGCTTTGATATACGAGGCAGTGCGATAGCTTCCATGTGGAGCAATAATGAGCACCCGATCCCTCGGCTTTGATGAAACTGAGGAGGATCGGGGTAACATATAATTTTTTAACAGTAGCGAATTAAGTACGACTAATTACAGAGCTGATTAACCGCCACCACAACCACTACAACCACCTGAACCACCGACGCTTTGGAATACGTTGTTAAAAACGAAAGATGCATTCAGGCCTTGCTCAACATAATCAATGTCACAGCCTTGTAAATAGCCTAATGCCACTGCATCGACTAACATTTTAAAACCTTCGCCTTGATGAACTTTATCTGTTGGTAATGCTGCTTCAGCGTAAGTCATGCCATAAGTCATGCCACTACAACCACCACCCGATACAAAAACACGAATGCCTTCTACATTTTCTTCAGCAGAGCTGACAATTTGCGCCATTTGTGCAGCCGCACTGTCTGATAAACGAACTTCACTTTCCACCAAACTAGTATTAAAACTCATACTCATTCTCCTGCCCTGTAAGGCTTGAATCAAACTGACTAAAATCGGATAATAGCGGAATACCCGAGTCTTGTTGTATACATTCTAACACAGGTTCTGGCTATGTTTAGCCTCCAATAAAATATTGTTAGAGATAGAGGAAATATCATTATGTCACGCATGGTTTTTTGTAAAGTTTTAAAAAAAGAAGCACCTGGTTTAGACACTCATACTTACCCAGGAGAACTGGGAGATCGTATTTTTAACGAAATTTCTGATGAAGGCTGGAAACAATGGTTAGAACGCCTCACTTCGATTATTAATGAAAATAGTCTCAATACTGCTGATCCAGCCAGTATTCAAATTATCGAACAGCATATGGTAGGGTTCCTTTTTGATGAAGGCGAACAAGGTAAATTACCGGATGGTTTTTCACCTCAAGGTGGCAAAAAGTAAGTTGTTACTAACATGAAGAGCCTAAAGACTTACGCAATATCTGAACTAAAACTCATTTATTCTATTCTGCATTCTCAAGTACTCGAATATCCAGAATTGATGGATAGTGACTTATTGCAAGATTTACAAAGTTTCCTGCAATCGCAAGCATCTCAAGACAGCGTGGATGTTTCAGACCATGGCCAATGGGACGATTGGCTAAAGGGTATACGTTAAGTGAAGTTTTGTAGTGAATGTGGCGAATCTGTCGTCCATCGAATCCCTGAAGGGGATAATCTTCCCCGCTTCATCTGTGAACACTGCGACATTGTTCATTACCAAAACCCGAAACTTGTTGTAGGCTGCCTGCCCGTCTGGAAAGATCAGGTTCTACTCTGCAAACGTGCAATAGAACCCAGTCATGGGCTTTGGACATTACCTGCCGGTTTCATGGAAAATCAGGAATCACTCGAAGAAGCTGCTTTGCGTGAATCACGGGAAGAAGCCAATGCCAACCTTGAAATTGAAGATATCTATTCTGTCATCAGCCTGCCGCACATCAATCAAATTTATGTTTTATACCGCGCTAAACTTTTAGATTTAGATTTTTATGCAGGCCCCGAAAGTTTAGATGTTCAACTCTTTAATGAGGAAGATATTCCCTGGGATCAACTTGCATTCCAAACGATTGCAAATACATTAAAACATTTCTTTGAAGACAAAAAACGAAATAATTTTTCGATCCATACTGGCGTCATCTCAAAACGTAACCGTTTAGGCCAGACTTCTGACTAAGCAACGTCACATTATTCTACCCGTAATAGTTTTATTATTACTTTCACTCTCTTCATCCATTCAAGCTGAATGGTATAAAGCAGATCGCGCCATCATGGGCACGGCAATTCATGTTGAGTTATGGCACACAGACAAAAATACCGCAGAAAAAAATATACAACGTGTGATTACTGAAATGCGACGAATCGATTCACTCATGAGTCCATACAAAAAAGACAGTGAATTAAGTTATATTAATGATCAGGCAGCCAAACATCCGGTTAAAATTAGCGCAGAACTTTTCAACTTAATTCAGCAATCCTTAAAAATATCTAAACTATCTAATGGTGCTTTTGATATTACCTTTGCCAGCGTTGGGCAATTTTATGATTACCGTAAAAAATCACAACCAACAAAAAAAGAACTCGCTAGCAACTTAAAAAAAATAAATTATAAACACATTAAACTTAATAAAAAAAATCAAACAATATTTTTTACTCAACCAGGTACAAAAATTGATTTAGGTGGTATAGCAAAAGGTCATGCAGTTGATCGTTCAATTCAAATTTTACAGCAACATGGTATTACTCAGGCCATGGTTTCAGCCGGTGGTGACACCCGCATTATTGGTGATAAAGGAGGACGTCCCTGGTATGTGGGAATACGTCACCCAAGGGACAAAAATAAATCTGCGGTAATATTACCGTTAAGCCAAACAGCAATTTCTACTTCCGGTGATTATGAGCGTTACTTTATAAAAGATAATGTCCGCCACCATCACATTATAAAACCAAGCACAGGCGACTCCGCACGTGAATTAAGAAGTGTAAGTATCTTAGGTTCAGACAGTACGACTGTTGATGCGCTCTCTACCACGGTGTTTATATTAGGCTTAAATAAAGGGATGAAATTGATTTCAGAGTTGCCAAACGCAGAGGCCATTATTATCGATAATAATGGCCTCATGTATTACAGTACGGGCTTAAAACCCGCTAAATAAATAATTACGTAAAAGTAGTATTTTTCAAGGTTCCGTTTACTATTGGTTCAAAAGCGGTCATACGATCTAACATCGTACTATTACCTAGTCCGTGATTAGGAAATTTATCTGCATCAGTAAAGTTACCTTGTTCACCATGCAAAGCCATATAATTCAAGACAACCGTTTCTACGAGTAAATTAACATTATTCGCCGCAGGAGTAGCATTTGTTTCTACTGAGGCACCTGGACGAAACCAGCCAAGTTGTTGGTGTTGTGCTTGTGTTGTACCAGGAGAAGTAAAAAGGACTGGGCGGCCAGTACCTGGCTTATAAACTAAAAAGAATGAACAGGCAGTAGAAGAATTGTCTCCTGTCCATACTAACTTACCATTTGCTCCAGCATCAGGAGTACCGTTACTTGCTAGCGAACCATCACTACATACGTAGATCATTAATGGCTTTCCAAGACGTTCAGCATAAGCTAAACAAGCTCCTATACATTGCCCTGCACGTACATCACGCGCATCACCTGTTGTGCGATTACCAGTGTGATAGTCGTAACCACCCATGGTAATCGTGCCTGCACCCGCATAGCCTTTCATAACCATTTTCATGACTGCAGCCGTTTTTGCTAACTCACGATCATGATTAATACCATTATTGATATCACCATTAGCATCGCCAATAGGAAAAATTGCTGCGATATCAGCATCATTATCGCTTGAATCAAGTTCTGTAGGATTACCAAAAACATCAACCATATCCGCGCTTTTTACATAAGCACAATTTACTTGCTTTTTAATAGCAGTATCATCAAGGTCAGCACTAGCCAATGGATTAGTTTCCATTAAATCCATTTTCTTTTTACTGATACGTTGAATTGATTCCATTACACGAGTCGCGTTTTTTTCTCCCATTTTGACAGAGAGTTCTCCCGTGTCGACTAAGCCTTTTGTGTCACTAGGGCGATCAATTTTAGTAGGTTGAACAGATAAATTAATCATTGAAGCTGGCGACATTGAATTACCACCAGAAACTGAGTTTCGAGAACCAATTAATGTTAATAATTGACCACGTGCACCCGCTCTATTAATGCCATACATTGGGTTGTGAGGATTATTACCCGTATCATTATCTGAACGCGCAGGAATCACGGCACCATTAACATTTGTGGTATTAGTGAAGCGCATTTTAATACCTTCAAGCATTGAGCTTTCAGAGTGAAAAGGAATACCGAGATCCAGGTTAACGAAAGGATCTGTAGCTGAAAAAGTAGTTGGCAACCGATCTCCTGGAATACCCAGCTTGCTATAGCCCGCAGAGGTTAAGGCATCTTGAATTCCATCTTGCCCACCTACCAACACATTTGAACCCGCCAAGTTTGCTCCACCTGCAAGATCAAAACAAATAAATGGAATTTTATCGGCGCCCGCAACAATATTACATATAGCGGGGTCTTTTAAATCAATCAGATCTTGAGATAAGGCAGCGTTAGCTTCTCCTGTACCTGCAAGCATGCCTAACATTGATGGTCCAACAACTGCGCCAGCACCAGCCATAAAGCCCTGACTAATAAATTCACGTCGTGTTACTGGACGAGGATGATCAGCATGTAACAATGGCTCATCAGGATGAAGGGTACGATTTTTATTCTTTGCCATGATAAAACTTCCTTACACTCTTTTTATCGTTAACATTACTGAACCAGCATGGCAGCACTGCCTAATACAGAGGTACACATTGCTTTTACAATTTCCCTAGTACCAGAACCAGAAGCTGTACAATCTAATTCCGTCGTTGGGCAGCTTTCTGTTATCAAACGGCCAACCAGATTTCCTGGATATGTACCAGCTGCTCCTGCATTAATCAGTTCATTAGTAATTTCAGTCCGCGTTGGTGCATCAATAAGCCCCGCCCCTAAAGCAGTCTGAGGAATTCCGATCATCCGGTCATACAAAGCATTTGCAAGTGCAGTCTTATTTGTATTAGTGAATGCTGCCGCTGTGGTTGCTGCTTGGGAAAAATTAAAGCTATCAAACATACATGCTCTGGCAGAAATTACAGTGCCAGTTCTCTCACACAATCCAGTAATACTTGTCTCTTCAACCAATCGATCACAGTACTCAAAAGCTAATTGAGAAATACCAATAATATTTGCAGGGCCAAAGGAGTTAATATCTTCCGTTGAAGGCAATTGTTGTTTTAATAAAGTGTATTTTGATAAAACTGCAGCATTATTTGTTGGAACACCCGTTAAATCAGACATAGTTCCATTAAGCTCAGAGAATGTTCGTACACCAATATCTGATTTATCTGGCAAGTTAGCTGGTGCTGCTGGAGCTACAGGGGCAGCGATTACAAATGGATTGCTTAGTGCTCCTAACTTTTCAAAACTTAAGAAGAAATCATCAACCTGAGTACCTTGCTGTAATTGAATAACAGAACCTAATCTTGAAATTTCCTGATTATTGGCTGTGATATTTAAGTTAGTACCATCAGCTTTTAGATTTATAAATGACTGTCCAACAATCGCTTCTTTACCATTTATACCCACTCGCATACCTGCAATATCAAAATCAATCGCAGGTACAGGATTGCCTAAATTAACATAGACAGGATTATTAAACAGATAACTATAGTCATCAAACTGTTCGACCTGTAGTTTGATATAACTATCTGCTGGTACACCCGGTATATGACTAATACTAAATAAGAGGAAGAATTTTTCTCCAACGCCAGCCTTAAAGTTTTGGTCAATTTGTTCCTGAGTTAAAATACGATTATGTATCGCAACCATGCGGAACGTCCCTTGCCAACCATTCGATTGACCCAGTTCATTCGCAAGAATAAGAGCATGCGTATTATTCCAATCTGTTAGTAATCCACCAACATCACTGTTATTGACATCAGGTTTTAATTCGCCGTTTACATACATTCTACGACCATTTACAGGATCATAATTCATAACAATATGTTGTTGTGAAGACTGAAGATCTTCATTTGCCGATTCCAGCACAGGACCACCATTGGCCATACCTGTGGTTGATTGGTTGTAAAACTGATAATGATATTCATTTTGCGCAATCGTAAAGTTACGCTCACTGGCACCACCTGAATATGAAATAATATTTTTATTTTGTTGAACCACATTTGCAGGGATAACCCAAGCCTCAATTGAATACTCTCCACGAGTACGAATGCTATTCAGTAATTTCTGGCTAGCCTGAAAAGAAGCTTGTGCACGACCATCAAGATTTTGAGTTTTAGTATTAAATTTAACACCATAACCGCCCACCCAATCATGATCACCTGATAGTGATAAATTAATTAACGGTTCAACACCACTGGTATCAAACGCTTGATTACCAGAGCCTGTTTTGAATTCCCATAAAGCAATTTGACTTGTTACATGGCGTTTACCGCCTGTTGCAATAATTGCTTCTGGTGGAAGTAATTTCATAGCCTTACTGACGATCAGATTAGAATCAATTTGAGCTGGTGTAATAGTATTTGCAAAGGCAGTAATAGCTGCTTCCATCACGTCTGCATCTGCAGCACAGTCATTGGTCCAACAGTTATGAAATTGATTACGTAAGCGCAAAACAAAACGTGAATTAGCGGGATCTAACAAATCCATTTTTTGTTGTGCTTCAAGATATGAAGCATTTACATCATTCGAAGCAAAAAATGGAGATTGTGGATTACCTGCTGTTGAAGTGTGACAACCCGCACAATGTTGAGTTAATACTGGCGAGTGAACCAATGTTCCAAAATCAGTTGAATCTGTTGGAAAGGCTTTACTATTTGCTACATCTCGAAGTGGACTTGGAGCAACAAGTTGAACACCTTTCTCTACTGCTGCAGTGCCTTTCGTTTCGTCATTCCAGTCTGTAATAAATTTTTGTATGGCATTGGCACAATCAGTGTCTGTTGCCAACCAGCAAGCTTGCGATTTCCCATTAACTTGCTTATGTCCATTTTGAATAATTGTCACCATTCGGGAATCAACCGGTGATGCTAAATTTGCAACTTGTACACCATTAACAAAACTTAAGGCTGCGGCATGCGCCGTCTCGATACTTGCGCCATGAACAAATTGTGGATCTTGTCCTCCCGTGGAATGACAACGGCCACAACGACTTTGGCTCGATAAATTCTGCCAAACATGCTTTTCAAAAGCGATAACATCAGGTGAACTAGATGCTGTAATTAATGATGAAGAAACGCTACCACCGATATTTTGATTTCCGGTTGTTTCTGCTCCACCACCGCACGCAGTCAGCGCTACGACAGAAAGCCATGCAAGAGAAACTACTTTAATTATGCTCGATGTTTTTCTCATCGTTTATTACTCCATCGATTAAACGATATTCAATATTTATTCTGTAACGGTTATGGACCTTTACAATATGCAGCTGTTTCTGCAAAAACACGTTTCAATTCATAACCAGTTGATTTTTTAAATGGTTGTTTGAATTTGGTAATAATACTATCTACTGCTGCCCGGTCAGCCGTATTACCAGCAGGATGCAAACAAACCGCTTTAAAGACTTTTTCTACCTGACAACGTGCAAATGCATCGCTATAAGCAAGTTCCTGAGCCATAGATTTAGCACCCGTCCCCTTACCAGCCGTACCGGTAAGCGGTGTACTATTCCAGCCTAATAAAGAATTTTTCCCCTGACGCCAATAATTTACCCAGCTATCATCAGGGACTATAAAACCGGGTTTAAAATTATCAGCATTGATTAAATTTTTTGCCTGAACACTTCCATTCGTAAAATTTAAAACCTCATTTGTATCATCATAGTCATAATAGGCAAATGACTGAGTTAAAGGATCCATTCCTGTATGACAGCCTATACATGCATTCATAAAGATACGACTATCGCCACCCGGACTACGTGAAACATCCTGACGAATACGATCTGAAGGTAAAGTGACATCCTTTAACTGATCCATGTCCTCACAAAGATGATTGAGTACAGTAAAACGGAACATGGCACGGTTAGTCCCATCAACAAAAAAGGCTTTTGCACCTGCATGAGTTGTAATTACACCAGCAGTATCTGCAGAAGTTAGTACACCACCTGTATTTACAGACTGTTGCACTTGTGTGAGAACAGCAGGATCCCCCATATCAGCACCGGAAGCTTCCAATGCCTGATAATGAGCATTACTGGAATAGCTGTATGGTGGAGTAGTACTTGCACCAACATAAAGGATGTCATCATAAAGAATGCGACGAAAATCAAGATCATCACGAATTACACCTATTACCGTGGCAGTATAATCATTCAAAGTCCCCTCAGTATCCATATCTTCTGGGAAAGCCGCTCGAGCTTCATTAGTCCATGGGGTAATAAGATTAACCAGTGTCGCATTATAAAAATGCTTATTTTTCATTGCAGTATAAGCAGCCGCTACTGCATCACCATTTGCAATTGATGTTTCCATGCTATTAAGTACCGCCGCACTAGGGGCAACACCCGTTAATCGATCATGCATTCTTTTTGCTTGAGTTCGTACATCTGCAAATGCCTGACCAGCAATAACGGCGAATGTAACGAGTAAAACAAAACGTAAATTGGCTCTCTGATTGCTTCCAACCACACTCAATCCATTCTTTTTCTTTGTCATTAAATTCTGCATTTTTATTGCCTTTTGCTTACTAGCTCAACACTTTTGTTCTATATTTTGTACTATATTCAATATCAAATAAGGAGAGCGATATTTTGTTTTATACTGATACAGATCAATACTAGGCGTTTTAAAAAAGCTTTTTATTGAACCTGTTCACATTTAAGACACATTTCCTTACATTATGTGAAACTGTTCTCGGATTGTTTACGTCCCCACCACCATAATATAGCCTTAATTAAATCGTAAATATTGGGGATGTTCTGATGTTACAGAACAAAAAAGACAGAAAAAGCACATTACCTGTCATCAAGCTAATTGGCTTAAGCGCTCTAATTTTGCTGCAAACCGCGTGTGGTGGTGGTGGTGACTCAGAAGCATCTGCTATTGGCATTCAGGATGTCTCCATTGCCTATATCAAACGCCCTACCCCGCGTGACAATAACGGTATTCTTATTTCAAATGATATGCGTGAACCAACAGCATTTACTGCAGGTGGTGATCTTTACCTACAGGCCCGTGCGAGTACAGCAGCGGCAACAATAAATGTGACCCGCAGTATTACTAATGGTGTTGGTGATGTAAAAGATGTGAGTGTGTCTTATGACGGCACTAAACTCATTTTTTCTTTACGACTCGAAGACCTGACTAACGGCAACAATGTGCCTACCTGGAATTTATACGAATACGATATTATTAATGGTAGCTTAACTGCACTTATATCAGCAGGAATTCAGGAAAATGGCGATGATATTTCTCCCCAATATCTGCCTGATGGTCGAGTTATTTTTGCCTCAACACGCCAAACAGTAAGTAAAGGCATTCGTATTAATGAAGGTCGAGATGGCGTACTTCCTGCTACGGATGAAAATCGGCGAAATGCAGCATTTTCACTCCATGTTCTCAACTCGGATGGCACCATAGCGCAAGTTTCATTTAATCAAAGTAATGATCTTGATCCTATCGTGCTCAAAGACAGTGGTCGCGTGCTCTTTAGTCGCTGGAATAACATGGGGAGTCGAAACGACGTTAGTCTGTACAGCATGAATCCAGATGGTACAGATGTTCAGCTTTATTACGGTGCCCATAGTCATAACACAGGTCAAGATCCGACTATCAGTGTTCATTTCTATAAACCAAGAGAAATGGCAGATGGCCGAATACTTACAATCCTTCGACCACAAGTCACAAATTTTGGTGGGGGTGACATTATTTTCATTGATGGAAAAAATTATGCTGACAATACTCAGCCAATCTGGTCACAACAGGGGTTTATCTCCGGCATAGCCCAAACAATTTTCAAACAAAATGTTACAACGGGCACTGGCTTAGCACTTAAAGGGCGTTATAATGCGACATTCCCAATGTTGGATGGCTCAAACCGTTATTTAATGAGCTGGAGTCAATGCCAAATTTTATCTATCCCGACTGATCCCGCATCAACTATCATTCCATGTACCTTGGCAACAGCTGCACAACTTAGCGATCCTAATCTAGTTGAAGCACCACCAAGTTACGGTATTTTCCTTGTTGATGCGAATAGTGACACCCAAATACCATTAATCAAACCAGAAGCGGATACTTTATTCAGTGAGGTTGTAATGGCCTATGCGACAAAAGAACCTCCTGTTATTTTTGATAAAGTCGATGGTTCCGTCGGATTCGACAAAGCTCTCGCAGATACAGGTGTAGGTGTACTCCATATCCGCAGTGTTTATGATTTTGACAACGGATTTTCAGCTTACGGAGCAACACTGCCTGTATTTAATAATGATTCACCAACGCCAACCCCTATTGTTATTGATACACCAGAAGAAATGGCGAACCCAAAAAATACCACGGCAGATCAACGCCCTGCTCGCTTTATTCGTATAACAAAAAATGTGAGTTTTTCTGATCCATTACCCAACGGTAATCGTTTATCGAATACAGCTTTTGGCCGCAGTACTCAGCAGGGCATGCGTGAAATTATTGGTTATGCACCCGTTGAACCTGATGGCTCAGTTAAAATCAAAGTTCCAGCTAATGTTCCTTTAACCATTGGTGTGCTTGATAAAGATGGTCGTCGTATTAGTAACCGTCATCAATATTGGTTCCAGGTAAAAGCAGGCGAAACAATGGAATGTATTGGTTGCCATGTTCATGACACCAATAATCAATCAAATAATAAGCCTCATGGACGGCCTGATTACACTTCAACGTTTAATAAGGGTGCAGAAACAACAGGCGTTGCATTCCCATATTCCGTTGATGCTCTATGGGCAGAAATTGGTGAAACAATGGCTGAAACACGTGCTCGTCAAAGCTGTTTACCATCAAACGCAACGCCTTGTGCTGATATGAAACCAAGCACTGATTTAATGTACTCTGACGTATGGACAAAAGAAGTGGCAGCAAATCGCTCCGTAGATACAAGCTTTACAATTGGTTATTCAGCTGTCCCTTCGTCTGTCCCTGTGTCACCTATATCACTCGTTTCTCCCACTTTTGCAGCAACTGCCTGCAATAATGTGAATTATGATAAAACACTGGCAAGCTTTACTTATTGCCGAATCGTAATTAATTATAAGCAACATATTCAGCCAATTTGGGAAGCTACCGCAAACCGCCCTTCAAATGCTTGCACGTCGTGTCATACCGCAGCAGGTTTTGCCCACCTCACTGCTGGTCAACTTGAATTAACAAGCGCAGCTTCTTCTGATGAGCCCGATCATATTGTATCTTATCGAGAACTTTTGTTTGATGATCAAGAGCAAGAAGATAATGCAGGCACACTACGAGACATCATGATCACACGTGATATTCTCATCGATGGACAACCCATCGATCTCAATAATGATGGCATCAATGATCAGGAAACTGTACCTGATCCAAATAAAGTTACTCTCGCAACCATGTCAACAAGTGGTGCTCGTAATAGTGAATTTATGGAACTAATGACAGGGTTAGACTTAAATAATAATGGTAATCAACCAACAGATACACAAGCTCATAATACGATGCTCACCGAATCAGAATTAAAATTAATATCCGAATGGTTGGATATAGGCGCACAATACTTTAATAATCCTTTTGACCCCGCGACACCAACAAACTAAAAGTTATACAATACCCCATAGGAAACACTGCTAGTGGCTCTATGGATTTAATAATAAATTTAAGGAAAGATGTATTGGCTTTTTATTATATAAAAGCCAGTGAGAATACCCATGCAACGTATCACTCTGCTACTCATTTTATTACAAAATGTGCTCATGGCTGCCGCCTATGCAGATGACTCGGTGCAAGTCGTAAAAGTAGCAGATCCATATTTGGAAGTGCACACTGGCCCGAGTGTTGGCTACCCTATTTTTAATGTTATAAAACGCAATGAACCCATCACCATAATAAAACAACGTACGTCCTGGTACCTAATTAAAGATCGTAAAGAAAAAGAAGGCTGGGTACACCGCTCACAATTAGCCAAAACACTTACCCTTGATGATGAAAAAATAGAAATAAAAGAATTTACTCGTGAAAACTATTTAGAACATGACTGGGAAATGGGTATGATTGGTGGCAGTTTTGGTGGTTTATCAATGATGACATTATCTTCGAGTTATTCTTTCAACCAAAATATTTCTACCGAATTATATCTCTCGCAAATTTTAGGCAACTTTTCAAGTCGCATGTTGTTTGGTGCAAGCCTGATACAACAACCTTTTCCTGATTGGAAAATATCCCCCTATTTTTCTATTGGCACCGGGTTAATCAATACGACAGTACGATCAACATTATCTCAAATTAAAGATGCGTCAGATATTGCAGCAAATGTGAGTTTTGGTATTAAAATGTATTTAACCCGACGCTTTATTTTACGTGCAGATTTAAAAAAACATATTATCTTTCAAAGTAGAGACAAAAATGAGGAAATAACATCATGGCAAGTTGGCTTCGCCTTTTTCTTCTAAGGACAATTAACACATCTGTTTTTGTGATGGTGTTTTTCTCTTCCATGAGTATTCATGCAGAAGAAAAGACCGCACCGTTACAAATTCAGTCTGAACAATTGATTCAACCTGAAATCACACGACGTGATGTTGAATTAGATAAAATTGATACTGAAGACTTTGAGGCTACCGCCTTTATGGGACTGCTAAGTGTTGAAGACTTTGGTGCAAATGCTGTTATTGGTGCCCGATTCGCATACCATATTAATGAAGACATTTTTGTAGAGGCAACACTTGGCAGCTCTAAGGCAGGACAAACAAGCTATGAACGTTTGAGTGGTGGCACACCATTATTAACTTCAGCACAGCGAGACATACTCTATTACGATGTTTCTCTTGGATATAATTTATTACCAGGTGAATCTTTTTTAACCCGCAATACATCATTTAATAGTGCGCTATACGTTATTGCGGGCATTGGCTCAACCACTTTTGCCGGTGCAGACAGGTTAACTATCAATGTCGGTGGTGGCTTTCGCTTATTGGCTACCGATTGGTTAGCTATACATATAGATGTACGTGATCATATTTTTAATATTGATATATTAGCAGAAGACAAAACTGCAAATAATCTAGAAGTGACATTTGGCGTGTCCGCATTTTTCTAAACATGAACAGCATGAGGTTTAAAATGAAAAACAGTACTTTAAAATCACTTTTTGTAATTGGCTTTACTTTAGTTTTTTCAATGTCAGTTACCTATGCTGCTTCTGAAAAACTGTCAGGTAAGGCACCCAATTTCACACTTAAAAGTCGCTCGGGAAAAAACATTAAACTCTCCGAGCTTCGTGGTCAGGTTGTTATGCTCAATTTTTGGGCTTCATGGTGTGGACCCTGTCGCAAAGAAATGCCTATTCTCGAAAAAATTCAAAAAAAATATAAACGTCTTGGTTTCACTTTACTCGGTGTTAACGTTGAAGAAAATTCAAGGGATGCAAAAAATTACTTAAAAGATGTAAAGGTTACCTTTCCTGTTTTATTTGATACCAGACAAAAAACCAGCAAATTATACAACGTCAGCGCTATGCCTACAACCATTATTATCGACAGGAATGGTAACAAACGTTTTATACATAAAGGGTATAAAGCGGGTTATGAAAATGATTATAAAAAGCAAGTTAAAAAACTTTTACGAGAATAATCATGTTACATAAAATCACCCTCAGTCTATTGATTCTACTTAGCTTAAGTGCGTGTAGTCTTGAACCGTGGGTTAAACCTTATGAGCGCGCGAATCTTGCTGATCCTATTATGAGTTTTAGTCAGGATCCTCTTTCACAAGGTTATATTCACCATGTATACCAGGCTCGCGAAGGAGCTCGTGGGGCTGAAGGTGGTTCCGGGGGCGGTTGTGGTTGTAACTAAACTATCACGCCTTTTATTAGTTCTTGGTTTTTTAATAGCCACTATTTCGGGCAATGCAGCTGTATTGCCTTTCGAACGCGCTGATGTTTTATACCATTCATATACAGGGGGCGGTATAAATATTAACGGCCCTGCTATATTAGTGCGTAAATCAATAGGTGATAGCGTTTCTGTGTCAGCTAAACATTATGTTGATACCATTAGTTCTGCTTCGATCGATATTGAAGTAATTCTTGGCGCCAGTACCTATGAAGAGGAACGTGTTGAAAATGCATTTACATTTGACTATCTCAACGAAAAAACGTTAATGAGCTTTGGTTATACCAATAGTGAAGAAAATGATTTTCTTGCAGACACATTTTCGTTTGGTATAAGTCAGGATATGTTTGGTGATTTAACAACAGTTTCAATGGGCTATGCACACGGTAGCAATACGGTTGGTAAAACAGGTGCACCAGCCTTTGCTGAAACATCGCAGTCTGATAATTTTAACCTTAGTCTCGCACAAGTTCTCACAAAAGATTTAATTATGTCTGCTGCTCTCGATGTTACAACTGATGCAGGCTTTTTAAATAATCCATATCGAAAGGTGCGTTACATTGACACACCAACAACATTTTTATTAGAAAATGAAGTTTATCCAAAAACCCGAACAAGTACAGCGATTGCCATGCGTGCACGTTATTTTCTACCTTATCGGGCAGCCTTACATGCTGAATACAGATTATTTCAGGATTCGTGGGATATAAAGGGCAATAATATTGAATTGGGCTACACTCATCCATTTATGGATGACTGGGTTGCTGAAGCTCACTTCCGTACTTACGCACAAACAAAAGCAAGCTTCTACAACGATTTATTTCCATATTCAAATGCACAAAATTTCCTTGCCCGCGATAAAGAATTAAGCACCTTCAACAACAACACGATTGGCTTTGGTATTAGTTATGAATTCGCTAAAGGTGAAGGTGGTTTTATTGATAAAGCTTCAGTCAATTTTAAATTTGATCATATACAGTTTAACTACAAAGATTTTCGCGATGCGACCCAAACAAGTTTTACCCCGGGAACAGAACCACTCTATAAATTTAGCGCCAATGTCATGCAGTTGTTTTTATCTGTCTGGTTTTAATTATTTGGAAAATGATTATGTTACATAAAAACTTTAAATACCTCACAACTATACTTTTAATTATGTTTGTATCAACAGCAACTTTTGCGGAAGAAAAATCACCCGTATTAGAAAAACAAGTGCAAAGTCTTAAAAAGGAAGTGTTAGAACTCAATAAAGAACTTTTTATTCTTGAAGAAGATCTTCTTTTTCCGGCTAACACTCAATTCAGCATATTTTTATCCATGGATATTGGTAATTTGTTTGACCTTGATTCTGTGCAAATCAATATTGATGGCGATAATGTTAGTAACCATCTTTACACTCTGCGTGAAATTAATGCACTCAAACGTGGTGGTGTACAAAAATTATATCTCGGAAATATTGCATCTGGAGAACATGAACTTGTGGCCTTCTTTACCGGCAAAGGGCCAAGTAAACGTCACTATAAACGTGGCACGACTATTAAAATAGAAAAAACCAGCGCTCCATTATTTGTTGAATTAAAAATAATTGATAACTTAACCAAACAACAGCCTGAATTTAAAACGAAGGTTTGGGAATAAATTTTTCTTATTATCTTTTTATTATGATTCCACTATTTAAACAAAGTATCGCCATCGTACTTATTGCCTCTGTTGCAATAAATTCGTTTGCTGAAGAACGCGATCCTCATGAGGTAAAGGATTTACGTTATGGTGAAGCACTTTATCATTTTTATCAGGAGCAATATTTTACTTCTATCACTAATTTAATGGTAGCGAAAGAACGCAACCCCATCACTGCTCAGGAAATCGATCCTGAATTATTGTTAGGCGGTTTATACCTTTATTATAGTTTACATCAGGATGCCAGTAATATATTTACAGATTTAATCGAAAAAAATACTTCAGAAGAGATTCAGGACAGAGCGTGGTTTAATATTGGCAAGATGCGCTATCAGGGACATCTCTTTAATGAAGCAAAGCAAGCACTCGTCAAAGTAAAAGAGTCGCTTTCAACAGAAAGAGAAGCCGAAAGACAAAACATGCTGGCTAATACCTATCTTAAGCAAAAAGATTTTACTGCTGCCTATGAATCCATTAAGCAGCTCGATGCACATCCTGATTGGTTAATGTATGCCCAATACAATATGGGTGTCTCTTTAATTAAATCAGGTAAAAATAGAGAAGGTACTGACTTACTTAATAAAATAAGCTCACTCAAAACAGATGATGACGAATTAAAAGCACTTAGAGATAAAACTAATATTGCTTTAGGTTATGCATATATAAGACAAAACTTACCGAAAGTTTCAACCAAATATTTACAAAAAGTCCGATTAAAAGGCCCTTTGTCTGCTAAAGCATTGTTAGGGATTGGCTGGGCTTATCAGCAACAAAATTTATTAGAAAAAGCACTTGTACCATGGATGGAATTACGTGACTGGCCCGTTATTGATACTGCTGTGCAAGAATCATTGTTAGCAATACCCTATACCTTAGAACAAATGGGGAAAAACCAACTAGCGTTAATGAATTATAATTATGCTATTGATGATTACAAAAAAGAATTAACCAACCTTAAATATTCTATACGTGCAGTAAAGGCAGGCGAGTTACTCCTGGCTTTACGACCCGCTATCGTGACTGAAAATATACTGGCAACTGAATATAAAAAAGAATTACCTAAATCAATTTCTGTCCCTTACCTTCGTTACCTTTTAAATAAGGTCGATTTTCAAATAATTCACAAAAATTATCTTGATCTTATTTATTTACAAAAAAACCTGTCTAAATGGAAGCAACAATTTTCTGCCTATTACTTAATGTTAAAAGAACGTGCTGCATATTATCAAAAACAACAACGCTCAACAAAAAAAGACTCTCGCTTAAACTTAATTATCAGTTTAAAAAACAGGCGTGACAAACTCGCGCTTAAAGTACAACAAATAAAACAACAACAAGATATCTATGCGCTGGCAACAGAAGATGAAAAAGGTCTTATTTCCAACTTAAATAAAATCAAGAAATCATTACAACGTCTCAAAAATAAGAATGAGTATACTGAAGAAAACGAAAAATATAATTTATTTCGCGGCTTATTGCTTTGGGATATCAGCACAGATTTCACTCCTCGTTACTGGAAAGTAAAAAATGAACTTAACCAGCTAGATAAAGCATTAAACATATCTACAAAAAGATTAAGCTCATTAAAACAATCTACTATTAATGCTCCGCTTTCTTTTTCCGGCTACAAAAAAAGAATTCGAGACAAAGAAAAGAAGCTTGATCAACTACTAAAGAAAGTGACTTATATTACTAGATCGCAGGAAAAACAAATTGAAAAACAAGCTTTGGATTCTTTACAGCAACGTTACCATCAAATTGAAAACTACCATACTCGCGCCAGTTACTCGTTAGCGCGTTTATACGATCGTTTAACCTTGCCAGCTAAGATCACCAAAACCCCAGATCAACAGCCAAATATTGATAAGAGAGAAGGAAAATGAGATTTTCATCATTCTTAACTCTCTCAATGTTTTTATCCATATCTGCTTGTTCGAGCAGTAATCAAAAAGATGTTACTATTGCTGCCCTTTCTAAAAAAACACTTAACCTTGATGAACCTAAAGCCAAGCCACTTAAGCGTGAAAACACAGCTGAATATTATCGTCATTTTCTTGAAATAGCACCACCGGGCAATATGTATGGTGACGCTATGCGGCGTCTTGCTGACCTTGAATTACAAACAGGTCAGGAACAAGCTGCTTCAGATAGTCGAAAGAAAGTACACGCTTCCAAGAGAAAAATTAAAGTCGCAATACGTCTCTATGAAACATTTTTAGAGACGTATCCGAACCGAAAAAATAATGACCTCATATTATATCAACTTGCAAAAGCTTATGAGCTAGACTTACAGCAAGACAAGTTACTTTTAACCTTAAATACCATTGTTAGAAAATTTCCGAAAACTCAATATATTGAAGAAGTGCAATTCCGTCGCGGCGAAACTTATTTTATTTTGCATAAATACCAACAGGCTCAGCAGGCCTATGCAGATATATTAAACAATCATCCTGATTCACCTTATTATGAAAAATCGTTATATAAATATGGCTGGACACAATTTAAACAAGCTAACTATAAAACAGCGACTAACTCGTTCATAAGCTTCCTTGATCGTAAATTTAATCAAGGTCAGTTGCTAACTGATGGCCCGTCAGCAGACATTTCCCGTTCTGATAATGAATTACTCAGTGATATATTACGTGTCACCAGTCTTTCATTCTCCTATCAAAATGGTTACCACAGTATCAACGATTATTTTAATCGTCATGGACACAAAAAATATGAATCGCTGATTTATGCTAATTTAGCAGCACTGTACTCAGATAAAGATCGTATTCGGGATGCGGCTGAAACCTATCTTGCATTTAGTCATAAATATACAACATCACCGCTTGCCCCCAAATATCACTCAAAAGCCATTGAAGCGTATAAAAAAGGCGGTTTTACAAGTTTGGTTTTACCAACGAAAATTACTTTCGTTAAACAATATGGTGTAAATACTGCGTATTGGAAAGCGCAGGATAGTAAGGCACATAAAGCAATCACACCATTATTGAAACGACATATAAAAGAACTGGCAAATTACTTCCATGCTAAGGCAAGAAATAACAAAAAAACCAATAAAAAGAAAAAAGCTCAAAAGAACAGTGCTCTCTTTGCAAAAAATATTACACAGGCTACATCATGGTATAACTTATATATAAAATCATTCCCTGAAGATACCAGCACTGCAAAAATTAATTTTTTACTCGCAGAAGCACATCAGGATGCGGGGCAGTATCGTAATGCAATTTATCAGTTTGAAAAAACAGCATACAAATATCCTGACTATAAGAAAAAACCTGAAGCTGCATATGCCGCTCTTTTGCTCTACCCTGCTATTCAAAAAAGCCTTAAAGGTGAGCAGAAAAAACAGTGGCAACAGAAAAAAATCAGCAGCGCTTTAAAATACTCAAATAAATTTCCTAACAATAAATTTACGCCATCAATACTCACTAATACTGCTGAAGAACTTTTCAAGATTGGTGATTATCCTCGCGCAATTGGTACAGCATCTATTCTTGTCACCGATGCTAAAGTTAATAAAAAATTAGTTATCAGCGCCTTATTGGTAATGGGACATGCTGAATTTGAAATGCGCAACTACAGTGCTGCTGAAGAAGCCTATAGAGGCTTAATGAAAAAATTGCCTCACAATCATAAAGAATATAAAAATATCCGTGAACGGCTCGCGGCAAGTATTTATAAACAAGGTGAGCTTGCTAAAAGCTCAAATAAACTCGCAATTGCAGCTGAATTTTATCTGCGCGTAGGTAAAGAAGTGCCTACCTCAAAACTAAGAGCAACCGCGGACTATGATGCGGCAACCATTTACATCACTTTAGAACAATGGAAAAAAGCCCAACGTGTTCTCGAAGCTTTCCGAAAAACACATTCAAAGAATCACAAACTGCAATTTGGTGTAACTGAAAAACTTGCCCTGGTATATACCAAATCAGGACACCCATTAAAAGCAGCAAACGAGATGATCTACCTGGCCAATAATGCAAAACAGTACACTCGTGAACAAAGACGTGAGTTACTTTGGGACGCTGCAAAAATTTATAATGACAATAAACGGGGAAAAGCTGCCAACCGCATATTAACCGCTTATATAAAGAATTACCCAAAACCACTTGAACCTGCTATTGAAGCGCGTCAACTATTGGCTGACTTCACTAAAAAAACCAATTATAAAAAACACCATTACTGGTTACGTGAAATAATTAAAGCAGATAACAGTGGAGGTAAAGGACGCACACCACGAACTCATTTTCTTGCCGCTACAGCCTATATGAAGTTAACGTTACCATTATTTAAAGCTTACAAAAAAGCACGTTTAACCATCCCGTTAAAACGCAGTTTAAAGAAGAAAAAGAATTTAATGCAAAAAGTGGTGAAGTCTTATGATAATGCTATGAAATACCGGGTTGCAGAAATAACAACTGCTGCCACTTACTATATTGCAGAAATTTATAATAACTTTGCAACAGCGCTGCTTAAGTCACAACGACCAAAAAAATTATCCACTGATGAACTCGAACAATATGGTTTTTTATTAGAGGAACAGGCTTTCCCGTTTGAAGAAAAAGCCATTGATATTCATAGAGCCAATGCTGAACGGGTAAAAGACAATATATATGACAAATGGGTGAAATTAAGTATCACTGAATTAAGTAAATTAAACCCTGTTCGTTATGCAAAAAAAGAAATCAGAGAAAATTATGTTGAATAAACAAATATTAACTCGACTTTTATTAATTACGTTTACTCCGCTATTCCTTACAGCCTGTTCAGGTATGCAACAAACTTCGGATAATGAATCAAACACGGGCATAAAAAAAGAATACAGCTCAACATATATTGACGCGATTTCAGCTATGAAAAACGGAGAGTCAGAACAAGCGCAAACTTTATTACAGGACGTTATCAACAAACAGCCTGATTTTTCCAATGCACATGTTAATTTAGGTATTATCTTTCTGAACAATAACTCATTAAACGAGGCTGAAAATTCATTTCAACATGCGTTGCGAACAAACCCGGGGAATATTTATGCATTAAACCAACTTGGTATTTTATATCGAAAACAAGGCAAGTTTTCTGCCGCTAAATCTTCTTATGAAAAAGCAATCGACATCAACTCAGATTATGCCTTTGCACATTTGAATCTTGGTATATTATATGATCTTTATTTATATGATTTTCCAAGCGCAATTGAACAATATAAAAAATATCAGGATCTGACTAAAGACAAAAATAAGCAGGTTGGAAAATGGATTGTTGATTTGGAACGGCGACAAAATAAACAACCGGCTAAAAAATCTAAATAGGTTATAAGGTGATGAAAAAATTATTTATCCCGGGCTTTTTACTCTTAGTGTCATTAAATGCCTCATTACATGCTGAAGATAGAATTCAGTTAAAAGGGACATCAATCATTGGCAACAAAGAACTACCAAAAATGCTCTATATCGTGCCGTGGAAAAGTGCTGAATTGCCCGACATGAATGCACCGCCAATAGAGAGTTTAATTGATGAAGCATTGTCAACGGTAGATAGGGATAGCTTTAAACGTAAAATTCGTTATTATAAAATATATTCAGTACAAGAAAATAAGCAGAATGTGAACCAGTAAGTTGATTTAAGATTTACACTAAACTACATTTAGCTAGATTAAAATGCCGAGGTCTCGATTTTATACTTTGAGGGCGAAATAATTGTTAAACGAATACATTTGCATATTGCAAAAGTTTCAAATATAACTCCGCTATTTAATTCACTAAATATTTTTTAACACGACCACTATTCAGGAGTGTGGTATGTACAAAGTAATTGTTGATTTTTTTCAGGATGGTGGCATCTTCATGTACCCCATTATGGTTGTTCTTGCGCTAGGCCTATCTATTGCGCTTGAGCGGTATCTTTATTTAACAGTCGTTAAACGTAAAAATAAAGCTCTACTTAAGAAACTAATCCCCATGTTACAAAGTGGTGACTTTCAGGGTGCTTATGCAGTGACCTCAAAATCTAACCATGCAATTAGTCGAATGTTAAGTGAAGGCATGATTTGTATGAAAACGACAACAGATCGTGATGAAATTGAAACGGCTATCGAAGACAGCATGATGGAAACAATTCCACAAATAGAAAAGCGGACTCACTACCTTTCTATGTTCGCCAACATTGCGACATTACTTGGCCTGTTAGGAACAATCATTGGTCTAATCAAAGCATTTAGTGCTGTTGCTGCGGTAGATCCTGCTTTAAAAGGTGAGATTTTATCCACTAGTATTTCAGTAGCTATGAATACAACCGCTTTTGGCTTAATCACTGCAATACCTCTTATACTTATTTATACCATTCTACAGGCAAAAACGACTGAAATTATTGTTAGTCTTGAGATGGCTGTCGTTAAATTTCTTAAATTGTTAAGTAAACGTAAAGAAAAATGAGTAAACGATCTGGCAGACATATACGAGTTCCTGAAACGGTTGAACTCGATATAACAGCATTCATGAACTTAATGGTTATTCTTGTACCCTTTTTGTTAATCACAAGTGTGTTTACACATTTGACCGTGCTCGATATTAATTTGCCAACAAACACTCAGTCAAGCAACACTCCTATAACCAAGAAAAAGAAAACATTTGAAATAAATGTCATTATGGGGAAGCAATATTTTATTGTTGCTGATAATAACAATCATGTTATTAAAAAAATTAAAACATTTAAAACAGGTGGTCATTTCATAATACTCAATAAAGTTTTAAAACAAGTAAAAATAAAATATCCCAACAAAACAAATATCACGATTCTAGCTCAACATAATTCAAAGTATGATGCCTTAGTAAGCACAATGGATGCGGTACGGGTATTTAATGCAGTAGAAGATGGCGAAGTAATCGAAGCTGAACTTTTTCCTGACATTTCAATTGGCGATGCGCCAAAACTTAAATAGGTTTAAGTATGAGTAACTCTAGCCGTACAAAAAGAATGATTGCGCTGAATAAGAACCGTAGAGATAAAGGTGCAGCATTAAACATGGTTTCGCTCATGGATATTTTTACTATCCTCGTGTTCTTTTTACTTGTAACATCTTCAGAGTCTGAAGCCTTGCCACCTGTGAAGGCCATCCATCTACCAACATCAACAACAGAAATACAACCAAAGAAAACACTGATCATAATGGTTAGTGAAAAAGATATTAGGATTAATGGCCATTATATTATCGATACAAATACAGCAACAAATAATAATAAAGCAATTATTCCAGAACTTGCTCTGGCACTAATTAAATATGCAAAAAAACAACCTGAAAAGAAAAAACGTTACAATATAACAGTCATGGGAGACAAAGAAATCCCCTATAAGTTACTGAAGAAAATAATGCTTACTTCTGCGGGTACAAAATTTTCCAATATTTCACTTGCTGTAGTGCGCAAACAAGCGGAAAAATCATAGTATGTCGATTGCATTCAACTATTATCATGAACCTGTATTTCCATGGAGTAGTACGGACAATGATGATAGCTTTAAGAAAATCGTTAAACGTGTTCTTATTACTTTTATTATTTTTGGTTTAGTTGTTCCATGGTTACCTTCACCTGAAGCAGAAAAAAAACCACTTAAACAAATTTCTCCACGTTTGGCAAAACTCATCACTAAAAAACGCTTACAAAAACCTAAAATAGCCAAAGTTAAAAGCGTTAAGAAAAAAGTTGCTAAAAAGAAAACTCAGAAAAAGATAGCTAAAGCAAAGAAAAAAGTAGTAAAGAAAAAACAAGTTAAAGCCAGAAAAAAAGCACAACAAACAGGTTTAATGGCTATGCGCAGCGACATTCAAGATCTGCAAAGCATGTTTGATCTTTCATCATTAAATAATAAAAAACCATTACAAAATAACCACAGTAAAGCTAAACATACTAAAAGTAGTTCTGCCTTATCTAACAGGGCAATAAAAAGTAGTGGTGGCATTGACACCAGCAAACTTAGTCGTTCAACAGGCAATACGGGATTAAGTGACCGTAAAGGTACCAAGGTTTCCAGTAACTTAGGCACGGGTGCAACAAACATTCCACGCCGCACGAGCAGTGGACAAAATGCGCGCGCTATTGAAGAGCTTAACTATATCTTTGATAAGTATAAAGGCTCACTTCAGAATATATATCAACGCGCATTAAGAAAAAATCCTTCTTTACAAGGTAAGGTAATATTTGAACTGACCATTAATGCGGCTGGTAAAGTAACGAAATGCAAAATTATTTCCAGTGAGCTTAATTCTAAAGCATTAGAACGTCGGCTAATTTCTAAAGTTAAGTCTTTCCGTTTTTCATCTAAAAATGTATCGACCGTTACTGTTACTATGCCGATTGACTTCTTACCTTCGTAAATAAAATCCGAGTCCAGAATAAAAACAAATTATGTGATTGCTTAGTTTCTTTAATATGACACTATCGTATGGATGTGGAATAAATAGTACCAAATAAAGAGCATCTACTGATGAATACTGTACTCGAAATGAATTAAATATTACGCTTACGTAAGCACTTAATTTTTTTATCCAGTTTTAATTTAAGCTTATCAATTTCAAAAAATAAACATCACATTTTAGCAACGAAGTTAATAAATATACCCTGATTATCATAAGCCAGATTAGTTAAATCATCTGAAAAGCTCGTATAATTATAACCCATGCCCAGTTTCACATTTTTGCCAAGGTGATAATAGAAAGCAAATAAACTACCACTTCGTGTATCTTCCGCTTCGGGTAAACTCAGCATTCTTCCTTCCAGCAATAGATCCCAGCGATGTGTCATGTGCCAGTCAGCACGAACAATATATAAGTCGGCGTTACTTTCAAAAAATACAGGGTTAACACGATCTAAACTAATCTCACCATGTCGATGTGCATATTTACCACCGATACTCCAGTTCTTAGACAGGTCATAAGTAAAGTCAAAAGATATAATTTGACTGTTTTGTATATATTCAGCCGCTGAATTATTTATCGTAACCTGATCTTTAGCCGGTAAATTTGAAAAATAAGTATATTTAAATAAGATATTCAAATTATCATTTTCAACCGGACGATATCCATATCCAACTACAGCCTCAGTAAAATTACCATTATAAAACTCGCCCAAACTACTTTCACTGGTAGAATAGTTAAGCTTGCCAATTAAACGCCAATTTGGATTAAGTTGGTACTTCAAACTATTCTTAAATAATGTTGTGATGCGTGATGTTTTTGATAAATCGGGATTTTCAGTATTATCCGTACGCTGTTCGACTGCTCCCGAATACTTTAAGTCTTCAAAGTTATATCCCAATTTAACGCCATAAGCTTCACGCTCAATAATTGCACCTGTATTATTGTCCTGCAGGCGACCAAGATCAATTGTTGCACCAACATTTAATTTGTCGGTTGGTGCTAAATCAACCCCCATAGAATGTGTTAACCCTGTTGGAACATCACCATGACTATAACGTTCTTCAAGATAGATACTTGTACTGTCAGAGTAATTGGTTTTAAAGCCAGAGGTTAAGTTACCCTTTTGTGCTCGTTTACCATTATCTGTTCGTTCATTTTCCAGAGCATAAGTTAAATAAAGATTTGTTCTATCTGACATCAGGTAAGTTGTGCCAATTTTTGCCGCCGCACCAAGATCACCAGAAGATACTTCACCGTTAATTTTTAATTTTTCAGTAACACGAACATCACCACCGACACCAGTACGCGCATTACTTTCACGACTCTCTGTTGATTTCAATGAATCCTGAACATAAACATAGCCACTCCAGTCTTCTTTTGAATCATACGACGCCTTCAGAGCAAGATCAGTTCGCGTACCTTCTTTTTGTGTAAGCGGTACAACAAGCGAATTATCTTTTCGTTTATCTGATCGTACACCTGCAGAAACAGCCCAATTATCATTAATAGCATAATCAGCATCAAGTTCTACTGCTGAGGTATTCAAACCAGTGTCAACCGTTTTATCATCAACTTTTAATTTAAGGTTTAACGAATCAAGTACAGGATATTCGACAGTACCGCCTGTTTGTTTTGTTTCAGTTAATGCCGATAAACCGGGAGCAGAATAACCAGCATCTAATGTTTGAGAATAATAAGTCGCTTTACCTTTTTGATTATCGAATACATCTTCAAAACGAAGACTGGCATCGATGCGATTTGCTGCTGAAGAAAGATTACTATTAGTTAGTGCATTTTGTTCGAAGTTAAAGCCACCATCATTTGAAAATAAAGTATCACCCGTTAAACCTTTACTACTTGCCTGCTCCAGTTTTATCCACGTACCTGCATTTTTACGTAAAGTAATATCCGTTGCACTTAATGTATTATTGTCTTTACCGCTACCAAATGAACTCGTTGTTGCACCAATCTTCAAATAATCAGTTAGCCAGAAATGAGTTCGCCCACCTGTTGATAACTCTTTGATTTCATCGAAGCCCGGGCTATATTCATAGCGAGTAACCAAATAAACCTCATTGCTGCCACCATTACCATTATTAACAACCAGCTTATCACCGCTCGATGCGGTTAATGGATCACTCAGTACGATTCGACCCTGAATATAGTCAACATCATAATCTAATACTGGAACCAGATTCTTAACCGCAATAACTAACCCAGAAACTTTGTCACGTACTTCTATGCGAACTCGATCTGATCCGGCCAAAATATCCTGGTGTTTTAGATAATAGAGTGAGCCACCTGTCCCTCTAAATTCATCACGTCCTGCAATGGTTCCGGGCTCGGCTGAAAAAAGATCTAGCTTAAATGTTTTCTCACCAAAATCTGTGGTTGAATTATTTTCATAATGTAAATTAGCACCATATAAACTTCGATCAACGTGCGCCAGATTATTATCGGTGTAATCAACATTAAAATTACCCCACAGACCGTAGTTCTTACCATTTTTTAATTTCACATAAAACTTGCCCATTGTGGGCGCCATCTCTTCAACCGTACTATCATCAGCAAAAGTAGGATAATAATAATCAGGATCGATACGTCTAAATACAGAATCCGGTGATTTATCCATAAAGTTACTGAATATATCGTCAATCGGTCCTTCTAACGTGTCAGCACTGGCTATCAAGTTCCAGCCATCACCAAATTTACCTTTAGTATAAAACGCTAAACGTCCATCAATATTCGTATTATTATCATAGTGACCACTATCAGGATTTATTAATGCTGCAGGTCCATTAGTAGAATCTGTACTGGCGGTAATATCAGCAATGCCGATGTAGAACCAGTCATTCTTTTTAAGTTCAAGATCACGTAAATATAGTTCACCGTTGCCTGCACTATTAAGAACAGCAACTTCCAGCGTATGCAGTCCATTTGGTAATATTACTTCACTAACAAATTCACCTTCCTTACTTACAGGAATAGAATGTCCGGCAAACCAGACTGAATGTTCTTTCGGAATACCTTTACCATAGACTTTAACTGAACCACCTTTTAAATTTATATTCTGTAAAGCAAGCCGGTTTTCACCATAGCCAGTTAGTAGCTCTAACTGATTAGATTTACTCTTAACATTATTGTCTACATCATCAACTAACCATATATTTTGCGGTTTGGTTTCATCAAAATGATTATATTCATCATAAACACGGAGAACATATTGCAACTCAATATTTGGAGCTACAAAGTTTTCATATTTTACCAGCCATTCTGCTTCACCATTAATATCCAGTTTAATAATTGCTTCAGGTGTATCGCGCGTAGACTGTTCTTTTTTGAATATTCTTACTTCAGACCTAAATATGACGTTATCATAATTGCTATAGCGTTTAAAACTTACTAAATTTTCAGGGAAACTGGTTGTTAATTTGTCACGGTAACGCACCACATTTGGCCATGCAGTTATATTTAAGCGTGGTTTAAAATCAAGATTATCAAATTTAAACTGAATATTCGTTTTCTCTAAAGCGACATCTGTACAGCGTTGTATATCTGCACTACTCTTACCTGGATCATCAATTGGCTTTCCATCAATAGAAATACGCATAAGATTTAATGCATAAGGATTTTGGATTTCAACATTACGTTCGATACGTTTGATTTCAAGACCTGTTTGATCATCTAAAATGGCTAAATCATCATATACAACGCGAGCTTCTACCCGCGATTTATCAAACTCCAGAAAACCAGCATTGACAACATCAGCTGAATGCACAAAGCCTTTACCTTCAAATTCAAGTTGTGAATCATCTAAACTACCGAGTTTTTTTACAGCTTCTTTAACCCGACGTGCTCGAGATGTTGATAAACCAATGTCATCGCCATATACCATTGCAGTACGTCGATCGAGACGAGAATTATTTGTATAACCAATAAATCGTATACGTACGTTTCCTTTATCTGCAACTTCGTCCATGATACGTTTTAAACGTTCGACATATCCAGCAGGTATAACCGGTTTACCCTTTTCAAAATAAACAGGGGCTACATTCCCGGCAGGTGGATCATAAACCCGTGTTAATGTTTCAGCCGCCGCTGTTTCCGGGCAAAGTTGTGGCTCACCTGAAATATCTTCCAATGGATCATCATGCCAGAATTCAACTTCAATTCTATTATTAGCTGCTCGACCTGTTGATACATCATTTGAAGCAATCGGTCGTGCAGAACCTCTACCATCACTATCAACAGCACGATTTGATAATTTCATTGCTGACTGTACTGCTAAAGCAACTCGTCGTGCATGTGCTTTAGACAATGCAAGATGCTCACCATATATACGTGCAAGACGGCCGGTTAAAGGTATATTATCCGTATAGCCAATGAATTTTATTTGTACATTTGATTTATTACGCAGGTTGTACATCGCCTCCTGTAATTGTTTAATAAATCTTGCGGGAATTTCAGCCATACCTTCTTCATAACGCAATGGCGGAACAAGATTCTTCAATTTTGCTCGACGCGAATGTCCCTTTTTAAAGCGTATTTTACATAATTGTTCTATACGACAAATTTTTATTCGTTTTATCTTCTCTTTAATTTCAACAACTTCATCAACTAATTTTTCATCAATTTTGTCATACCATACTTCAACTTCAACTCGACGGTTTTTGGCTCTTCCCGCAGCTGTTTTATTACTGGCAACAGGCCTGAACTCTCCAAGTCCATCAAAAGAAATAGCTTCTGGTGGTAAGTTTAATGCACGTTGAAAATACTCTGCGGTAGTTCCCGCTCTTTCACGTGATAAACCCGTATTATCTCCGTATTGTTCTTTTAGTTTTCCGGATAACTTTTCATCATCGGTATGACCAACAAAATGCAGACGTACATTAACCCGGTTTTTCATACCCTCTAAAATATGACGTAACAACTCAACGTAATTATCCGGTATCTCAGCCTGCCCTGAACTAAATTGAATGGGTGGTACAATATTTTCCAGTTTTAGAGTAGTGGCATTTTGTTGCAAAACCTTTTTAATCTTTATTTTTTCTTTCTCTTTTGTTTTTTCTTTGGCTATTTCTTCATCGCCATTGTCTTCTTCATCTTCATCGTTTTCCTCAGCAAGCGCTTTTTCTTCAGCAGCGATAGCTTGTTCCTTTTTTATTTGTGACTCTTGTGTCCATTGTTGAATTTTTTCATCAAATTGAATATGTTTTTCACTGTCTTCTGACGGAGCAATTTCAGTTTCTGCATAAGCCGAAAACTGAATTATACTTCCCATAAAAATCACCAAGGCATACCTGGCCTTACCTGATAAAAATTTATCAAGAGGATATTGTCTAAACTGAATTGATAAATATAATTTCATCAATCAATATCTCCAACATCAGGCGGTCCACCTCTACGCCAGAAAATTTCCGTTTCAATCTTAAGATCGTAACTATTAATAATTTTCCATTTTTTCAAAACCATTTCTTGCACTTTTTCTAAACGGTCATCAACCAAACCTGAATCTTCAATATCAGCAAGATAAGATAAACGTAAAATTGACGGCTTATCTTTTAATTGTTCTAATAACAAATCTATGCGATACAACCATTGAGAATGCATTTCATCGCTGTCTTTTTCAAAGACACCATCCGCTATGTCCATACTGACAACACGGTGTATCGCCGCACCAAAATTAAACTTAAGCATCTTACCGCGCGTAGCTCGCTGTACCCGTGGATTTTCTGTCGTGACTCGATAGCCCGTTGGTAAACTTCTTTCATCTAGTTTAATTATAAAATTACTACCACGTGTCTCGTCTGGCACTACCGCACAAGTCAGATGGAAACGTCCATATTTATCGCTAGTAACATTTAACCCTCTTACGGTAATAACACGTGTACCAGCAATACCTTTTTCATTTTCATCCTGATAACCGTTAAGGTTCTTATCATCAAAAACTTTACCTATAACATCGCTACAATCAAAAGTGGGATCGGGAACTACTCTAACGGTAGCTGTTGCAATACCTGATGCCAGACTCTGAGTTAAAGTATCAAAAACATGCGCTCTGTTAATATATTCACCTTCATTTACAGCTGCACCGACAATGAGTAATAATTTAAAAGTTAATACTTCATCCGGTATTAAATCGATATTACTCCATGTGAGCTGCAAACCATTCTGAATTGGTTCAAGAGCACTTCCATTAAGACGTGCAGAACCTTTTACATATTTAAACCCAGCAGGAAAAGTATCAACAACATTAGTATTGGATAGTGGGAATGTTAATTTGTTTCTAACTGTGATCGTGTACGGTATTAACTGACTACGTGTTACATTAACCATTGGAGTTACTTTTGAAATTGATACTGCAGTATTTAAAACAGGATCTATAGGCAAATGGTTATTGAATAACTGACTATCTTCTGGAATTGATCCATCATCAAGAGTTAGGTGTAAATAATAATAAGTACCTGGTCCAACAGGAGGCACTGAAAATGCCGGATTAAATTCTGAAGTCTGTGCTTCACATATATTTACTGTTGCAGAAATCGCATCCAAAGCAGTTGCTGGGCAACCTGGTACATCAAAAGCAGCAGTAGTTGCATCTGTTTGTGGAAGAATGGCAACAGATGGTAGTTGGCTGTATCCTGTTGCGGGAGGTGTTATCCGAATTAGATAATTTCCACCAGGAAAACAGTCACTTTGACTAAAATTTATATCAAACTTGTAATAACCATTTGCAGTCGTCACCTGATTTTGTTGATTGATATCATCAAAACAACTTGAAGATAATTCAAGGCCAGTTCCGGCATTGAGTAATGAGATTGTTGCTCCAGCTATCGATACTCGTTCAACTGAGTTATAAACAACACCATTAGGATCAATAGGTAAATTTAAATCCAGAACATTAGTACCGGGATACAAAACCATATCATAAATATGATGTAATCCATTTATGAAGTTTAAAGCAGGTGGTGAATCGGCTAAACCCAATAATGCCGTGGTACTTGTTGAGCCCGGCGAACGGAATTTTAATTCATACCTTTCAGTTCCAATATAATTGGGCAACAAACCATTTATACTATAAACACCATTTGCATCACTAATTACTGTTCCCAGTAATAAACTATTTCGATATACATCAACAAACCAACCCGCTAAAACAAGTTCACTATTATCCAAAATGTTATTTAGATTTGCATCATGCCATAACGTACCATTTACATTTGCAACACCCGGTATTGCGCCAACATCAATTGATATCGTCGCACTGGCATTTAGTAATGCAGCATTCCAGTAAACCGTTGCGGTATTGGTGATAGTGGTACCAATAGGCAACATGTTATCGATTTCAACAAGGAAACGTAACTCAGTACTTGCCCCAGGTGGTAGATCACCATAGACCGCATAATAATCAGCAGTAATCACAGGATCGGAAAAACTTACACCTGCTGCTAGACCATCGAGTAAAGCTGAACCCGCCACATAGGTGACCTGATTAGCGACGGGTAGATCTAAATTATCTGTAATCAATAAATTACTAGCAGGAACACTACTAATGTTTGTTACGAATACTCGATACTCAAGTTGGCCACCTGCCACTGCTGGACCACCACCAACAACAGCAACACTTTTAACAATAGATAATAATTGTGCATTACCTACTACGATTAACGTTGGCTGATCACCGTTGATATCTATTCCATCTGCATCAGTCGGTTCTATAGGCAACTCATAACTATCGACAAAACCCTGATTGCTTATTACTGTGCCGACTGCAACAGCAGAATTAACTTGAACATCGAATGTTATAACAGCACTTTCTCCTCGAGAGATAGTACCGGCTCCAGGTAATGGTGGGGTGAGATTAGAAGAACTGATATCAATACCAGAAATTAGTGGTGAAATACCTAAATCTGGTTGAGCAACAGGCAAACCATTTAAAGTGACGCTATTTGAAATATATGTAGTATTAGTCGGTACTGTATCTGTAAACGTGACAAGTGTTGCATCTGCCGCACCAATATTTGAAATAGTAATAGTGTAACGAATTATATCATCAGGATCTAAAACTCCCGTTGTTCCTTTGTCATCGACAATACTGACCGTTTTAAGTGCATCAAGTAATGGCTGGTTACCTACAACATCTCTGGTTGGATCATTGGGTGTTACAGTATCAGGATCATCTGAAGGTTGATCTGCCATGGTTCCACTACCTAGACCATCGGCTGAAAGATAGGCTTGATTCGAAATGATAGTGCCATTGACGACATTAATATTTATCGTTACATCAAAAGTAATCGTTGCAACATTCGCTGTTGTTGCTGTGGTATCAGCACGCATAACACCTGCGGTGACATTTTCTGGTGCATTGATCAAGATACCTGTTTGTAAAGGTAAAACGCCGGGTATGGGTTCAGTAACGGCTAGCCCATTTAATGTCGTACTACCGGCTACATAGGTTGTGTTAGCAGGTAACTGATCACGTAATAAAGAATTAATGGTATCTTCCGTACCAATATTTTTTGCTGTAATCGTATACCGTAAAGTATCTCCCGACTCTAATATAGTCGAATCACCCGTTAAGTCAGTTGATATTTTTTGTACTCGAAACAATGGCGCTGAACTTATTAATGTTTCGGTTGGATCTGTTGCACCAACAACATTTGGATCATCCGTTGGAAAATCCAAACCATTAGTTATCATATGACCCTGGTTTAACACCACCGTTGCATCAGGGATTGAAGCAGCGAGATTTACCTCAAAAACTATTAATGCTGTTTCATTGCCTGAGCCTGCAGCACCTAACGTTAAGTTTCTAATATCTACAAGACCACTACTTTTTATTCCCCCATTTGCATTGGTATTAGTAACATCTGCGCCCGCTGGGATTGTTACTAAATTTAAGGTTCCAGCTGCATACCAAACTCCTGCATTTAAAGCATCGAGATCATCAGTAAAACTAAAGTCAAATAATTCAACTGTACTGGTATTGGTAATATAAATTCCATAACGTAACGTATCACCCGGTGTTGCATTAATACCCGGGTCTTGACCAGTCGTTACATTAACAACCCGCTTTTCAATCGTCACCGTTGGTATATCACTGGTTACGCTGTATGCATCTTCATGATCGATTGTACCCACGGTGCCATCAGTCAAGGCTCTGGTATATGTTTGAATTTCACCAGTTGCGCCTGCACCTGCAGTATCCTGACTAAACCATTGTGTTGCCCCTGCTATATTAATTAAAGTAGAACTATGTGGTGTGTCTGTATCTAATTCAGATTCATAAGTAATAATTAAATGATTGTCTGCAGCCAATGCGGTATCGGTTGTTTGCATGGTCAGTGTTAAAGTGCAACCACTATAACTCACCAGATAATCCGTTCCCTGAATCAGTGCAGCAGCGGTTGCCGGGGTAGTGCCATCAGCAAGATACATTCGCGCAATGATATTTGTTGGTGTGGTATCACACATACCGCCTACAGCAGGATCAAAGGTCGGTAATACATCAGTAACTGTTACATCATAAGCAGGTGAATCACCTGTGTTTTGTACTTTAAGAGTATAGGTTATTGGAGTACCAATCTGGGCAATAGCTGCTGAAGCTGTTTTATCCATCGTTAAGATGGGTTGAAGTACTATTAAGTCTGCCGTGTCTTGTAAACGTGCCGCATCAACAACAGGTGCGCCGTTACCATCAATAAATTGAAGTGTGGCAGTATTCGTTAACGTCGTTGTGGGAATTTGAGTAAGTGTGTTATCTAAAACGACGACTTGATATTCAATAAATAGTATGTCAGTAGTGGCATCACCAAGAGGATCATTAATAACAGTTCCAAGCGAGAAATTAATTGTCCCCGTATCACCTGCTGTTGGTAATGATGAGGTAGTAATTGTTGGGTAACTAAAGTTTGAGCCTGTGCCGCTTGCAGGCGAATCATAATCTGCAAGCGTATCACCATTAATACTAATGATTTTTACAAAAGATAATCCTGCTGGTAAAATATCCTGTACATTTACGTTTCGTGTCGTACCTTCTTGTAAGCTGAGTGAAAGTCGATAGTTTACGGTATCACCAATGCGTACAGTTGAATCATTAGTGGGTGCATAACTATCATAAATAATAGCCTTCGTGAATGCATTGTTATCCACAGTTGTAATCGTTGAGATTACCGGTCCTACACAGTAGTCATTTGGAGCCGTTATGGTTGGACAACCTGCACCCGTTCGTTCATAACTACTCGCACCATCAAGCGATGTCCAGTCTACCAAAACACGACTAACATAATCGGTACCTGATTCTGCACCATTATCTAATATAACCTGATATTTTAATATCAGAGTCTCACCAGCCGGTATGTCCAGACTATTATCATTATTACCCCGCCCCCATATTAATGGGCCAGCAGGGGAGTTTTGAGGGGTTGAGATAAAACTGGCGACAGAATTACCACTTATTAAAAATGTAGCAGTTGGTGTATTATTGAGAATAAGGTTTGCTGGTAAGGTATCAATGATATTTAGATCATATGCAGTTGCATTACCTGTTGCATTTGAAATAGTGAGAGTGTACTCAATGATGTCACCACTGGTAATGGGTAATGCAGTTACATTTGTCGATGACTTTATAACAGTTAATGCTGATTCAGTCACTGTTTGAATGGGTGTCGTATTCGTTAAGACTTCAGTCGCAGATGTTTCACCATTGCTATAGTTTGTTGTGACCTGATTTTGTAATCTATCTCCACTATTCGTCGTAATGCTATTATCAATACGAGCGTAATAATTAATAGTGATACTTGGGGTGATAGCAGATACAGTTGTATCATCTTCAGTTGCAGTAACAACCTTGCCAAAATTCCAGATAATGGTATCTTGTGCACCATCAACTGGTGGGGGACTGATTAAGTTAGCCTCTATTGGAGCAAGTCCATTATTGATAGTTGTGATACCCGAAAAGGTATAACTAATATCATATATCGCATTATGTTCTAAAACATAACTTATATCTGCGAAGTTTAAGTTATCATTTACAACTAAATTATTTGTTGTACCTTCTGGTAAATTAATAACTATTTGATAATTTTTATGTACACCCACTTCAGGTGCTTGCGTTGGATTGAGGTCTGTTTTAGTAACAGTAACAGCTGGAACTGTACTACTTGTTGTTGCTGTTGTTTCATAATCATTAATAGCATTACCCACATTCGGGATAGCACCATTACGCATTCCTGTTGCGCTACCATCTACACCTATCTCACCAGTTAAGTTAAGTGCTGTCTTTTGTTCGGGTAACGATTGCCAGCTTGCCTGAAGAGTATTATCTAATACTTCAAGCGGTTGCGCGGTAAGATCTACGCTAATTTCAAAAGTAAAACTTATTGTTTCTCCTGGTATAATATCGTAATCATTATGGCCTTTTGCTCGGTAAAATATAGGACGGTTAGCCCCTAATGCTGTATCAACTAGTGGTGGATCAGTACCAGTAACATTCATAAATGTTAAACTACTTACTGCATCAAGATCATCAAAAACTCTTAGGTTATAGGCAGTAGCAGACCCTGTATTTTCTGCGGTTACCGTCACAGTGACTACATTGCCAGCATCATGATTACCCACTTCATAGGTTTTCGTTAATACGATATTAGGTTCTTGAACAATAACACTAAATTGACTAAAATTTTGAGTCACTAAAGTGCTTGCTTCATTGATATAACTGAGCACTACATTCGTACTGGGATCACCATTACTTATTACATTTGTGTTATTAACAGTCACACTATTATTAACTCGTGCAATAAAACGTATCGCAAAATCAAATAAATTATTATTTGTTGCTTTAGTGAGTTCTTGATCTCCAAAATCCCATTCAACTAAATTGTTGGTACACGTTGGAGTTATTTGCCCTCCAGGAACAAATCCTGCTGCATCATAAGGTCCACCTGGACGAAGATCGACTACTGGTGCTTCTATACAACTGATTCCGGCGGGTAATTCATCACGTATTTTGAAACTTCTGAGATTTGCAACGGGAATTGATGTTCTTAATTGATATTCAATTTCTTCACCAATTGAAACGGCTTGAGGTGACCCTGCAATCGTAGTATTCGATAACCGAGTTATTTCTTTTGGTTGAGCCTGCAAGGGTAATATTTGAACCGTTGCCGTAGTAGGAGGAGTGCTGTTATAAACACGTGCGCCCCCTGCTTCACCATTATTACTTGCAACTAAAGGAGAAGGTGTTGTTTGATTACCTGAATCACCTTCTAAAGAATCGTAGGTTACTGAAACAGTATTCACCAGCTGTTGTAGTGGTGCTATTTGATCATCAGGATTGACTCTGTAGTAAAGTTGAACTGTATCACCAGGAATAATTTTTTGTAATGCTGTACTGTGTGTATGTGAAAAAGTTAAAACTGCGGGTACAGGCGTTAATGGTGTTAATACATTTTCACTAATCGTTCCTTCTCCGTCGCCATCTGCAGTATCAACTAAACCATCACCATCATTATCTAAACCATCTGTTGCAGCTGAACTAAAAACTTCAACTAACATTAAGTCACTCGCATCAAGAACATCGGTTACTGTAATATTGTAGGCTGGAGCACGAGTAACACTCGGACTACCATTATCGTCTGCTTCATTTTCAAGTGTAATTCTATATACATAGGAATCTTGAGTATCACCATTCGTAACTATTTTTGCGAAAGGTGTACATGCTGCACCATTGCCAGTGACACTTAGTGTTTCGTTACAAACTTCTTTAGTTACAAGTATATTTGGTTCTGTAATTGTTAAATCAACAGTACGATCTGCGACTCTTGGATAACCTATGGCATTTTCATCTAATGATATGGTTTCAGGCCCTGATATAGTACTAGTAAACAACGCATCAAAGGTAGAAATAAGAACATTACTACTTGTTGCTGACTGAACATTCGGTGAAGCACGGGTATTGATTGGATCATTTAATATGCGCGTTGTTGCATCCATACGGAACCATTGATCTTTAATTGTAATTTGATCCACTTGATTAAATGTCCAGTTAAACGCACCAACATCTAATGGAGCTGGTGGAGGATTTAACATGATATTTTTAATGCTTGTATCACTGGCTGGTACTGGAACAGATGTTGAAATAAAACCTTGACCATTAGGCAATAGATCATTGACCTGAATATTTTTCACTGCAATATAGGTAAAACCAGGTGTTTGAAATCCAAACCAGCCACCTGTTTCAATATGAAACTTGCATTCCTCACCAATCTCCACGAATTCATCTGGTATTGCAGGGATAACAGGAGCAGGAGGAATAGCAGGAATATTTTCTGAGCAATAACCAACCTCATCTTTAGTAAGATTAAAACCGATTACTTTTGCTCTTATAGAATCTAAAGAATAATTATTGGCGCGATTGTCAATCCGTGATCCATTAGCAATAACGGGTACTGTTGGAAAATCTAATAGTGCTCCCCCCACTGAAAATCCTGTCAATGCTCCACTACCAGTTAATGTATTATCACTTAATACAATTTCACCAATCACATCTGCACGGAATGTTAAGTCATCTTCAGTTAATCTAGCGCTTCCGTTTGTATCACTGACAACAACTTTTCTTACTTCAAAGTTAAATGAGTTTGTTTCACCTGGTGAAATTGTTCCCCTATTACATTCATAAACAGATGTATTTGCACTTGCGGGTATGTCATTAGGATCATCCCATACTTCTAATAAAGGAGGATTAGTTGTCGTATTACAACCATTAGGGACTGTAACAACTTCCATGGTAGAACCAAAAGTTACATATAATTGATAGTTATCCGCGTCATGTCCACCATTGTTTATCAAATCGACCTGAAGTGGTAAATGTTGATTGATATCATTGGTAAGAATAAATGCTGCACCAGACGAACCCGGTATATTAATATCTAAATCTTCAGGAAATGAATCAAAACTATCGTCAATATCAACTAGATTTTGCGTGGCTGATAAGTCGCAAAAGTTCTTATAGCTTATTAATTCTATTTTATTTGCCAGCTGTCCCTTAGCATCTGACGCATTACGTTCATTATCAGGATCATTATCACCTACTACTGCATCTACTTCAGGGAATACATCAATATTCGCTTTATTATCAAAATAACCAGATTCAACCATCACAACACGAAATTGAATGACAGCAACATCGCCATGACGTAACATATTTATTTGATCGGCATGATTAGCATTTGAAACACCGTTACTCGTCAGAATAAATTTCGGTGCTCTAAAATTTTCCGGAAGAGCTGTTGGAACAAGTGGGTCTAGAGTATCAACCATGCCATCATAAGCTGTGCCATAAGCCGGAGTAACATTGATTCTTGGAGTGAATGTTTGATCAACAACATATTCAGCTGGCAAAGTATTAGTAAAAACTAAATCTCGTATAGTACCGCCAGAATTGTTCGTTATAGTAATCGTCATCAAACCCCGGCTACCCGCAGGTTGGATCGGATTGAGAGTGGTATCAAGACCCGTTAGAACAGGTACAATTGATAAATTGTTACTGTTAACCAATGAACTCAATGTTGTAGCTGATGTACCCGCACTTACATTCCCCGATGTTTGTGAAATCCCCCCATCCGGTGTGTCCACTTCACAGCCCCATTGAACATCAGATACTGTATTGCTAGAATTTGCATCGCATGAATTTAAAATTTTTCCTACCAGAAAAATATCTGTTGTTCCTCCTGATGTGATATCAACTTCATCACCATCAGCTGATGTCCCCATATTTCCATAAGGATTATCTACGATAAAATCTGCAATAGAGTTACTGATAGGATTGCTTGTGGAACCAGCATGTTTACAATTACCTGTACTAGTGGGTGCATCAAGTAAAGCATTTGGTGCAGTACCATTATTAGTATCATTAGTAATGGTAATGGCCTCACCTTCTGTTGGGCAGGCATAATTAATTTTGAAATTAGTACCGGCCATAACATCATCAAATCTTAAATCCTGTAAATCTGCCAAGCCATTATTGTTAATTCGAATTCGCCAAATCACATCATCATTAATATTGCCATAGACAGTTTGCGTGTAGTTGCCCTGACCGGCATCAATATTCCTGCCACGTTTTACTACCGTTGGTTCAGGTTCTCTGAAAGGTAAATCAAAATTACCAGAATTATTTGTTTCTGAAGTTTGTGCTAGACCAGGACAAAAAGTGTAATCAGCTTGCGCTTGAATATTTCTATTCACGACATTAACTAACGCTTCTTCACTAACTAACGAACTTCTCACCTGGAATATTATTTCAACAGTATCGTAGTTATGATTAGCTGAACCAGGTATAGAGTTCAATGCAGGTATTTGAGCAGAAGTCCAATTTATTTGAGTGCCTGAGGGACCAGCATTAGGGTTACCACCTGCTTGGGGAGTTCCATTATTGACCGAGTAAGTTGTTGAATTGTTAACATACTCTAAACCTGAGGCTTGAAAGTCATGGGTAACGGTAAAGTTATCCATATCGCCAGTAGAAGGATTCGTGACGATAATACGCACTTGACCTGCCCCACAAAGCTCACAATAATTTGTATTTGCAGCAGGATCATATTGAATAACGGAGGGTGAAAAAAGGTTAGTGTTCTCACCACAATTCTGGTGAGCTGCGAATAACATTTCGATCGGCATCGAGAAGCCCACAACGATAAAAATCATTTTTAAGAATAGCTGGGCTTGCTTTTTAAGCTCGATCATAGAGTACTTTAGTTACTGATTAATATAGATATTTTAGTTCTAAATCAGTTATTTAACTCTGATATTGATCACACTATGAGGCAGGTAAAAAGTCGATTGGATACAAAATTGTGACGGTTGGCACATCTTTTTTCGCACCAAAATTAAATCGTTTAACACGTTCAACAATCTTTCTGGATAACAAAGCAGAATCCAGATCGGTCGACTCAACTTTACATTTAGAAACACTTCCATTTGCCAATATTGTTATCCGTAACACCATTTTTCCTTGTAAAGTTGGGTTCTTTCGAAGTTCACGATTATAAATTCTATAAAGAGTCGCTTTGTAGCGATCAAATACAATTTGAATTTCTTCATCCGTACGTGATGGACCAGGGCCTGAACTTAATGGTCGATCATCTGCTGCTGCCGTACCAATTGCACTGGTTACATGTGAGAACTTAACCGAGCCAATTTTTCCACCGGCACCACCAACATCTCTACTAAGCGATGAGGAATTTATACCTCCACTTCCTGTTTGAGCTTGTGCCAGTACTAATGATCGTGCAGTAGATTTTGCCTGCGATCCCTGTTTTGACAACTTTGCATTTGCACCCAACTTGGCTTCGTTTACATCATCCATAAGATCGGCAAAATTATTTTTAAATGCAAGTAAGCCGGATTTCTCTGCCTTTTTACGTGCTTTTTTTGTTTCTTCTTTAGACGGTTTATTTTTGTCTGCAATTCTGGTTTCTTTTTTAGGTTTCGGCTTTGCTTGTTTCTTCTTAATAAATTTCGCAATACGCTCAGGTACTTCAATCACTTCATTTTTATCTGGTATTGGTAGTTGCCAATAGGGAATAATTAAAGCAAACAAAATACTATATAGCAGAGCAACTAACAGATATTTTTTAAATCTCTTTTCATTTTCACCCTTATTATCCCAGGGCATAATGGGTGCTTGATAAGGTAAAGGCTCATAATTCCGATTTATTATAAAATCATTTTTACTTTCAGCCTGAGCATGTATTTCAATCTCTAGTTCTTCTTTTAGATATGCAACTTCATAACCCACATCTGTAATTTGTTTTTCAAGTTTTAATTTTTTGTCTCGAATGAGATCGATTTTTTCATTGAATAAAGTTGCTTGTTGATTTATTTTCTTTACATGTTCATGCAACTCCTCTTCATTTGTATATTTATCTTGCCAAAAAAGTTGTCCAGCCCCCAGCTCATGTAGTTGATCAAGCTGTTCACTAATATCCGCTAAACGTTGATAAATTGAAATTTTTTCTGATGCGCTCTCAAGTTCCTTTTCAACCTGAGTTAGCTCTTCTCTTAATTTTTCACGTTTAGATTCAGCATCACCAATCTTAATAGTAATGTTTTTCTGTTCCGGGGAAACGACAGAATTCACAGTAACAACTCTAATTCTGTGATGCTTTTTGAATTACAGCCAGAGAAATTTTTCCATAGCCTGCACTGGTAGAGGTCGACATAATTTTTTTCAAAAACTTAAAAGGGATTTTTTTATCAGCTAATAATGTTATCTCTTTACTCTCTGCTACCGTTTTGGTGCTTCTACCAATAACTTTTTTTCTCTGTTCGATTAATTTATCCCTCAAAGGAACAATAATATCGCCCTTAGCCCCTAGTAAATCATTAGTTTTCATAATCACTTCTCCCTGAAGAAGAATAGCTTCAGAAGAAACAAAAATAACAATTGTTTCCCGTGGTTTCGACTCAACGACCGAATCGGGCAAAGTGATTTCTTTGGGGTTCGATAACACCTCATTAGAAGACGAATTAGTTAAAAGAAAAAACACCAATATTGTAAATACATCCATTAATGAAACTAAACTAAGTCCAGCAATTTTCTTTTTGCTGCGACCCATGCGCTTCATGCGTCTTGAACCCTTCATTATGGCGCATCTCCAACAGATATATTTGTAAATAAAACGATTTTCTCAGGGGAAACGTTAGGCTTTATTTCTAAATCAATTAGAGTATTACTTTCTGGTATTTTTTCTGCACTGCGTACGGCATCCATGACCTGAACTAAATATTCATATTCAAGGTTAGGCTCCATTAAAACAACGGCATCAGTTTTATCCGGATAATTTTTTTTAATTTTTTGTAAATACTTTGATAAAGTTGGAATATCATATTTATCGTCAATTTTTTTTATACTTGCAACAACACCTTTACCGTTACCTATTTCAATACCTTTTTTACGAACAATAACTTCCAGTACGAGTTTTGGTTTATCCTGTGCTCCACCACCACCGGTTGGAACATCTAACTCCAAAACTGTAATACGGGAGAACACTGCAGAAATTAAAAGAAATGGAATCAATACAACCATTAAATTCAGGAACGTGGTTATATCAAGCTCAGGGGCTTCTTTGTCCTTTCTTCTGTAATGGTGTCGTCTGGACATAATTTATTTTATCCCTGACGTTTTGTTGATTCTGAAATGATATTTAGTGTTTTAACCGATGCCATTTCTAAGCTATCAATAATTTCTCCGGTTTTTGAAGTAAGGTAAGTATGAATAATTAATAATGGTATGGCAGCCATTAAACCAAATGCGGTGGTATTCATGGCAACCGAAATACTTGCTGATAATAAATCCGCTTTTTCAGCTGGATTAGCATTTGCAACCGCAGTAAAGGCTTGAATCAGTCCCATGATTGTTCCTAACAATCCTAATAAGGTTGAAATATTTGCAAATAAAGCAACGTAAGGGGTACGTTTTTCAAGCTGAGGAATAATTTCCATCATGCTTTCTTCCATCGCAATTTCAATATCATCTCGCCGGCGTACAGCACCTTCACGAGCCAGGCCCATCCCAAGCAATTGACTGATATATGATTTATCTTCACCCGTCATAATTCTGGCTTGTTCAAAATCACCTTCAACCATCACTGGATGCAGTTTTTGCCACATTTTTCGATTTTTTCCACGAACAGAAGTCAAAAAAACCATACGCTCTACTGAGATCGCACCACCGAAAGCAAAAACAATAAGAATAGGATACATAAATATACCCCCTTCCTGTATAAACGCGATAATCGTATAAATTAAATCCATAAATTAAATCCTCATACCTTTCTCATAATACTTACAATTATTTATCTGTACTGATTTCATAAAAATTCAATTCTCTTATAAAAACATCTTTATCAACCGGGTGAAGTCCTTCATTAAGCAGACTAGAACTTAAATCCGTTTCCAATCCTAAATCTGAACTACGCCAGGGTACGATATACAGTGACTTCGGTGTATCTTTGTTACCAATAATTGAAATCCCAGATAAAGTTTTCGCCGTATCTGCTTTCTTTTTATCGGCATAACTCAAATGACTTAGCATAAGAGTAAATAAAATAATTAACACACGTTTATTGGATAACATTATTGCTGCCCAGCTCTTCGTTTTAAATCTACCAACCAAATTTTCACTTTTTTATTTTCGGGTTGAAATTTTAAAAAGGCTTCATATTGTGAAATCGCACAATCCAGATCTGCCATAAAAATATCACACAAAATACCTAAATTTTTTCTTGCAGGTAAAAACTGAGGGTAACGTTTAATAATATTTTCATATGTTTTTTTTGCTTTCGAAAAACGACCTGTTTTACGATAAAGTAACCCAAGTTCATTATTAGTTACGGGATGCTGAGGATTAATGTTTTTGGCTCTGAGTAATATTTTTTCTGCATCTTGCACATTACCAATTTTTGAATAGGCAATAGCAAGGTTAATGTAAGGCGCGCTGTGTTTTTTAGTTTTATCTGTTACTTCAATAAGAAGTTCAATTGCCATTTTGTATTTTTTAGATTTCATGAGTTCAACAGCCTGCTGAAATTTATCGCTCAATTCAGTATCAATACCATACTCTTCTGAAATAACAATATCGTCATTTTCAGGCATAACTGCTTTTTTGCTTGTTCCACATGCCATTAATATCAATGCGATAAACATAACAATAAATAGTTTATGATTTGAAAGTCTAATTTTAAGCATAATATTTACGTTAACGAATAATCCAACATTGCCACTTTCCTAACTAATCAACATTCATTTAATAATTCAATTATTAACACTAAACAGTTTATCTTATTTATAAGTCATAATAGCTAAATATATGATTTTGTTGCTATTATGAGATATATGTCACTATTTCCAGATTCCTTACACAGTTATATTTCGGTCATCAATAAAATTTCTTTAACTCATATAATCGTTAGTGTGACCTGGACATCAGTTTATAAATTTTTTTAAAAAGCGCATTGAATAAAACACTACTTTACCGCGAGATCAGTGACTGGAGGTTTAATTAGTATTCGACTCATTCTCTTTAGTGGCCATAACCTCAGGCTCTACAGAGTTATCTTCAAACACATATTTATATTCCATTATCGTATCAATAATACCTGTACTGAGTTCGTATTTGGCATAGCGGCCAGGAACTAGTATTGCCAATTTAGCCAAACTTTTTTCAATCCATTCGCTATAAACACCGGAAGAAAGTAACTCCACATTTTTTTTATGAATATTGATGCCCTTTTCCTCAAATGGATATGCCTTATCTTCAATAATCATATTGTATTGTTCTAACTCTAATTCATTAAGGTTTTTTGGACGTTCCGATTCCAATAATGCACGGCTAAAATCATAATAAGTTTCTGCTATATAATAAGTCGCGGCGGCGGTTACATCACCTACATGATAGTCAACCAATTTATTATACTTTCGGATATTTGCTTTTAACTTCTTTTTCTTTTTCGCTAGATTGCGTTTAAAGGGGCGTTTCAGTTTTATCGCAACAAACTGTTCATATATTGGTGCTATAATTTTTAAAGAAGCCATTCCAGCCAGATAACGGGTACGTTCGGTTCTGGCTGATCCTGCGCGCGCATCGGCTTTAATAATATATTTCAGTGTTTTCAAGTATTTCTTCTGTTCATTACTTTCTTTATAAAGCTCTGCAATACTTGCGTGTATTTCAAGTGATTCTTCAAGAGGCTTAGGGAAATATTTCACATAACGTTTATAGATACGCAACATATTTTTTTTATCCGGAATTTTTTTGTAAAGCTCCGCCGCTATTTGTAATGATTCTCGTTGAATTGTTTGGGTTTTAGCTTGTGAAAATATGCGTTCGAATTCTTTGGCAGCCTGCAAATATTTTTTATCTTCTCTATATACAAATGCTATTTTTTTAGTGACCTCTGCTTGATATTTATGTTTTGGAAATGTTTTTCTAAAGGCAAGCAATACCGACGCAGCTCTCCCCCAATCTTTTAATTTTATTAATGCAGTTGCTGCGTCATATTCTGCAGTCGAACGAATTTTAGAATTAGGCGCCAACTTTCTTATACGTAGGAAATGATCTGCAGCAAGTTTAAAGTCTGATAATTTATTCGCAGCTTCACCCTGCTTATAGACAGCCGCCGCTAAATTCTCGATTAATTTTTTTTGTAATTTTTTATTCTTACCTGGCATGTTGATTACATTAATATATGCCATTTCTGAGTCTTTATACTTAAGAAGATCAAACGACGAATAAGCAATTACCAACCAGGCTGATCGACGTAGTGATAGCTTGGATTTAGGGTATTTTTTTATAAGTTTCTTTGCCGTGTTTATCGCTAATTGAAAATTTTTCATTTCATAAAGATTATCGGCAGCCGAGGCTAAAATTACAGCAGCCTTTTTATGTTTTGGAAAAACATCAACAAAAGTCAGCGAAACACGAATAACTTCACGCTTAACTTTTATTTTCTGATATTGTGGAACACGTTTTAAGTATTCTCGGTAAGAGTAAACAGCTGCATAACCTGCTTTTGATGATTTTTTATTTAAAGGGTACTTGTAAGCGGTTTTTTCATATTCAGTAGCCGCCGCTAAGTAATCTTTATTTTCCAGATATAAATCGGCAAGTAAATAATTAATCCCTGGTGATAAGGTATCTTTTGGGAATGAGGAAAGGAATTCCTGATACCAGTGTGCAGCATCTTTAAAACTTTGTTTTTTTATTCTTCGATAGCGAACATCCTGATATACAGCATGGTAGTAATTTGCTAAATCCATAATGTTAGTTTTTAAAAAACCCACCACCTCTGGATTTTCTTTAATATTGTAATACTTCCAATAACTCTTATTGATACCATACGCTGAGGCATAATGTTTTTTTGCTTCAATTACCAGTTTAGGGAACCGTCCTTTATGATATATCTCAATCATTCTCATACTAAAATGTGGAGCTAGTTTGTGATATTGGTTGTTATCAATAAATGCCTTATAGGTTAAAGCAGCATCACTATAACGGCGTTTAACTAAATAAAACTCTGCTAAAAAGCTATAGATATTACTTTCATAGGTTTTTTTGCCTACTTTTTTAAAATATGAAATAACGCTGTCCGCACCACCAAGATTAGAGAAGCTTAAGCTGATGACACGGAAGGTATCATCTAAACGTTTTTTTTCTGTTGCACTATATTTTTGTGAAAAATCGTAACCAATACTTACTTTTAAATCAAGTAAAGCAATAAAGTCATCAAGCGCTTCCTCATACAGATCCTGTTTATAAAATGTCCAGCCTTGCTTATACAAGGCTAACTCATAAAATTCTGTTCCTTTACCAATTTTTATAATAGATTTATACGCATCTTCTGCATCAAGAAATTTCTTACGGGTAAAGAAATATTCGGCTCGTCTAAATTGTACTTCTGGAAAGTGACGCGATTCAGGATATTTATGTGTTAACTTATTCATGACTTTCATCGCCATCTCAACCTGCCCTACTTCTTCATAAGCACGTGAGAGTTGATAAAGAACCTGATCTTGATGTTCATATAAAGGAAATTTAATAAGTAATTTTTTATAAAGTTTTATTGCTTTCTTAGCACCAGCCGTTTGCAAATCATCTATATTGGCCCCTTTAGGTAAAGGAATCACCGCAGAGCTTTTAGCGGGTTTAATCTTCTGTTTAGAAGACGCCCTCTTTTCAAACTGGTTAATCGTTTCTGATTTAACATCCGCGATTTCATTATTATCTATTGATAGCTTTTTACTGTTAGAAATAACAGATTCTTTCTCTGACTTAATGATTTTATTTTGTTTTAGTGATTCATTTTCTTTGTTTTCACTAATAACTCCATATTCTTTTTCAATATTCAAATCCGCAAGTCGCCGAATAGCATCTGGCGTTCTGGCTGACTCAGGTGTTTGCTCAAGAAATTGTTGATAGCTTTTCATTGCTTTTTCAAGACCACCATCGATATGAGCATCAACAATTTCAATATCAACATCGCGTAAATCAGCAATGGTTCCATGCTCATCGATAGCACAAGCACTAAAGGTGAGGGTTGCGATGATAAGTAATAGTTTTTTGAAAGACATCACTTATCACCTGTAACTTTTTTGTCATCAGGTTTAATGTCTGTTTCTTTTTTCAGCCGTCCATTTTTTTCTTGTTCTAATTCAATATTTTGTTGCTTTTTAACTGCGCGATCATAACTTTCGGCTAGAGAAAATCTTGCCTTTATTTGTAATTCCTCGATACGTTTACGTCGTTTCTCTAACTCATTAATCGACATAAGCTCCAGCATATGGCCTTGTCTTGCAAGCAATAGTTTTATTTTTTCATCTGCAAAACGCATGCGGTTTTTTAATTGGGCAATTTGATCGTCATACCCCATGTAACTTTGCGTTGCTGCCTGACGTGTTCTGACAAATGTACGATAACGGGTCTTTAACTCATCAATATGCTTGTTTAATAACTGTAGATTTTTATCTGCTTCAGTAAATCTTTCCTGATATTCAGTTTCTATATTCCAGTTAATAACACCCTTCAAGCGCTTGATACGAGCCGTAATTTTTGCTGAATTAGGGTTGCTACTACTTTTATATTTTTTCTCAATACTATGAATTTTATTTAACGCTAACCTTTCATCCACCTTTGCCAGATAATCAGGACGCGGCGCAATCAGCATTTTACTTAATCGATCTGCAATTTTTTTACGTTGAGCTAACCTGAGTTTCATTCTTGAATCAAGCAAGCGAAATTTTTCCTGCATGCCAGGAAATAAGGGTGTGTAATAATTTTTACGGTGCTTAATGATCTCAGTATAAGAATCGAGATATCCATCCCATGAACTTATTTTTTTTTCTAAATCATCCAGATCAAAATAATTTTTTAATGACTCCTGAAAATCATTCGAAGCTAATAACTGCATTAAATAATGTGTTTCTGGTGCATCGGGTAAATTACGTAAATTAATTAACCAGTTTTTATCTTTCCTGTATTCTTCTCGGACCACGGCCTCCAGAAACTTACCTTCGCGTATATTTTTTATGGAATCATCCAGTTTTTTAAGCTCCTTGCTGTATGCCGCTAACGCATTACCGTATAAAATAGCTGCTTTTCCATAAACCTCAAGTTTTCCATAAGCAAAAGGGAGGCCCAACAAGACTTCTTGAACAGATTGATTAGTCACATTTCTTTTCGCAAGAATACGCCAGGGAACAATCGCTTTTTTATATTTTTTTTCTGCTAGTGCTGCCCAACCTGAACCAAGTAAAGCTCTGTTTGAAAAAGGGCCATCTAATCGTATACGCTCAAAATATTTTATTGCTCGTTCTGGTTGCTTGTTTTCCATTAGCTTGTAACCTAGTACAAGGTTCGCTTTATCTCGTATCGCTAATACTGCTTTATCACTCGAATTTATCAGGCCGGTCTTATCAAGCTGTATAATACCTTTAGTGGTTTCATTATTACCAATATAGGCTATTGCCAGGTTATAACTTGCATAACCGTCAACTGCAGGTGCATTCTCTATACTACTAAGCAGTTCAATAGCATCAGAAAACATGTTGTTTGAAATAAATATTTGAGCTTTTAATAACTTAAGATCATATTTTATTTTATCTGGCACTTCACCTTTTATACGTTGTATCGTATGTAATGCATTGATCGGCTGTTGTTTTTGATGATAAATTTTAGCAAGACGGTAGGCGGCATCATTCCTAACCGTATCTTTTACATTTCCTTCAAGAACAGATTTTATTGCCCGACCAGCCCTCTTATGCATCCGGTAATATAATTCAAAATCACCAATCGAGAATTCTGCCTGATTAAGATAAAAATACAGAGAGTTAAGTTCAGGTTCATCGAGACCATAATATTGACCAAGTTCAGCATCTATTTTACTGATGGCATCAAAGTATTTTTCTTGATAGGCATAATATAAGGCCTCACTGAAAAAAAGATCTTTATTTGCAGGTGCTGCAAAAGTAATTGCAGAAAAACAAACAAACGTTAATATAATGATTCGTTGAAACACTGTTTTTCTTCGACTTTTAATTGATGATTATTGATCTACAATTTTAATTGCAGAACTACCCGAGCCTAATTTTATTTCCACCAACTTTGGCCCAATACCTTTTTTAATCGTATATGATGCTTTTCGTTTAGTCTTGCTTCCCCCCATTCTTCCAATCACTCTTATATCCAGTGTATGGTTACCCCCAAGAATATTGCCTGTGAAGATTCGCTGAACACCACCACGACGTAATGCATCAATTTCTTTAAAGCTATATATATAATGCATTACTTTTTTGCCATCAATTTTTATTTGTACCGCATCAGGGCTGTAGCTTTGCTCATTACCGGTGGAAACAAAAAGCGATATCTGACTTGTAGAGGGATATAATAATTTTTCTTCCAGCGTTTGCAGTTCGGCTGAAATAGCCAGTACATCTTTTTTAATATCCTGTACCTGCTCATCAAGCCCCTTAATTTGTTCACGAGTCAATTCCGCTGACCAACAAGATAAAGGAATTAGTAGTAAAATGAGTCCAATAAATACAGTTTGAATCTTGTTCATATTGAATATCCGGTTCCATTTAAAATAACCATGTCGATATAAACTTTACTCACACGGCTAATAACGTTAAATTTAACGGACTGACCATCAAATTTTGTATCATGCTTTCAGGCTAACACTGTTGTTTCTTTAATACTTAGAACTCATCGGCACTATTTATAGTTGCTAAAGCTATACAATTATAAATATTGGATATTTTTATACTTCAACATCCAATTTGTGCACTAGTTCACTATTTAATATTGATCCTTATTCAAATGAATTCTAAAAAAATAAAATTATATTTCTTTATCTTATCTTCAGTTTTTTTACCATCAGTTTCCTATTCCAGGGTTGATCGCAACGAAACGGAACATCTGATTGAATATTCGTTATCGATAACTAAACTAAGTACATATTTTGATTTTCAACCAGGTAATACTGCAGAAACAAAAATGGAACAGATAGGAATTGATTGGTACGAATCATTTAGTTCCTATTTTCACGCAGGACTTGAAGTTGGCTATATAGATATGAGTCAAATCGATAATAGCTCAACATCGGCTCAATTCACTTCCGGTCAATATGCTGGAATAAAGTTTCGATTTTTGCCTGTCGACAGTCCATTGATATCATTAAGTCTAAATTTTGATTATCGTTACAATAAAACACAGGGGAAAAATTCTGTTCAGGAAAGCCAGTTCATATGGAGTGAATCTACACTAGCAACGGAACTCCATTTTCAACCCAACTCAGACATTGGGCTATTTATTGCTTCTGACTACCAATTTCTGGATGGAAGCCAGCAAACCACCGGAAATATCAACCTAAGCCGTTCTTTCAAGGGCTCTAAATCTCAAGGTTTTCGAGTCGGAAGCAAGCTAAGCATTAACCGTAATGGGGAAATTAGAGTACAATGGGCAACTGGCTTTAGGAATAGTGTTGAGATTCATTTCACACGAACATTTTGAGCATAAATAACAAAAATAATAGCCACTCATAAATAAAGTCTTTAGTTCGAAACATCGGTCTATTCCACAAAAATATCCAAGTTTTAACCATATATCGTAATCTTTGTGAGGTAATTCACAATATGGACGCGAAATTTAGGCTAAAGTTTGATCGTGATAAGGATAGTTGCAGAACTGACGATAAATTAAATACCAAACAAATTTTTAACTCAAAATCGATATTAGTGGCAATATGAAAAACGCATCACAACAAATTGACCGTAAAATTCTCAAGACGCTTGAACCATTAAACCGTTTGAACCCAATTTTACTGGATGAGCTTGCTGCTAAATCAGTTATTGATGAAGTTCCCGCTGGAAAAATTATATGTCGCCATGGTGAGAATGATTCTCGCCAAATTTACCTTCTTTCAGGTCAAATTGAAGCTGTCAGGGCTGGTGAGAGTAAAACTAAGGTTATTAAAAGTAAATCTCCACTAAAAACACCTCTCGCTGAAGGCTCACCACGTACCGTAACGCTAAAAGCAAAAACAAATTCTACCTTATTATATATTGATGCTGATTTACTCGAATTATTAATGAGTGATGAACCTGAATTAACTGCGACGTATGAAGTTACCGAAATCTCAGCTGAAGATAGTGGTGATGACTGGATGCTTACCTTCTTGCAGTCTCCGGCATTTTTACAGCTGCCAACGGAAAACATTCAGAAATTACTGACACATATGGAAGAAATTCCAGCCAAAAAAGATCAGGTTGTCATTCATCAGGGTGCAACAGATGATAACTATTACATCATTAAATCAGGTAGCTGTAACGTTCATCGTCAACCTTACAAAGGTTCAGCTAATGTTTTATTAGCCGTTTTACCAACCGGAAGTGGTTTTGGTGAAGAAGCATTGATCAGTAATGGAACACGAAATGCTACGATCACAATGCGTGAAAATGGCTCTTTAATGAGATTAAAGAAAAAAGATTTTTTAACTTTCCTGATTAATCCACTGATTCCTTATTTTGAACATAATGAAACTCAAAAGAAATTAGATAAAGGCTGTGTTGTTATTGATGTGCGTACTGAACAACAAAGCCAGAATAAGCCGCTTGAAGGTTCAGTTAATATACCTCTCAGTATGTTACGTCTTAAGTTTGATAGCCTAAATACTGATCGTGAATACTTATTAGTGTGTGATGACGGTTCACAAAGTGCTGCCGCTGCATTTTTAATGATTCAACATGGTATGAAGTGTAGCGTTCTTAGAAATGGAATGAAGAATTCAAAAACCGCTAAGCCTGCAATTAAAGCTGTGCCTGCTAACAAAGAAGCTGACATTTCAAATAAACACAGAAAAGAAGAATTAGCAGCAAAAAAACAAACTGAACAAATAGCCACCCAGCAACAACAGATCAAAGCAGCTCGTGAAAAATCTGAACAAGATATTATCAAACACAAAAAAGAACTTGCTGAATCACGTGCTCGAATTGCAAAGAAAAAGCAAGCTTCACCATCATCAGCTCAAATAAAAGCAGCCAGATTAAAAGAAAAAGCTGCACAAGAATTAGCAAAAGCTCAGGCTGAAAGCAAAGCCATTAAGTTACGTCAGCAAGAAACAGCGAAAAACATACAGCGCGCAGAAGAAATGATGAAACAATCAGCTGCTGCTGCAGAACAAACACGTCAACAAGCAAAAGAAGAAGCCGTTCTTATTAAGCAACGTGCAATTGAAGAAGCAGAAACTTTACGCGCAGAAAAAGCAGCTCAGGAATTAGCGAAAGCTCAGGCTGAAAGTAAAGCTATTGAATTACGCCAGCAAGCAGAAGAACAAGCGGCTCTCATTAAACAACGCGCAATAGAAGAAGCTGAAATTTTACGCGCAGAAAAAGCAGCTCAGGAATTAGCTAAAGCTCAGGCTGAAAACGAAGCCATTGCTCAACGCCAAAAAGAAACTAATAAAGCAATGTTACAAGCAGAAGCAGTAATGAAACAATCTGCCGCCGTCGCAGAAAAAGCCCGCAAACAAGCTGAAGCTGAAGCTACTCTCATTAAACAACGTGCAATAGAAGAAGCTGAATATTTGCGAGCAGAAGTTGAAGCTGCACGACTAAAAATGGAAAAAGATGCTGCACGCATTAAAGAAGAAGAGCAAATTATTAAAAAGTCTGCTCTTAACATGCGAAATGAAGCAGATAAAATACGCCGTGAAGCCATGAATGAAGCTCAACAGGTTCGTCAGGAAATAGAAGCTACACGCACTTTATTAGAGCAAAAATTACAACAAGCGCAAGACGAAGAAAAACGCAAACACCATGCAATACTTGCAGAAGCGAAAGAACAAGCCGATAAATTAGCAGCAACAAAAACTCTACAAGCTGCCGCTGAAGCAGATGCTATTCGCCAAAAAGCAAAAGAAGATGCCGCTCGATTACATAATGAGCTCAAAGAAACTCGTCAGCAAATTGAAGCTGAAGCTGCCCGTGTTATTAATAAATTAAAAGAACAGTCTCAAAAAGCTATTATTGAGGAAAATGTTAAAGTTATTGAAGAAGAAGTTGTCGTTGAGCTAGTTGCCGACGAAACAGCAAGCGTAAAAACAGTTCAGTCAAAAGAGGGCAATGATAATTATAAATCTGTCAGCATTCCGGGTATGTCTGCTATTGAGCCTATTAACGATGCTGAAGCAAAACGTAAAGCTGAAGCAATTAAGGCGAAACTGACTGAGTCTCAAATACGTAGAAAAACGCAACAAGCATCAGCAACAACAAAAGTTCACAAATCAAATGTCCATACTATTCTGGAAGGTGCTGATGATCTTTTTATTTTCCAGCAACCTAAAGAAAGGGTTACTAAAGCACCAGTACAAGTTGAACCTGAACAACTTGCTGTTTCGCACAGAACCCGTGCTGAATCAGCGTTAACTCAGATTTCAATTGAACCTCAGCAATCAGTTGTTATTTATCCTCAACAAGAAACTGAAACTGCATATAAAAATAATCAATTTTTAAATCAAGATGGAACACCCGTCGCTCCCGCAGCAAGTGTTCAATATTTTGATAAACATGCGCATAATAATAAATATCAAAGTTCAAAATCAAATACAATTGCAATTGCAGCATCGTTCTTGTTGATATTAGCCGGCGCAATTTTCACTTTGCATGCAACTAATACATTAAAGGTTCAATCAATAGCTACATTATTTAATAGCGGCAATGACACAGTTCAAACAACAACCGCTATAGCAAAAACTAAAACCATTCGTAGAAAAGTATTACGTGCTGATACTAATGTTAATGTGAAGAAAAAAGTGACAAATAAAATGGACGACATTATGCAAGGCTGGAAAAATGTCTTGTCAGAATCTAAAAATCCTAAAAAATATAAGAAAAACCAATAATAGTTATATTAATCGCCATCCTAACCATGCGGTTAGAATAATGATGATAGTTATCAGAGAAAATAAATTTAACCCTGATGTGTTCTCTTCATCAATTAGTACACTTCCATTCTTATTTAAGTCCTGACTAACCGCCATATCGAGTAATACCTCCCAATCTTTTCGCAAAGGTTCAGGGATATTTTCGGAAGGATATCGGCATGATATATTTTTTAGATCCGCAATTGAAATAACTTTTTCCGGCTTTCCTTTCGGAAATTCACTACCATTTATAAATAAAACCTTTTCTGTAATTTTTGCATTTTCAATTTGCGAATTTAAGGCTAAAACTGCACTTTCGAGTTGACGTAAAGGGTTTTCAAATTTGTAGCTCTTATTGCCGATCACCTGAGTCCATAAATCAATCTTTTCTGCGGCGAAAATTAAGCCGCGATATTTCTTAACACCCAGTAATAAAATTTTGTTGGGTAAAAGAATTAAGTTCTCAATAAATATTTTTCCATCCATACCATCTGGAATAGTCACATTATGTAATGATTCTGAGCCTACGTTCTTTAATAAATGACTGAGTTTATATTCTCCAACACACTCTTTTATCCAAAATAGCTGTGAAATCAAACCGAATAATATGAGGATGGAAGCGACACCCCAGGTGACCAGATTAGGGTTATTTGCATTAAAATCTTTAATTATTAAAAGGAGTTCTGGCATTATAGTTACTCAATTCTGCTATGATATAAATGAAACGTTTTTACAATGTATCGTACCGAGTTTATCAAATAATGACATCAACCGTTAGTATCGAACAAGCAGAAATTATTGTCAGTGAATATGGGAAATTGCTATCGACAACTGCGCCCTCAATTTATGGTATTCCCGAATCGTTGCTGCCTTATGATAAAGAACAAATTAAAATTTCGATACAAACGCTAATTTTAGCTGTCGATAAAAATGATGAGAAAATTCAGGAAGGGTTAATTCAGGCTTATGTTTACTTAGCACAATTTATAACTGATGAAAAAGTTAAGTTAGCCGAAAATGGAAGATTAATACTCGAAAAAGAAACGTTCAAACAAAATAAAGAAAAATTGACTCAACAAGATACCGATGATCTGGAATTAGCCAATAAAGCGGTACAAACAATAAATGGAATCAAAACGAATATGGAAAGCTTGATGAATGAGATACGTCTGATTATCTCGTAATTAATATTAAGTTTCGATTGATTCTTTAACTGTTTTTTTCAACATATTTCTTACATCATCAAAATGTAAACTGCATATCCGTAGTGCATCACGCTTTCCTTTAACGCGAATATGTTGCTTTTCACCAATCATACAATTTTCAGGTAAACTACTATACGATGATTCACTCATTACAATATCCGTACCAAGCACTTTTGTTGCACTCTCTAGTCTAAAAGCAATATTAACCGCATCACCTAATGCAGTTGCATCCTGCCCTATTCCCATTGACGCTATACCAGAATTAATCCCTACACCGACCCGGAGTTTTTCACGAACGATATCAGAATTATTATTTAATTCTTCTGTTACATCATTAATTAATATCGCGGCCTGTAACACTTTAATAACAGACTGTTCTTCATCAGTGTCGAATTCCCAGCGAGCAAAAACACAATCACCAATAAATTTATCAACAATGCCTCCATGTTGCGTGATTACATCTGTCACATTATGAAACCACTTCGTCATCATGCGAGTTAATGTTCTAATATCGACACTTTCTGAAAGGGAGGTAAAGCCTCGAATATCTGCAACCAGTACAGTAATTTGTCGAATGACAGGACGATCAGAAATAATGGTTTCTTCCATGGAAAGCGTATCCATGACATCTTCTTCTTTGTGCTCTTGCTCAAACACAAGTTCACTACCACCAATTTGAATACGGTCTCCCGTTTTTAATAAACGCGGAATAGCAACACGGTAAGAATTAACAAAGCTCCCATTTGAACTACCACTATCAATTAAATAATAATCACTATGACCCAAACGACGAATCATAGCGTGGTTACGTGATGCTAATAAATCAATAATAACGATATCACTGTTTTTATCGCGCCCGAGCGTCAACACCGCTTTACACGGAATTTTTTTATCGACCCCTTTATTACGATAACAAATCTTTGCAGACATATTCTGACTACATTTCCTTTCCAGTATTAATTTGTAACAAGAATATTATATAACGAGTGTGTAAAAATTTAATCAGGACGCGTGCTTATGTTGTAAATAAGGAGGCTCAACAAACCGGCCAACAGAGCGGTATAATTCAACCTCATTCGCGGCTCGCATGCCACTTAATATATCGTCGTAATCGGCTGTGTTTGTTTGTGTTGATTCACCGGATAATTCAACCGTGTCACCATATTTTTCCTGAATATAATCGTCAATAATCTTTTTATCCGCATTTTCATCAATGAATTCAGAAACGGTATGTCCTACCCGAAAAAGCCAGGCCTGAGCAAAAACTTCAACGCGGCGTAGCTGTTCAGTCTCATCACCAACATTTGTATCTTTTACAGACTGTTCAAATTCTTCTATCGCACAAAGTAAATGACGATAAAGCACAGTATAAGAGTAAGTGGCCACTTCAGGTTTGTAACCCAGACCAATAAATCGGAATTCTGGTTGTCGGCCATATTTCCGGCTAATTAAATTCCGGCACTCGAAGGCCTCTGCAACTAAATTAGCGAGTGCGAGCGCCCAAAATGGTGGATTATATCGCTCACCAGCATAAGTGATACCTTCAGATACTTCTGCAGCCATGATTTGAGCATCGCTCACCCCATATTTTTTCATCATGCTAGTAGCATGACGTAACGCCAAAGCAGCCTCATTTGGGTTACCAGACTCTGACAACCGCAGGCATTTATAGATTTTATCAATAATTTTTTTATTATTTTTCATAATAGCCACAGTAATGAAATATCCATTATCGTATAACGGTTCAAAGATATTACTACAAATTCATATAGTTACAACATTTTCTTTCTAAAACACTTGAATATATATGGAAATTAATCTAAATATATAATTTATCTTATCCAATTGTATACATACAAAAGTGGCCATAGATCACAGATAATAAACACAACTTAGATAAGACTCACCTATCAAGGTAATTTTAGTAAAAATGACAACATTAACCTTAATATTTTGTAAACAACTATGAATATAGCGACCGCACCACAGATTGATGACAGTGGAATCCGCGCTTTGGGGCATAAAGCCAAAGCAGCCCTGCAAGTAACAGGACAAAAAAAAGCTGATTTAATCTATAAAATCAAAGGGTTATTGAAAAAAAAGGATGCTGTCTTAGTCGCCCATTACTATACCCATGCTGATTTACAACAATTAGCTGAAGACACAGGGGGATTTGTCTCAGATTCTCTTGATATGGCACGTTTTGGTAAAGAGCACACCGCTTCGACACTAATGGTAGCTGGTGTTCGCTTCATGGGTGAAACCGCTAAAATTCTAACGCCCGAAAAACGCATATTAATGCCCACATTAAAAGCTGAATGTTCACTCGATTTAAGTTGCCCCATCGATAAATTCAGTGAATTTTGTGATGCTAACCCGGATCGCACAGTGGTGGTCTACGCAAATACAAGTGCGGCAGTAAAAGCACGTGCTGATTGGGTAGTTACCTCCAGTATTGCGACTAAGGTCATTCAACATCTCGCCGACAAAGGCGAAAAGATTATCTGGGGGCCCGATCGATTTTTAGGTAGCTACATTCAAAAAGAGACCGGCGCAGATATGTTGCTATGGCAAGGTTCGTGTATTGTGCATGATGAATTCAAAGCCGGAGAATTAATTAAATTACGTCAGCAATACCCGGATGCAGCCGTGCTTGTCCACCCTGAATCACCGGAAGATATTATTGAACAGGCAGATGTGGTTGGTTCTACCACGCAATTAATTAACGCTTCAACAAAAATGAGTAATGATACATTTATCGTCGCCACAGATAACGGTATATTTTATAAAATGAAACAATCCGCACCAGAGAAAAAGTTTATTGAAGCGCCAACAGGTGGTGTCGGTGCAACCTGTATGAGCTGTGCCCATTGCACCTGGATGGCAATGAATGGATTAGACAATATTGCGCACTCGTTAGAATATGGGGATAATGAAATTTTTGTTGATGAAGCTATTCGTCAACAAGCCCTTAAGTCTGTTACACGCATGATGGATTTTGCAAAGAGTTGAACCTCGATATAAGAAAGCTCATTAGTGTAACAATACTACCGACAGTAGTATTGATATCGAGTTATTATTTTATTCCTCAGCTTTCAAAACCACTTCCTCATACTCTTCAACTAATTTTACCCTACCTCCCCTTTGTTATTTTTCTAACTGGGATGGGCTTAAGCTGGGTATTTCATCACAGTCGTGAATTTAATCTATTTCTATTACTTGCCGTTATCTATATTTCATTAAGTAAGTATATTTGGAACACTGAGTTAAAAGTTGATTCACAACTTGCATACTTACTACTTGTGTCTCTTATACCTATAAATTATTTATCCAACCTGTTATTAAGAGAACGGGGAATATTAAATCAATATGGAGTAAGACGATTTGTCATCTTAGCCATACAACTCTATTGTATTGCATGGGTTTTAGAACACCCTTATGCCCCACTCAAAGAAGCCTTAACGCTTAGTTATTTTAAATACAGCTTATTTAAACTGACAACAATCACTCAACCCTTAATCTTTGCAATAGCAATAACAGGCTTGATTATTCTATTCAGATTACTTCAAACTTCATCTGTACTCATAGCAGGGATATTATCATCCTATATTGCTATAACGACTGCATTACATTTTCATCAACAATCACAATTAGCAATGATATTTACGCTACTGGCTGGCTTACTGATATTAATAAGCATAATTATAAATGCATACTCATTAGCCTACCTTGATGAACTTACAAACCTGCCTTCCCGACGCGCATTAGTTCAGGCTATGTCAACATTAGGCAAACGATATTGTATAGCAATGGTTGATGTTGACCATTTTAAAAAATTCAATGACAAATATGGTCATGATATTGGTGACCAGGTGTTAAAAAAGCTGGCAAATCAATTAAGGCAAGTTCGTAGCGGCAAAGCTTTTCGCTACGGTGGTGAAGAATTCGCTTTGATTTTTCCAAATAAAAATTTACATGAAGCACGCTTATTTTGTAATGAGTTATGTAAAAATGTTGAAAATAGCCCTTTTATACTTAGAAATAAAAAAAGACCAAAAACAAAACAACAAAACACTAAAGTTAAACAGCGAGATGCAAAACCATTAAAAATTACTATTAGTATTGGTCTTGCAGAATCATCGCAGGAATTACTCACAACGGATGATGTTATTAAACAAGCTGATAAAGCACTTTATAAAGCTAAAAACAGCGGACGAAATCAAGTCGCTATTTTGGCTTAATCATTTAAACTCCGACTCGTGATTTCGTAAACATCTTTTGATATGTTTTTATTTTCTAAAATACGCTCAAGTTGTTTTTTCATCAATTCCTGACGTTTCTTATCATATCGACGCCAGCGACTCATGCTTTGAATCAAACGTGCTGCTATCTGAGGATTCATTGCATCTAAAGCTAACACCTGATCGGCTAAAAACTCATAGCCAGATCCATTGCTATTATGAAAATGAGCGATATTACCCGCACAAAACCGACCAATTAGTGAACGAACTTTATTAGGGTTAGTTAAGGTAAATGCTTCATGTTGCATTAAAGCTTTCACCTTATCTAACACATCCGGCAAATCTGAAGCAGCCTGGATCGCAAACCATTTTTCAACAACTTGCGCATCATGTTTCCATGTATCATAAAAATCATCCAATGCGCTCTGACGAGTCGGATTATCATGATGAGAAAGTATTGTTAACGCAGATAAAACATCTGTCATGTTATTTGCGTTATTAATTTTATCTGTACAGGCCTCGATGGTCTCACTTTCATGCAAACACATTAAGTAAGATAAACAAACATGATTCAAATCACGCCTTGCCATTTCATCCGCATTAAACAAATAAACCGCATCACTCTGGCCTGATTTATAAATAATCTCAAACTCTGTTTTTAATGCTTTTGCCAATTCAAGACGCATAAAATTTCTTGCCTGATGAATAGCATCGACATCAACCACACCACATTGGTCAGCTAAGTAACTTTCCGAGGGTAATGTTATTGCTTGTGCTATTAGCGCCTTATCTAAGTCAGGATTTATCAAGGTGTTTTTAAATGAAGAAATAATACTTTCATCTAAACTTAGTGTTTTATTTTGCTGAATATCTTCAATAAAACCTAACAAGGTATTTATGGCAAGCGTTTGCCCAGCGTCCCAGCGATTAAACTCATCACTATCATGTGCGAAAATAAAGGCTAAATCTTCATTTGATTGTTTTAAATTGATTTTAACCGGTGATGTGAAGCCTCGATTTAATGATACCAGGGGTTTATTCTTAATATTTAAAAAAGTAAAACGTTCGGTTTTATTTTTTATTTCTAATGTTTTGAGTGTTGATGGCGTTGTTGATGAATCACCTTCAATATTTAAAACTAAATCCGATCCACTTTGTTCGAGTAAACCAACCTGCAAAGGGATATGAAATGGCTTCTTATCTTTCTGACCGACAGTATCAGGACATGATTGATTAATCGCTAACTCAAAAGTTTTCTCTTTTTCATTAAATGTTGTTTTCACATCAAGTACAGGTGTTCCTGCCTGAGAATACCAATTCTGGAATAAAGATAAATCAACATCATTCGCATCCTCCATTGCTTTGACAAAATCTTCCGTAGTAACAGCTTGACCATCATGACGTTCAAAATATAAATCAGTGCCTTTACGAAATCCTGCTACACCGACTAAATTACGAATCATACGTACAACTTCTGCACCTTTGTTGTAAACAGTTACCGTATAAAAATTACTAATTTCAATATAATAATCGGGGCGAATAGGATGAGCCATTGGGCCGGCATCCTGTGCAAATTGATGGGTTCTCAGCACATTAACATCATCAATTCGTTTAGTTGCTCGTGAATTTAAATCAGCAGAAAATTCCTGATCGCGAAAAACAGTAAAGCCCTCTTTTAAACTTAATTGAAACCAGTCCCGACAAGTTACTCTATTACCTGACCAGTTATGAAAATACTCATGGGCAATAATACTTTGTATATTGTAATAATCTGCATCAGTGGCCGTCTCTGGACTGGCTAATACGCAAGATGCATTAAAAACATTTAATCCTTTGTTCTCCATTGCCCCCATATTAAAATCATTTACTGCAACGATCATGTAAACATCTAAGTCGTATTCACGACCATAAGTTTCTTCATCCCACTTCATCGCTTGCTTTAATGACATTAAAGCATGGTCGCATTTATGGCTGTTCTCATGCTCAACAAATACTTGCAGTAATATCTTGCGACCTGATTGGGTAGTAAAGCTATCTTCTTTACAGAATAAATCACCTGCCACCAGAGCAAACAAATAACTTGGTTTTAAACTCGGATCTTGCCATGTTACCCGGTGTTTTCCATTTTCATTCTCACCTTTATTAATGAGGTTTCCATTTGATAAAAGTATCGGATATTTTTCTTTATCTCCAACAATAGTAACTTCAAAGGTGGACATGACATCAGGGCGGTCCGGAAAATAAGTTATACGACGAAAGCCTTGTGCTTCACATTGAGTACAAAACATCCCACTGGAGAGATATAATCCTTCTAGTGCTTTATTATTTTCAGGGTTAATTTGTGTTTTAATTTCAACATCAAATGTTTCTGGAACATGACTCAGTACAAGCGTTTCTTCATTACAGATATAATCAGCCGTTGATAATGCTGTTCCATTAACTTTTACTGAAATAAGTTCTAAATTTTGTCCATCCAAAATAAAAGATTTATCTACTTCGCTATTATTTTTATTTAGTTTTACCTGTAATGATGATGTAACGATTGTTTTAGTTTCATGTAAGTCAAAATGTAAATTAACATGATTAATCAGGTAAACCGGTGGTTGATAATCTTTAAGAAAAATTGTGCTCGGTGCGGCATCGGTATTTTTAATATCTGTCATAAAATAAATCCTTAAATAATTTATCTGATTCTTAATTTATATTTCGACCACGATGAATTTTTAATTTACCAAAACGCTGGTTAATTTCATCACTCACTTCATCTAATTCGTTGTGTTTAGCATCCTCTGCAAATAAATCTCCCTGACTCACCGTTTCATTTGTGAAACCAGAAATACCAACACCTAATAAACGTATTGCCACCTGTCCAGCTGGTAGTGCTTCATTAAACAAACGCTTAGCGACCTGCCATATTTGCTCAGTTTGATGACTACTTTGAGTCAACGTTTTAGAACGAACAATAGTCGTAAAATTATGGAAACGAATTTTAACATTGACAGTCTTCCCCTTACGGTTTTTCTCTCGTAAACGTGCTGTCACTTGTTCCGTTAAGTAAGAAAGATAGGCAAGTAAAGTTTCTTTATTACTAATATCTTCAGTAAATGTATTTTCAGACGAAATTGATTTAGCTTTGGCGTCTGAAATAACAGCCCGCTTATCCTGTCCATTCGCCAAACGATAAATATGATCACCCTGTTTACCAAAACGATCCTTTAGCCATCGTGATGATTGGTTACGAATATCCTTAATAGTGGTGATACCATAATTATTCAACTGAATTTCCGTTTTTTTACCGATACCCCAAATACGTTTAATCGGCAAGGGATCGAGAAAATCATGCATCTCATTTTCTTCTACCACGACAAAACCATCCGGCTTATCTATATCCGATGCAATTTTGGCAACAAATTTATTTGGCGCTATACCTGCAGAAACAATCAAACTTAATTCCTGCTTAATTTCGTCCTTAATTCTTCTGGCAATCTCTGCAGCTGAACCAAACAGATTTACACTGCCACTTACATCAAGAAATGCTTCATCCAGAGACAAAGGTTCAATTTCAGGAGTATACCGATTAAATATCTCATGAATCTGTTTTGAAACAGAAACATAAAGTGGCATATTAACGGGCAAAATACGCAAATCAGGACATAGTTTACTTGCCTGTGACATCGGCATCGCACTAAACACACCATGCTTACGTGCCTCATAGTTCGCAGCCGCCACAACACCTCGATTTTTTGATGATCCACCGACAACAACAGGTAACCCGACTAATTCAGGGTTTTCTCGCATTTCTACCGAGGCATAAAACGCGTCCATATCAAGGTGAATAATCATCATTTAATTATAAATTATTTATAACAAAAAAGTGGCAACTCAAGAAAATGATCTTCAATATTTTATCTCAAAATTAATTATAAAAAGACATATTCGGTAATTACTCTATAATTGAGCTACATAGCTGTAAAATAGTATCTATTAAATTTTAAGGATATGAAGTGAAACAATGCAATCAATGTGGAAAATGCTGTATTAAATACAGTAACGGTGGCTTATCGGCTTCTGCAGATGAAATACAGCTTTGGGATACCTTTAAACCCAATATTTACAATTATGTGAGTAATGGAAAAATATGGAGCGATCCTGTGTCTGGAGCACAACTAGCACGATGTCCATGGTTGAGAAAACACCCCGATAAAATACTCTTTACTTGTGACATTTATTTTGACCGCCCTGATGACTGTAAATATTATCCCGTTACTATCGAACAAATGATCACGGATGAATGTGAAATGCTCGAAAAACGAGACTTGCATAACCCCGATCAGGCGCAAAAAAAATTAGATAAACTTATGGCGGATAGTCGTCCACCGTATAAATAAATTACTCCTCCCAAACAAAGGACATAATATGAAGGCAATATGGAAAAAACAGGTACTGGCAGAAAGTAACGAAACTATTGTTGTAGAAAATAACCATTATTTTCCACTTGCATCATTAAACATGCAATATTTTTCAGAAAGCGCAACAACAAGTCTGTGTCCATGGAAAGGGACTGCCCGTTATTACACTCTCGACGTTAATGCTGATGAGAATGTTGATGCTGCCTGGTATTACCCTACTCCTAAAGAAGCAGCTAAAGAAATTTTAGATCATGTTGCCTTTTGGAAAGGCGTTGATGTTATTGAGTAAAACTATTGCGCCACATAATATTGGACACTAAATAATTCATTATCATCAATCCAAACTCGCTCTAATTTAAGATCAGCTTGTGCTGCGAGCTGAGAAAAACTATCTACCGTATATTTATAAGAATATTCAGTATGAATCCGTTCTTGTTCTGAGAAACTGACCTGACCAACATCATCTAAACTGAAATCATGTTCCGCTTTACTCTCTAAATGCATTTCTATACGGCAACGTTCTTCATTATAAAATGCAACATGCTCAAACAACTCAACATCAATGGAACTATCTAACAACTTATTCACATGGTTTAATACATTTAAATTGAATAAAGCCGTCACACCTTGTTCATCATTATATGCGGCATCAAGAATTTCTTTATCTTTTTGTAAATCGACACCGATTAATAAGCCACCTTTTTTGCCTACAATTTCTCTTGCATGTTTTAAAAAGTCTAATGCTTCAGCTGGATTATAATTTCCAATTGTTGAACCAGGATAAAAAATAACTTTTTCTTTGTTTTTAAATGCGTCAGGCATATCGACTTTTGCCTTCATATCATCAGCAATAGCATGAATATTTATATAAGGAAATTTTTCCTGTAATTTACTGGCACATTCAAATAAAAAATCAGCAGAAATATCAATTGGTATATAACATTTAGGTTTAAGTGTTGGCAAAATGTACTGCACTTTCTCACAGTTACCTGCGCCGGGCTCTATTAGCACTTTATCTTTTCCAATAGTTGCCGCAATCTCTTCACTATGTTGATTTAATAACGCTATCTCTGTTCTGGTGGGATAATATTCTGGTAGCTGCATAATCCTTTCAAAAAGCTGTGAACCATACTCGTCATAAAAAAACTTAGGGTTAATGTATTTTTCTTCCGCACACAAGCCATTAAGTAACTCTTGTTTGAGTACACTACTTTGATCGAATACAGTATTTATTACGTTCGTTTCTAATACCTGACTCATATTATTATCCTGTTATTTTTAATCTAATGCTTTCGCCAGTCTTAAACCTGTAAACTGCCACTGATCTGACGGGTAAAAGAAATTCCGATAAGAATGCCGATAATGGTTTTGGCTTGTAACACAGCTGCCGCCTCTCAATACCAGCTGATTGCACATAAATTTACCGTTATATTCACCTATCGCACCCGCAGCGGTTTTAAAACCAGGATAAGGTGAATACGCACTGCTTGTCCATTGCCATAATTTTCCCATCGCAACCGGCGCATCTGATAATTCTTCATCAGGATGAAACAATTCGCTTTCTAAAAATTGTCCGGATTGATTGTTTCCAGTTAACTGTGAAAAAGCTTCCCATTCAAACTCAGTTGGTAGACGACATTCTTTCCAGCGGGCAAAGGCATCCGCTTCGTAAGCTGAGATATGACTGACAGGCTGTTCTAAATTTAAAGACTGCAAACCTTGCAAGCTATATTCAAACCATTGACCTTCTTGCTCAACCCAATATAAAGGTGCATGTTTTTTCTGAGTACGTTGCAGCTCGGCCCAGGCATCAGACAACCAAAGTTCACTTCGCTTATAACCATCATCTGCCATAAACATAAGGTACTCTGCATTTGTAACAAGGTATTTTGAGATTGAAACACCATTTACATAGTATTTGTGTTGAGGCAGTTCATTATCAAAACAAAACTGTTCTGTTAGAGAAGTTGTTGATGCAGTTTTAAAACCAATTTCATATAAATCAGAATGAATATCTATCCATGTATTCGTCTTATTTGATTTCTTATATTTGTTTTCTGTTTGATGCGTATAAACAGGATACAACGGATTTTGGAACCATGAATATTTTAAATCCGTAAAAAATAATTCCTGGTGCTGCTGTTCATGGTGGCAACCTAAAATAACTTTATTAATCAACTCATCCGAACATAAACTTTCATCCGACAATAACTCCAGCATGGCATCATTAACATAATGACGATACGCATAAACGTCGTCCACACTAGGTCGCGATAACAAACCTCTTTGCGACCGGGGATACTGCGCCCCAACACCGTTATAATAAGAGTTAAATAAATATTCGTATTGTTTATTGAGTGGCGTGTAATTTTTTAGGTGGGGTTTTAATAAAAACGTTTCAAAGAACCAGGTTGTATGTGCCAGATGCCATTTAGCGGGGCTTGTTTCTGCCATTGCCTGCAGACCATAATCTTCAATTATTAATGGTTCACATTGCCATTCACTAACCGCGCGCACTTTCTGAAATTTTGTTGCAATCGAATGAAGGTTAGATGAAATAACTTTATCATGTACTGTATTTATCATTGACGAGACTCCCTTTTTGCATTCGCCGTTATCAAAACACTTTCTGCTTTACAGTCAATAGTCATAAAGCCTCCCAAAGAAGAACATTGACTGACATCAAAGTGCGAACATTGATATTTTTTTTCAATGTAGTCAGCCACAAACCGCATGACTGAACCCGTCGCGATATCTTCATCTACACCATACTGAGGTGCAAAATATCGTGTGTATAAATGTTTGTTTTCCTGATCAAACTGCAGCACTACAATAGCACGTTTCGTATTTTCACAAATCTGTTTTAAGTCCAATTTTATACCTTGAAACATATCAAGCGGTAATAGTGTTTCAAACTCTAATAATAAATAGCCATCTTCCTTTTCAGACAATGCGGCTTTATCCGGTTCAACTATTTCACTGTCAAAAACTATGGTTTTATCAATCCAGTCAGGCACTTTAGCTTGTTGTGCAAGCAAGCGAGGTAACTCTAACATGACACCATCCCCGCTTTCATTATCAATTTGGTGAAATGCTTTCGTATTTTCGTTGATATTTATTGCGATTAAATCACCGGTACTAAATATGGTTTTAGCCGCCGCTATTAAGCCATGCCCACAACATTGAATCTGCTTGTCCTGGTTAAAACAACGAACATTGTAATTCTGATTGTTAATTGGTGAAATAAAACAGACCGTTGAAAGTCCATCATGCTGACAAATATCCAGACTGATAGTAGATTGCTTACCGGCTAAATAAGTTTGCTCATTTTGAAGAATAACAGCCGCTTGATTACCCTGAGCCTCATTCGGTTTAGCAAAAACATTTATAAGTTGATATAAAGCACTCAACACGACATTCCTTTTTTATCTTGATATTAATGACAATAACGTGCATCGTATGTTCAATAAATATAACAATTATTTTACTTGAAGGATATAAAATGTACACCGATGATGATCTCAATGCGGCTGTAGAACACGGCATTTTCACTCAGGATGCTGTCACCAAATTTCGTAATAATCTGCAGCAGTCCAGTGATACACACTCGGTTGATGAAGAAAATTTTCGCCTCATCGGTGGATTTAACGATATTTTCATTGTCATTGCCTGTGCATTATTTTTATTTTCCTCGGTAGCGGCACTTCGTGTTGTTAGCGATATTATGGCTGCGATTGCATTTCCTGTATTAGCCTGGGGTTTAGCCGAATTTTTTGTTCGCAAAAGAAAAATGGCGCTACCCGCAATCGCATTATTACTTTCATTTGTTGGTGGTGTTTTTGCAGCAACGATGTATCTAACAGATTCATCCACACAAATTTCAACTGCCTTAGCTGCTATCGCAGCCTATCTGCATTACCGACGTTTTCGTGTTCCAATTACGATTGCAGCAGGAACAGCTGCCGTCGCTGGATTTCTAATTAGCAGTCTATTATCACTCTTCCCTGTTCTCAGAGATTATATTATGTACATCGTATTTATTTCCGGTGTCGCATTATTTATTTTTGCCATGTACTGGGATGCATCAGACAGAAGCAGAGAAACCCACCACACTGATATCGCTTTTTGGCTACACCTTTTATCAGCACCATTAATTGTTCACCCTGTTTTTATTTCTCTGGGTATATTCGAGGGTGTGGATAGCACAAGTAATATGATTATTGTTGTTGTTTTATATATTTTAATGTCTGCAATATCGATAACAATTGATCGTCGTGCCTTTATGGTGTCGTCATTAATTTATGTGCTGTATGCAATATCAAATTTATTAGAAGCCTATGGTGTAATTGGAAACAGCTTTGCACTTACAGGCATTGCTATTGGAGCTTCAATACTTTTACTTTCTGCATTTTGGCACCCACTTCGTAATCAACTGGTTAAGCAATTACCTATTAAAATACAAAATATTGTTCCCACTGTTAATTAAGATATGAAATATATTTCTTTACTGCGAGGAATAAATGTTAGCGGGCAAAAGAAAATTAAAATGCCCGATCTTAAATTATTATATGAGTCATTAGGCTTTGATAAAGTTGCTACTTATATTCAAAGCGGGAATATTATCTTTGACACACAGCATAAAAACATTTCAAAAATAAAATCATTAATCGAGCAGGCTATAAAAAAGAAATATCACTTTCATGTGCCCACAGAAATTCGTACCAAAAAAGATATAACAAACATAATAAAAAACAATCCCTTTTCACCGGTTGATTTAGAAAAGGATGGTACAAAGGTTCTGGTTACATTTTTAAGTGTTAAGCCTTCTAAAGACAATAGTTTAAATTTACTAAACTATGTTAAGCCTCCAGAAAAACTCATTATTAAAGATAAAACCGTCTATCTCCATTGTCCAAACGGTTATGGGAAAAGTAAGCTGACAAATAATTTTATCGAAAATAAATTAAAGGTTGAGGCAACAACAAGAAACTGGAAATCGGTACTTAAACTGGATGAGTTATCCGAAGAGTAAAATATTTATCTGGCAGCTAACTGAAAACGTTTGAACTGTTTCATGACTTTCTTTACATAACCCTGCGTTTCGCGATACGGAGGAATGCCTTTATATTTAGTCACCGCATTTTCACCTGCATTGTATGCGGCGATCACAAGCTTGAGGTTATCTGGAAATAGCGTCATTAAATAACGCAGGTGTTTAATACCCGCAATAATATTTTGCCGTGGATTATAAAGATCGCTCACACCGTATTTTTCACCCGTCGCCGGCATCAGCTGCATTAAGCCAGACGCCCCTTTACGTGAAGTTGCATTCGGATTGAAATAAGACTCGGTATAAATAACGGCCTTGACTAATGATTCATCTATGCCATGTTTTTTCGACTGATGATAAATCAATGTCGATAGCACCCGCATTTGACGTTTTGCCCGCAAAGTGCGTCGCGCCACATAATGCCCCATATTTGTCAGTTCTCGACTACTGCGCACCAGTTTTGCTTTGCTATTAATAAGTGGGTGATCGCTAACTATTCGACTTCCGTCAGGCATTTGATAAAGATACGCACGTGCATGAACAGGGCTGGTAATTGAAACCAATAGTAAAGCCACAGAGATAATCATCCTTAAGGACGGGATTGATGAAAATTTGTTCAATTTTTCGCTCATATTAGATTTATCGGATCTTTTTCTCGTTTCTTAAGTAAATAATCACTTTTATTGTGTAAACATCAGGCTTTTGCAGCTAATTGATAAATACACTCATTCATATAATCGAGGCCTTTCTCACGAAACTTCGTATTATCACCAAGCACATCCTGTGCCGATAATTGTTGCACCTGATAATTGGCTTCATATAGCGCTTTTACTTCATTTTCCGAGACAGAAAAGGGAGGGCCTGCCATTTTAGACTGATCGTATTCAAGCGTTACCAGCAATTTTGGCGCAGCTTGAGCAAGCTCAGTCAAATGAGCGGCATAATCTTGTCGCATCGCTGGTGGCAATGCGATGAGCGAAGCACGATCATACACGGCATCAACCTGTCCTAAAGTATCCTTTGCCAGGTCAAAAAAATCACCACAAAATAAGCTGATGTTCTCTGATTGCCATAACTCCATACCGGCAATCTGGCTGCGTTCAACGGCTATCGTGTTTTCAGTAAAGAACGCTTCGGCAGCAAGTGGACTGAGCTCTATCCCTACTACCTGGTAGCCCTGATCGGCCAACCAGATTAAATCCAGTGTTTTTCCACATAGAGGGACAAAAACCCGCGCGCCCGGTTGCAGGCTCAGGCTCGACCAGTTTGCTTTTAAGCATGGGTTAACCTCATCCAGATGAAATCCTGTTAAATTATTATCCCAGCGGTTATGCCAAAAATCTGCTTCCATATCTAAAACCTCTAAAATAGCGACTCGATTGAACCCGTCAGAAAAACGGACTCGAATTGTACCTGATTCATTTAATCATCGGTAAAAATGATAGTATTAGATTTTCAGTTTAGCTAAAGAGAGATTTCAGATGAGCCTGGTAATTGATAATGATCGTTATAGTATTGATGCACTTGAACTTGGCCCCATGGAAAATTTTATTTATCTGATTAGTGATAAAAAAACACAACAGGCTGCGGTAGTTGATCCGGCCTGGGAAGCGGCTGAAATTATAAAATTAGCCAAAGAAAAAGGCGTAACCATTACCGATATTTTACTCACCCACAGTCATTTTGATCATATTAATGGCGTCGAAGATATTTTAAAACACCACGATGCACAATTGCATTTATTAAAAGACGAAGCGAAATTTTGGGGAGAAACACTCGCTCATCCCTCATTACATCATGGCGGTGACAGCATAAAAATTGGTGGATCAAATGGAACTGAGATTAAAATTTTACATACCCCGGGACATACACCCGGTTCAGCCTGTTATCACATTGATGACAATTTAATTGCCGGCGATACCTTATTCGTATTTGGCTGTGGCCGCTGTGATTTAGCCGGTGGTGATCCTAATGTGATGTATGACACCTTAAATAAACTTGGAAAAATGCCGGACGACACGCTTATTTTACCCGGCCATAACTATGCGGTAAAAACAACATCAACCATGCATGAACAATGTGAAGGTAACCCGTTTATGTTTTTTGATAAGCCTGAAGATTTTGTTGAGTATCGAATGCATACACATGATAAAACACGTGAAACACCATACCACGCTGAAGTAAAATCAAAATAATATTTCTATGAAACCCGTTCGCATTTTTCGTCACGTTGCATGTGAAGGCCCAGGTTATCTGGGAGTTTATCTTGAACGCAATAATATTCCTTACGATATTGTTTGCATTGATGAGGGTGTAACCGTCCCCAAGGACTTGGATTCAGTTTCAGGTCTTGTCTTTATGGGTGGATCAATGAATGTAACCGATCCATTACAATGGATTGCCGAAGAAAAAGAGCTCATAAAAAATGCTATTGAAAATAATATTCCTGTCATGGGAATATGCCTTGGAGCTCAACTTATGAGTGCAGCTCTGGGAGGAATAATTACACATGACCCTAATATGGAAATTGGTTGGCACAAAGTGAAGCCTGATATTAATACTAAAGATAATGAGTGGCTCAAAAATTTCCCCGATGAATTTATCCCGTTCCATTGGCATGCAGATACCTTTACCATTCCCAAAGGAGCTACCGCACTATTACACAGTAAATGCAGAATCAATCAGTCATTTTGCATCAATAACAGTATCGCTATACAGTTTCATCTTGAAATGACAGCTGAAATGGTTCAAGAATGGGTGCGTTTGTTTAAGAGCGATTTGGAATCTGGACATCCATGCGTTCAACATGGCAGTGAAATTATTTCAAATCTGGAAGAAAGAATTGATGCTCTGCATGGTTATGCAGATATTTTTTTTACTCGATGGGTAAATGGATTAAATGATAATTAATTATATTATTTCTCATCTTTAATCTGTATGACTTCTTCACGCTGTTTTTTATATTTATCGTAACTTTCTGCACGTTGACAATCTGTACGTCCCTGCTCGATACATAATTGTCTTTCTCTTTCATGTAGCATGTTATAAACCGCCTGTTGGCTACAGGCGGTTAGCGTGAGTAAGGTAATGACTGGAAGAAGTATTTTCATTTTCAATCCCTGTAAAATTATTTTTAGAATTTTATTTTTCGGCAACAATATAAATCATCCATGATTCCTGGTTTTCAACCTCTGTTGTTTCGTAGTATTCGCCAGTACCTTCTAATTCATCATCATCTTCGTCATCAGATTCAACATATTCTTCCCAGTAAACATGGCTTTTGCTGTAGCCGGCTTCTTCGAGTAATTCCAGGATTTCAGGAATTGCCCATAAACGCCAGCAATAAGTAAATGCTTCATCCATACGCGAACCATCGTCAAATTCAAAATGAATCGCACATTCCATGTGATTATTAATCGGATTAAATGAAACATGTTCCCAAATGTAAGTCGCATTTTGATCTTCGAGTTCTGTTTCTTCTTCGAGTACATCTGCACACTCTGTACCACCGAACAAATCTAAAACGAGTAGACCGTCGTCATTCAGGCTTTCGCGTGCAAGTTTAAAATAGTTAATTAACTCGTCACGCTTTTCAAACATGCAGTAACTAAAATTAAAGGCGCAGGTCACATCGACTTTATCTGTTTTAATGCGCACATCGTCTTCAATTAATTGAATACGCTTAGCAACATCTTCACCGGCTTCTTCAAGGTTATGTTTTCTACCCCAGTCAAGCGTTGGGCCATCAAAATCAACGCCAATTGCGGTGCGTTCAGGATCACTTTTACACCATTCTGTCGCAAGATATGCCGTGCCACAAAAATCTTCTTTCATACTAATGGCTTTGCGGCCGCGCATTTTCTGGAAGGTTTTGCTCATGAAATCAACTTCGGCTTCGGGGAATTGAACAGATTCTTGATATAACGTATGGCGATCAGCCTGTTCGGCCATGGTTGGTTTATTTTGTCCTGACTGCTTACTCATCTTGCCTTCCCCTAAAATGACGAATGATTACGTCTCAGTTTGAATGTGTATTAAATATGTTTTGAATCCGGCCATTATATTTTATTTCTACAAGTTCTTCTATTTTTCGATCTCCGGACAATCCTGTCTCAGATAAAAAATGCTATGATTCATGCTTTATTTTGTTAATTTAACGGTTTACGCATGACAAACAAATCTCGCAAGACTATACCAGTACAAATCGGATCACCTGAACACACGATTATCGTCGGTGGCGATGCCCCGATTGTTGTGCAGTCAATGACCAACACCGATACGGCCGATGTCTACAGCACCGTCAAACAAGTCATGGAATTAGCACAAGCAGGTTCAGAACTGGTACGAATCACGGTCAATTCAGCTGATGCAGCCGAAGCGGTACCTAAAATCCGTGCTGATTTAGACAGGCAAGGTTGTTTTGTCCCTCTCGTGGGCGACTTTCATTTTAATGGGCATAAATTACTTAATGATTACCCAGAATGTGGTCAGGCACTGGCAAAATACCGAATTAATCCGGGCAATGTTGGCAAAGGCAAAAAGCGTGACGATCAGTATGCCAGCATGATCGAAGTGGCGATTAAAAATGACAAGCCGGTAAGAATTGGCGTGAACTGGGGTAGCTTAGATCAAGCACTGTTAGCCCGCATTATGGATGAAAATAGTCAGCTTTCTCAGCCATTAGAAGCCAATGAAATTATGCACAAGGCCATGGTGACGTCGGCACTGGAAAGTGCGCAGCAAGCTGAAGCGATTGGATTGGCTAAGAACAAAATTATTCTTTCGGTGAAAATGAGTAGCGTTCAAGATCTCATTAGTGTTTACCGGGATTTATCTAACGCCTGTGATTACGCATTACATTTAGGACTGACCGAAGCCGGAATGGGATCGAAAGGTATTGTTGCCTCCACCGCCGCTCTGGCCATCTTATTGCAAGAAGGTATTGGAGATACCATTCGAATTTCTCTTACTCCTGAACCACATGGTGACCGCTGTAAAGAAGTCATTGTTGCGCAGGAAATTTTACAAACCATGGGACTGCGTTCATTTACACCCCAGGTTGTTGCCTGCCCCGGTTGTGGTCGTACCTCGAGTACCTACTTTCAAACTCTGGCGCAAGACATTCAAAGTTACCTGCGAAATGAAATGCCTAAATGGCATGACACACACCCCGGAGTGGAAGAGATGAATGTTGCTGTAATGGGGTGTGTGGTGAATGGTCCCGGAGAAAGTAAACATGCCAACATTGGTATTAGCTTACCCGGCACAGGAGAAAAACCGGTCGCCCCTGTTTATGTTGATGGTGTAAAAACGGTCACGTTAAAAGGCGACAATATTGCAGAAGAGTTTCAAAAAATTGTTGCAGATTATGTTGATGAGAATTACAAAGGCTAGAAAATATTAATCACTGCCACAATGAATTTTCCTTCATCAACTTTTCTAAAATATCCTGATAGTTACGAATATTTTTTACATAACTAACGGGTTCATATCCTCGCGCATAACCATGTTTTAATTTTTTATAATATTTTTTTCTGGTTAGCAAAGGTAAAACATGCGCAAGATCCTGCCAATGATCCGGATCTTTATCGAGTTGTTTTGCTAATTTACGTGCATCCCAAATATGTCCCATACCAACATTATAAGCCGCTAATGCTATCCAGGTACGATCCGGTTCGGTTACCGTTTCTGGTAATCGTTTACGTAATTTATTTAAATAATATGCCCCGCCCATAATACTTGCTTGCGGGTTTAAACGATTTTTAATGCCTAATTCTTTCGCTGTCGCACGCGTAAGCATCATCATGCCACGCACACCTGTCGGGCTTTTAGCGTAAGCTCGCCAATGAGATTCCTGGTAAGCTTGTGCAGCTAGTAGCGTCCAACTCACATTGTAGTGCTGTGATGCAGCTTTAAAATCTATTTGATATTTTGGTAAATGTGATTTTATTTTTCGCTGATAAGCACGTGCATCTACATAATCAAAACTTTCAATATAACCGTAATAGTGGTGCATGACTTCACCAAGCTTGCCGGTGTCCATTTGTTTATCAAACCATGTTTCTAATTCTGTTTTTAATGAAAAGGCTTCTTTCGGTAATACCCATGCAAGAGGTTCCGCTTCATTTATATCAAAGCGAACGGATAATTCAGGGAAATAACGACGATTAATTGCAACAATATTGGAATCAGCAATAGTGCAATCAATTTTTTTTAACCAGACATCTTCTAATAAAGATTCTGTATCCGTGCCATCAACTTCCTCCCAGTTTACCTCTGGATGAACTTTTTTAATTTTATCCAGCTGATCAACATAACTACTATGAAGAGGGACTTTAATACTAATACCAACTAAATCTTTAAAGGTTTTCGCCCGCTCACCTCCACGTCTGCATACAACCTGTTGTGTCACCATTTGATAGGTTGGTCCAAACAAAAATTTTTCTTCGCGCGAATCAGTCCTGGTTAAACCGGCAGCAGCTATATCAGCAACCCCATCTTCAATTGCAATTAATAAATCAGAAACATCTTCTTTAACAATAAAACGGGCTGTAACCCCCAGGGAATCGGCGAAGGCTTTAGCGAGTTCATATTCAACCCCCATAAAACCTTCACGCGACTCGTAATAAGTTGTTGCAGCATTACGTGTTACGACCAGTAACTCACCTCTGGCTTTAATTTTTGCTAAGCGATCATTCTCGCTTGAACACGATATTAATATTAAAACCGTACTAATAAAGACAAGAAAACGTAACATGCAAACTCCCGATTACAAGGTAAGTTTACCAAAGAACTTATCACTCCATTGATAAAAACTCATTCCCAGTAAAATTAAGCCTGTTCCTAACCATACACTTGTATTTAAAATTTCATTATTTAAAGCATAACCTAAAAATAAAGCGACGACAGGTGTTATTAAGGTTATTAATGATACCCGGCTTACGTCAATGTGTTTTAAAATATAATAAAACATGACAAAACCTAATACTGATCCAAAAATACCTAAATATACTATCGACCCGATTCCACGCTGACTAAAGTTTTCCGGCCATGTTCCCTGCAAAATAAACCAGGTTAATAGATATAAGGGAACACTAACCATCAGGCCACCGTGGGTAATTTCAAGCGCCGTTAATTTAATGTCGAGCTTTTTAAACCAGACACTGCTCAATGAGTGTAGTAAAACCGATAAACACACAGCGGCAATACCAATCACAGCATGTCCACCAAGCTGAACAGCCTGACTAAAAATCACAATCAAACCACCAACACCAAGAGCAACACCTAATATTTTTGCAGGCGTTAGACTTCGTTCATTTAACCATAGCGCTGCCATTATGCCGGTAACAATGGGATTTAATCCAAAAATGACCGAAATAAAACCCGATGAAATATATTGTGAGCCCCAGTAAACACTTAACATGGCACCATAAATTGCAATGCCTGCAACAAGGTATATCTTTCGCGCATGCTGATCCCACGGTAAACGGCGGCGTGATAACAGCATGATTAAAACACTACTAAACAATAAACCAATCAACATCCGTGCGGTAACACCAAATAAAAAACCAGAATCACCGCCACTCCATTTAATCGCAAGTGGCGTCGTAGACCAAATAATGATTACCCCGATATATGCAAGTGGAACTGACATATTTCTCTCCATGATGACTTCGATTTAAATTAATTAATCGCCCTAAACGAAAAAAGCCACAGTTCTTTAAAACTGTGGCCTTTAGAAAAACGTTTATCGATTAAACTTAGTTGATAATTTTTTCCATAAGCACACAGTCACAATGCCACGCTAGTTTGCGTGCCACACGAATCACTGGTTTGTGCATTAAAATTATCATGTGCGTGAGTCTGCGCTTAGTTTTAAAAAGAGTCAACCATACTCAATTAAATTTATTGAATATAGAAATATGTCCATTCTGTATCACTTATTTTTTTTAGCATTTGTAATAAATTTGAAGTAGGAATGGCTTCTTGAGGATAGATACCATGCAATAAAACAAAAAATCGCCCGCAACCGGCTGTATTTTTCCAATCGTATTTTGATAAGTGTGTTTCTATATGACATTTGTCACAGGCATACGACAAGGTAGCAGGTAACTCCTCCCAGCCGAGATGTCGTTGCCGGCAATGAGGACAGCGCGAAATTAAATGTTCACTACCACGAATAAATTCAACGACAGGTTTAATTGTTTCTATTTCGATATGACAAAAATCTGTTGAGTCAGGTTGATCTTCTGATGGCGCTAATTCAATGGCAGGCGCACATCCCATAAAAGTCACTAAACTCAAAAAAGCATCGCCAATCAAATAACGTTCACCCGCGACAGATTTAGGGCTTTGCCATTTGTCACCTAAAAACTCGGTTTGTTGTAATGCTTTGACAAGTGCGGGAATATCATCAGGAATATAGTCAGGATTTTTTGCATGAAAAACAAGTTTAGGCATGAAATTCTCATCAAGTTAAATTAGCAACTGATGATTATAATCCATAACATTTGTTAAATTAACTGCTAGAATACATCTATTATTTTTACCGTTATACAGGTTACTCAAATGAGCAAAATCACATATTCAAAAGAGGAAGAAATTTTACAAGTCATGCGTAAAGTTCTTACTGACATAGCTAAAGATACCTATACACCTGCTGAGTTAAAACATCCTTTGTCCGAAAGTACCATTCACAGCATTCGTGATTGCCTGGCATTAATAAGCAGCCGTGAAGCTGAACTTGCTAAAGAAGCAGGAAGAGATAACAACATGCGTCCACGTTATGTTGATGAGCCTTCAAGTTCTGTCGTGGTTAAACTTGATCCCGGCAATTTCTCACCTAAAAAGGACTAATTTCCCTTTAAAATAGCGGGTATTTATCCGCTATTTTCTTTCACTTTCATTAAATTCATCCCTGATTTTCTCCTTCGAGACAATTCTTCATATTTCCCGTTCATTTTATCCGTATTTTGTAAAGAAACGACAAAAAATGCCGTTAAATAGAAGGTATATATGGAACTCTTTATTTCCTAAACTTCTGGCTTTACGTAAGGGTGTACCAGGTAAATGAAATGGCTCAGATTTGACAGTCTGCGGAAACGTTATGCGGTATTAACAATACTACTCGGCATAATCATGCTTGGTTTTAGTAGTTACGAGCAAAAACAGATCAGCCTGGTAAAAAAAGATATTCAAAAAAATATTGAATCACGTAACAAATTATTACTACTCAACCATGAAATCCAAAATGCAACGATAGAAACCAGAGAATTATTATTTAGATTCCTTATTGATCCAAAAGATAGTCCAGATGAAAAACTTATCTCGGAATCAATTTTTAATACTATTCATCATATCGTTAAATTATCTTTACATCCCTGGATTAAAAAAAATTATGACCCAACTATTAATGAATTAATTTTAACTCTAAAAGAACTGGACAAAATTTCAAAAAAAATTATTAAGGTACGCCTTAACCCCCAGCTTTTATTTCCTGTTTTCAAAATAGCAAATTTGACGATGCAACCGCTTTATGCAGAGACAATAGAAAACCTTCAACTCGCCATTATCGAAACTGAAGACAATCACACACAAGAAAACAGGAAAGAACATCAACAACTTATTGAAATACGCTTTTACTGGATAACCATGGTGTCTGATTTTAGAATGTATTTATTAAACAAATTAAATGCATTTAGAGAGTCATCCAGTAGTCATCAATTAAATTTAATTACAGAATTACAAGGCATCATTAAAAACAAAATTAAAAAACTGAATCAATCCGATAAAAATGGAAAATTAAGTTTTACTACCTCCATCGCTTTAGAGCATATAAATACTTCTTCAAACAAATGGTTGGATGAGTTTAAAATTATTTCGAAAATAAATAAATCTAAAGTATGGCGAGCTGACACAATCATCTATCAACAAGAATTGGGGCCTAAGCTTAATAAAATAAACAACCTCTTACGTGTACTTAGTTCCGGCATTGAAAAATTTAGTAAAGATGATCTTATTACTTTAACAAAAACTTCTCAACTTCAGGTTGATTCTATATGGACCGCAACTGGCGTTAGTTTACTTGTTCTTTTGTTAGGTTTTATTTTTCTTGTCAAACTTATACTCAACCCTATTACTGTAGTGACTAAAGCACTTAAAGATGAGTCAAAAGGTATTAATACCTCGATCGAGTCTAATATCTCCGTACTGGAAACAAAAAACTTAATATCAGCATTTAAAGAAATGCGTCACCAAATACACTCTCGCCAGCAAGAGCTTGAATACCATGCTTTGCATGACAGTTTAACCGGATTGGCTAATCGTAAGTTATTAATCGACCGGCTAGAACAATCAATTCATAATGCAAAACAGGAACAAAGTTCTTTTTCTATTTTGATTATGGATCTGGATCAGTTTAAAGAAGTGAATGATACGTTAGGCCATAGTGTTGGTGATAAATTATTACAGCAGGTTGCTAATCGCCTGGTATATTTACTACGAGAAGTCGACATTATAGTCAGGTTAGGTGGTGATGAGTTTGCTGTATTATTAACAACAGCGCAGGAAAATCATGCATCACTTATAGCGAAAAAAATACTTAATGAATTTAATAATGTATTTACCGTTAATAATACTCCGCTTTATATTGGTATTAGTATTGGTATTTCAGTTTTTCCTCAACACGGAATGACAGCACAAATATTACAACAACGCGCTGACGTCGCGATGTATGTTGCCAAACGAAATAAATCAGGCTTTGAAATATACAATCAAAAATATGATGAATACAGTGTTGGAAAATTATCTTTAATTTCAGACCTTCGAAATGCACTCGATCAAAATCAATTCATTATGGAGTATCAACCCGTTATTAATATAAAAACAGGCGCCGTTATTAGTGCTGAAGCTCTACTACGATGGAACCACCCTGTACGAGGAAAAGTATTCCCTGATGATATTATTCCTGCTGCAGAACAAACAGGTTTAATAAACCCGATTACATACTGGATTATTGATACAACTGCAAAATATAATAAAAAACTAAAAAGTCAGGGCATCGATATTAAAATCGCCATAAATCTTTCAGTATATAATTTACAGGATGAAAATTTCGTTGAAAATATTATTGCTATATTTAATAAAAATGAAATTCCCGCATCAAATTTCATTATGGAAATCACTGAAAGTGTTATGATGACAAATCCAAAAAAATCAATTGATGTATTAAATCGGTTAGATGAATTAGGTATTGAGATAGCTGTTGATGACTTTGGTACAGGCTATTCATCTCTTGCTTACCTAAAAAGGTTACCTCTGTCTAAACTAAAGATTGATAAATCTTTTATAATGGATATGATTGATGATGATAATGATGCCATGATTGTCCGTTCAACCATTGATCTGGCCCATAATCTTGGTATGCAGGTTATTGCAGAAGGCATTGAAGAAGAAGAAATGTTAAACCTGCTGGATATTTTACGCTGTGATTTTGGTCAGGGTTATTTTATAAGCAGACCTATTTCGGCAGATAATTTTGAACAATGGATTATTCAACAAAACAATCATGTACGAAGTTAAATTATGCATAATAACGAAATAAAAGTACTCATTAACACATTAAGCCTTGAACACAAAGATCTGAATGATGCGCTTGACCTTCTAATAGAACAACCTTTTGTCGATGAGTTACAAATAAGACGATTTAAAAGACGTAAGCTACAATTAAAAGATGAAATTCTATTGTTAGAAAGTAAATTGATACCGGATATCGAAGCCTGACCATTGAGATAATATGATGAGTAATAATAAAAGAGATTCAAATCGTGTCGGAATAGTTATTGAAATAAAATTGATTTGTGATGATGGTTCTGAATTTATTCTTAAATCGCAAAATATTAGCGACACAGGTGTTTTTCTTGAATTTGATGACGAACCAATTGACTTATCGATTGGTTCACAGGTCGTTTTACAGGTATGCTCACAACTTGGAGACGGCGACCCACCTCCGGTAAAATCAGTAGTTGCCCGCACAACAAATGAAGGTATCGGCTTACAATTTATATTATAAAGACTGTTTAAATGAATCTAAATACAAAACCATCCGTTGAACTTTTTATTGCAACGGGATGCGTCCATTGTCCTGTTGTTTTAAATGAATTAAGTGAAAATCTTAAAAAAGGACAAATTTCAAACCTGAATGTAACGAATATTGCTGTTGATAATAAAAAAGCAGAGGAATTAAACATTCGCAGTGTTCCCTGGTTTTCAATATCAAATGATCATTGTTTTATGATATTTTCCGGTGAACATCCTCCTAAAGAAATAAAACAATGGCTAGCAGCCTCTCAAACTGACGATGGTATGCAAAAGTATATTGAAGAATCTCTCAGTAGTGGCCAGTTAATGACGGTATCTAAAGCGATTCAACTCAAACCGGAAATGTATTCCCATGTTGTTAAAATGCTTGAAAACGAAGAGACCAGTATGGATATTCGTATTGGTTTAGATGCGCTAACCGAAAGCTTTTCCGCGACAGAAATCCTGCAACGTTTTTCACCTGAATTTAAAAATATAGCATCAAGTGACGGCATGCGCTTACAAATAGATGCATTACATTACATTGCTCTGACCGGGGATAGTAAAAATAGAGAATTCTTACTTGAAAAAACGAAAGACAAAAACCCACAAATTAAAGAAGCGGCAACTGAAGCGTTGGAAACATTGGATGATTTAATTTATTAAAACTTTCATGTGCTAATTAATGCAGACTTTAATTTGCTACTATCAATCGGATAAGCAAACTCTGCATGAAATGAAAATCGCGCTCTCAACTTTTCAAACTGATGTTCATATTCTTTTTCATAAAAAATAATCACCTTAACATCACCCTTCTGTTGAATGACTGCCATTAACGTTTCCAGACTACTGGTTCTATCGCGAAAATCTGACTGAAAATTAAACTCAGCGACGATAGCAGCATATTTATTCTGTTTAAGATTACGTAATGCCTTACGCATACTGTTGACCGTATCAACCTGAAAACCGCACTCATTGTAAAGTACTGTAAAATCCGGGTACCCACCAAGCTCAGTAATTGCTAACAAAGATGTATTGTTTTCCACTCTATTTTATTACCTTATGAAATAACCAGTTTGATTTACAGCATATTTAAGTAAATAGCACTTGAAAATATTGTAACACGCCACCAGAATCTATATCCTAACGGCTTCAATAAAGCCTCAACACTAAGTTATTCCTCACAGGAGCCCAACATGCCTTATTTCGTTTACAAAATAGCCCCGGGTGTTAGTAAAATCGTCAAAAAAATTGAACAACTTGAAGATTTTGAAAAATTCAAAGACGCCAAAAATTTCGCAAAAGAGAAACGCCAACAGGAAAATTCTGAAGACGGAAATAGTTATAAAGTTATTTTTGCAGAAAATAATATTGAGGCAGAGGAAAAACTTCAACAACAGCGCGAAGAAACGATTGTTCGCGAATGGGAAAAATAATTCTTTTTTAACAAGACTATGGATGAAGATAAATATAGAGAAACCTATCGCTCGGTCAATCCTCTGCAATGCCCGTTTGAGAAAACCTTAAATTCCCGCCGTTTTCAGTGTTTAAAAATGGAAAAAATTCACCTTGCTGACAGAGAATGTGTTGGTTGTGTGGACAAGCAAGCCTGGGGAAATTGTCGCGACTTTTTAGAATTACTCAGAAAAAATGCCTTATTTGCATTAAAACTCACCGAACTTGATGGCCCTCTACCTCACGGCAAAGAAATAAAAGTACAAAGTGGCAGCATCATTGGGCTTCATAAGTTATTTAATAAAAATAAAGATGAAGAAAGCCGGCCCGATATTTATTTGTTGCTCGAACAAGCCTTAACTGAATACAAAAATTTTGAAAATTTACCCCTCGATCAGCTCATGCAGTCCATTGTACATTTCAAAGCAAGAGCCACTAGAAAAGATAAAAAAAAATAGCTGTAGTCACTACTGTCCCGTTAACTTATCGTTCTCGCGCAGGCGGGTATAACGATATTTCGTTCATGTTTTTTATCTATTAAGGTCCGAAAGACATTACAATACAACGTTATTCTGCACAATGTAATTATATTAACGGGGCAGTAATGAACTGTAGTATGAAAATATTAAATCCATTTTCACGGCTTGTGATAAGCTAGAGAACAAGGCAAAACTGATGAAAAAGCGGACGAGCCCACGGATGGGCGAAGGTAGAACAACGCAGGAGCAGTTGTCGAATGCACATTAAGTGCATGAGCATTTTGAAGACGTTTTCGTAGTGCCCCTCATCAAAAATATTATAGAGGGTAAACGCAGTAATCTAGCTTCTCACAAACTGTGACTATGGATTTTTATGCCAGTCATAAGAACAGTCTAGATGCTTTCTTATCTCAACTATCCCCTCTAACCCATTTTCTACAATAATCTGTAATGGAATTTGATTGTTTAATTTTTTACTACGTTGCCTGATCCACATTTTTCCCATATTCGGGTTGTGTGGATAAGATGTTCTCAATGCATCGGTAATGCCAATGATATGCCCGATTCTTTCTTCTAATTCCAGAGAAACAGGGAATGCTGTATTCTCTCGATAACGGCGTAAAGCACGTGTTGGCGTTTTGTCAGGCAATGCAATTATGGAGATAATTTCTGCTGCCGACATTCCCCAACTATCCAAAATTTCCATAATACGGACAGTTAAAGCAACTTGTTGATCCTGTGTCATATTTTTCATGTCGTGCCTCAAGCCAATTAAAAATAAACCTACAATCTACCCGAATATTATTTCAATGCTTCATTGGTTCAGCCTAAAACAGTTCGGCAAGCATTGTACATTAACTGTTCACTATTTACCTTTAAATAGTGAAACGGCTCCTGCAGAAATATTCGCAATCATTCTGGTGAGTAAGCAAGACATATAAACTTAGCATTGGATAATAGAAAATAACTATTTTATTCTGAATAAATTCTAATAAAGGCAGGTGAAAAATCAAAATTCATCATGGTTTGCTCTGATAACGCATTATAGACAACTTTTAAAAATTCAAGATTTTGATCTATATTCCGTGCAAAGTTATACATTACATAAACAATTTTTTGTTTTAGTTGATGCAATTCCAGTTCTTCCTGCCCAATAGATAAATAAATTAATATTCGTAATATAGACGTTCTGACAAGTAACATTTGAACATAGGTAAAGGGATCAGGCATACTGATAAACCACTCGCGGTACAAACAGTTGAGAATATATCGTGTGATGGACTTATCAACATAGCTTTTACTATCAGCATCTAATTTAGAAATAATTTTATTTAATTGCACGGCAAGAAGTTCTGCAACATTTTCATTTGTCGTTTGATGCTTAACCATGATTTTTTCATACAGTTGACTAATGTTTTCCGAGTTTGCTTGCTGTAATTTAATCAATAAAATTGAGTGCGCAACGATCATACTGATGGGTGACTCTACATCATAATTTTTTATAAGGTAATCTAACTTACCCGCTATTTCTTTATCAGATAAAGCAATCAAAACAGATTCAAGTTGATCTTCTGCGGGAACTTCACATCCACGATGGTAAAAAGCTGATATTTTATTCGTCAAATTAGCCAGCATATACAACCGTGTTTCCAGAGCGTGTTCTTCTTCTGCCATCACGTTCATCATATATTCACGAACAATATTAAAATTCTCTGAATAATAATCGTCATCTAAATCATATAATTCACGTTGAACTGGATAATTTTCACTTCTGGGAAGATCAGATGTTTTGAACCGCTTTAGTTTTAACGGAGTTTTATCATCAATACAATTTCTTACTACTTCTGGGCAGGATAAAGCACCACTTAATTCAACAGTATCTCCACAGCGGGATATGACTCGCGGAAACATAGTACAAACATTACCTAATACCGATACACCGTGTTTAGCGTGAATAGAACACAAACCTTTTCCATCGAGCATCGCACAATAACCATTCACGCCCATTCGGATAAACGCATAATCATGATCACTTGTTATAGGGTTTTCATTTAAATGAATATACTGTTCGAATAAACTTTCCTCGTCTTTTTCTTTTGACATAACATCTTGCAATAAGTCAAAATGTTGTCGATCAAGTTTTATTTCCCAGTTACGGCAACAGGTATCTTCGCAATCTCCACCCAGGCAGGAAAATTCAGAAAAAGCAGAGGAGGTTTTATAGGATATCGACATTATAGTCTTGAAGGTGTTGCCTGATTGAAGTCCGAGCTATTCATACTAAGGGGTTGCCCGTTAACTTCACCGGTAAAATTAACCAATATCATGCCACTAAATTTTTCACCTTTATAAATTTCTATACGAAATATATTTTCATTTTTATCAATTGAAAAACGTGATTTTATTTGTTTTCGTTTTATCAAAAGACCGTTCTCATTAAACACACCACGCTTTGCATAACCTATAATATTAACGCGATAGTCATTATCACATAATACGCGAAAATTTTTCTCAACGTTTACTTTATCACCAATATTTATTTTTTTATTCTTGCCGTCAACCTGCATCTCAACAGTATCTAAACCGTAATCATAGTCAAAATATTGTGGTTTAAGTGAAGTAACATAACGATTGCCGTAACGAACACGGAGTGATTTCTTGTTTTTTATTACTGCAATTAAAGGATTATTTTTTTTATAAGTGAATAACGAATCTTTTTTAAGAGGAACGTAATTCAAAAAACGCCGTGCTTTTTCCACGTTTAAATTTATTCTGTTGTTGTATAAAGATATTTTTAAATTATTACCGATTTCTTTTGCTATGTTTTGTTTTGTCATTTTAAAATCACGCTCAAACTCTATACCCAGTTCATTCATAAAACCTTCAACGGCTAATAAATGATAAAACGTTCTTTCATGTGTTAAAAAGCTCTTGCTAGCTTCAACTGCAAATGCGGGGCGATTGTTTTTTATAGAAAAATAAGTCAGTGACTTTTCCATTTCAACATCACCTTTTTTTGTTTGCGTATTTTTTACATAAAAATATTTATTTTTATTTTTTAACTTTGCATTAATAAAACGTTTAACATTAGTTGCGATTTTAGATAATTCACCAAACTTTTCTGCATTCAAATTTTTCTGATCAATAATTATACTTTGCCCCCATCGATTTGGATTATGCATCTTGTTAATGTATTTCTTTTTATAAAACCCACTACCATCATGTAAATTTAAAACCACATCAACATTTTTATTTAATATAATTTTTTTTATTTTCTGCACTTCATCAAACTCAGGGTCTTTTGTTGAAAGCATATTAAATTTTCGATTCATATCACCATGTATGCCTCGACTACGCCTGATAATGCTTTCAAAATTGAGATTTGGCACAACCCAAACCGTACCTTTGCTAACTTTATAATTCGTCACCAGCATAGATGCTGCGGTGAATCCACCCGGTTCATCGCCCTGAATACCACCAATAACCAAAAGGGTTGGACCGGCAACACCAGATTCTATTTTATGCAATGAAAAGCGTAATGGTTCTGCCAGTACAAATTGACTGCTAAGTAAAAATAAAATACCCACATATAACTGGATAGTCATTTTATACAACCTTTATATGCCAGGGTTCATATCGCACCCCAATTTGGTTATCTTTGGTATAGCGTAAATCAACATACTTAAGTTCAATTAACTTTTTATATTCTTTGGTGTTTGAAAATGCTGAAGTAAAATTAAATTTTCCAAACCCTTTTTTACCTACATCAAAATCGCCAATGCCATGGTAAGAATGCCCAGGTGGTGCTAATGAACGAGAGGCTAAGGAAAGGTTACCTTTACTGCTGTCAAGTTTGGATAAAAAAAGCTGTAACTGTTTAACAACACTGCGCACACCTGAAGTTAATATTAAGTCCGGGCCCACATCTTTTTTTAGTTGTTCAAACTTTTTTAGAGCATCGCCCTGAAATAAATAGTGTCCACTACCGGCAATTTTAATTGTTTCCTTCTTATTGATTTTTGAAGTTAGCTCTTTAATAACTTTATCACCATGAAAACCATATTTATTCGCATCATAAAAAAATATCTCATCAATTAATGCTACCTCAGGTTTTGTGAAACGCCCTATTTCAGGATAACGATGGGCATAAACCAACATATCATCAAAACTGATTAAATTAAAATTAGCATAGCCAATAATTTTTTTTACCAGAAGAATTCGTTTTAAAGTTGTTTGAAATATGGCCTTTTTTTCAGTTGTTAAAAAAATATCTTCAGAAAAAATTTTATTAAAATTCTTAACTTTTTCCAGATTATCTCTTACAGCTAATTCCTGTTCAAGATCAAGACTACTTATTGAAATAGTCGTTAAATCAGACTCACTATGGTGAACAAGATCGAATTTTTTACTTTCATCTTTATTCACAAACAAAGCAGCAACAGCTCCGGTTGTAAAAATGGCCGTTCCCGCTTGCAATACTTTTCTACGTTTTGTATCAATACTCATAAGGCATTCCAGATAAAACACTTACAACTTAAAGGGTATTATTGCCCGATATTAAATTATTTTCTAGTAAAAAGATGCATTTACTCATTTACGTATTACACTTAAATTTAACTGTAAATAACTATCTCATAGATAAGGTAAGTAAACCAGATAACAAAAATGTCATACTCGATTATTCAACAATCTGGCACTCAACACGCCCACATAAAATTTGACGGGCCTTTTCAAGGTAAAATGGTTACCTGGAATACATATTTTTTTACTTTTGATGGTTATCACTCGAAACATAAAATGGCTACGCCCGTTTTTAAGCAATTCATTGATGTAAAACCGGCACAATCAAATACGATGGAGTTGACGGTTGTCCTGAATATTGCCGAAATTAATAAGCCAAATATTCAAAAAATGATGATCATGATCAAACAATATAAAAATCTTACTACCGGCCGTCATGAGTATGGCTGATATTAACCACCGTTATAAGGATTAACAATTATGCCCAGATTCGTTTCTCTTTCCCGTGCAGCAAAACTTGTTGGTCTCTCTCGTGGCGCATTACAAAAACGGGTACATGACCGCGAGTTAGAAAGTTTTGAAGGTCAAGTCAGTTTAGATGATATAGAAAGAATATTTCCTGATGCCGAAATTGAAGACAATCATATTATTGAAGATTTAGAAAAAATTATTGAGCAAGCCTTGAAAAAAGCCCATGGCGCAAAGTTGGCTAAACTATTAACACCCGATCCATATACATTAGCGGCAAGACTACAAACAATTACTAAAGAGCATGCCCGTTCACAGGCAATTGCAACTGATTTTATCCAACTTTTTTCTGAACTTAAAAATAAAATTAACGAATTAGCAAGTACATCCAGCCAACCTCAGCTCTTTGAAGACTTTAATAACTGGCTGGATGAATCAGTTACAGAAATACAATCTTCTAAATTGATCGAAAAACCATTATTGGAAAAAGATACTGTGCTTCGCGTCATGGCAGCACAAGTACACCTTAGAAACACCGGCCATGAATTTTTTGTCGAAGGTAATAACTCTATTCTTGAAGCCGGCTTAAGTGCCGGTTTAGCTTTAAATTATGGTTGCAGTAATGGCAATTGTGGAAAATGTAAAGCCAGGCTGCTTTCCGGTGAGATCAAAAAAATAAAAAACCATGATTACACTTTTTCTGAAAGCGAAAAAACTCAAAATTATTTTTTATGTTGTTCAAACACGGCTATTACAGAAGTAGAAATTGAAGCGGATGAAGCCGGTAGTGAAAAAGATATTCCACAACAAAAAATAACTGCTAAAGTTAAAAAAGTGGATAAACTTTCTGGTGATGTATTGGTATTAAACTTAAAAACACCACGCACAAAACGTTTACGTTTTCTTGCCGGACAAAATATTGTATTGAGCCATGCTGATTTACCGCCATTTGAATTGCCTATTGCCAGTTGTCCGTGTGATGATATGAATATTCAATTTCACATACCAAATAATGCATCAGATAAATTCACACAATATATTTCAAATGAATTAAATATTTCAGATTCCATCACGGTAGAAGGCCCTGGCGGTTCTTTTGTTCTTGATGAGAACTCAAACAATGCCATTATTTTTATTGCTTTTGACACTGGTTTCGCCCCGATTAAAAGCTTGATTGAGCATGCTGTCACACTTGAACATGCCGAATTTATTCATCTCTACTGGATTCATAAGGGAGAACAACCGTATATGCATAATCAATGTCGAGCCTGGGAAGATGCGTTGGATAATTTTACTTATCAACATCAGGAATATGATTTGTCAGACAATAAGCCCTTAGATGGGAAACTGGATATTTTATTAAAAGAATATTCTGACTTATCTGGCAAAGATATTTATATCTGTGGCGCAGAAACAATGGTCAATGAAACCCAACAGGTTTTACTTGACCATAATGCTAACAGTGACCGTGTCAAAATACAGATGCTCTAATTTTTATTCTTCGTCGTCACCCATCCAGCCTTCAAGTGCATTCATAATTTTTCGCGCCTGATCTTTACTGGAGATATTAAATTTAGATTTAAACTGATATTGCCCATTACGTTTTTGATAACGACGAATACTGTACTTATCCGGGCCAAACTCACCTTTTGTTCTGTTTAAATCCTGATATTTGAAGATGATGGTTGACCAGGCACCGCGAGTTAAAATAACTTTATCTAACTCTTTGGATACCAACTCACCACCGTCTTCATAATTTACTGTAAGCTCGTCAATCTCAGATGACATAAGAGTTGCTCCTGAACTATTTGTTTGATATTAAATAATGAATACAATTATACCGGAAAACAGACTTTCACATAAGGACTTATTTTATGCGCATATTACATACCATGATTAGAGTTGTTGATCTTAAAAAATCAATCCAGTTTTATACCGATATATTAGGGATGAAATTATTACGTCAAAAAGAGTATCCAGAAGGGAAATTCACTTTAGCATTTGTCGGTTATGGTGATGAGTCTGAAGAAAGTGTTATTGAACTCACTCATAATTGGGATACCGATTCATATTCCATGGGTGATGCCTTTGGCCATATCGCAATAGAAGTTGATGATGTCTATAAAGCCTGTGAAACAATGAAAACAAGCGGTGGGAAAATTATACGTGATGCGGGTCCTATGAATGCCGGCTCAACCATTATCGCGTTTATCGAAGATCCTGATGGATACCAGATTGAATTAATTGGTAAAAAACTTTAGACCTTAATTAATTCACACTTTATACTAATACATACGCATAAGAATAAAAGCTGCAATTTCGATAAAAAGGATATTAGAGAAAAGCAATGAACGAATTTATAAGGATATTTCTGCCCATCTACCTCACTATATTTTTCTTTGCGGTATTTCTGCTTAGAATATTTATTGTACGGAAGAAAACAGGTGTAAATGCCTATCTACTATTAAAACAAGATGGTGCAGAGGGTGTGATCGCACGTTATTTTAAACTCGTTCCCCTGGCCAGCATTCTTGTTGTTTTTACTCCATTATTTTTCCCCTCTGTTTACTTTTATTTAGTCCCTTTTCACTGGATGGAAAAACAACAATTTCTAATTCTAACAGGTCTGTCTTTACTTATTATTTCACTTATCTGGATCTGGGTATCCCAAACACAAATGGGAAATTCATGGCGTATAGGGATTGATGATAAAAATAAGACTGATTTAGTCACTAACGGCGTATTTTTGATTTCACGAAATCCTATTTTCCTTGGATTGGTGATAAATTTATTTGGCTTCTTCCTTGTTCTTCCCAACGCTGCCACGTTAGCAATCATGTTATTAGGTATCGCTGTCGTAGAAATTCAGGTTGCACTTGAAGAACAATATTTACTCAAAAGTCATGGTGAAAACTATGTTAATTATTGTAAAAAGGTGCGACGCTGGCTATAAAAACCGTACTTATCACCAATAAACGTTTATAAATGGAACTTAAAAGGGAAGTTCAACTCATAAAAAAACATATAAAAATAATATTTCTAAATAAACGGAGAGTGCGAATCAATGAAAGCATCAGATTTATTTGTAAAGTGTCTGGAAGAAGAAGGAATTGAATATATTTTTGGTATTCCAGGAGAAGAAAACGCCGACTTCATGATCTCACTCGAAAAATCAAAAAAAATTAAATTTATACTAACGCGACATGAACAAGGTGCAGCTTTTATGGCTGAAGTTTATGGTCGCTTAACCGGCAATCCCGCCGGTTGTCTGGGTACTCTTGGCCCCGGTGCAACTAATTTAATTACCGGTGTCGCCGATTCAAACATGGATCGCTCACCCATGCTGGTTTTAACCGGACAAGGTGCATCAACTCGCTTACATAAAGAATCCCATCAAATTATGGATGTGGTAAAAATGTTTGAGCCCGTCACAAAATGGGCACAAACAATACTTCATCCCAATAGTATTCCGGAAATAATTCGCAAAGCAGTTCGATTAGCGCGAACAGAAAAACCGGGGGCATGCCATATTGAGTTACCCGAAGACATAGCAAAAATTGATACAGATTCAAAGCCGCTCAAGCCATTACGCTTCCGACGTCCGGTTGCCGATGACAAAATCCTCAATCAGGCAATTGAACAAATTCTAAAGGCTAAACGACCCATTATTATTGCTGGCAATGGTTGCATTCGTAAACGCGCCAGTAAACAGCTTCGTCTTCTTTGTGAAAAAACCGGCATTGGTGTTATTAGTACTTTTATGGCTAAAGGCTGTGTTGATATGGATGAAGACTACTGTCTTTATACCATTGGCTTACAGGCAAAAGATGTCATAGCCTGCGCGGTTGATCATGCCGATTTAATTATTACCCTCGGCTATGATATGGTGGAGTACCATCCATCGTTATGGAATCAAAATAAAGACAAAAATATTATTCATGTTGATTTCTTGCCAACCGAAATTGATGAACATTATCATCCTGAAACCGAAGTTATTGGTGATCTTGCGCACACACTATGGATGATGAACGAACGCTTCGATGAAGTTGAAAATTTTAATTTCGACTTTAGTCAGCAACTCGCAACTCGCGAAACAATGCAAAAAGATCTCAGCACCCACGCTGATGACGATACCGAAAATCTTATCCGACCACAAAAAGTTTTATGGGATGTTCGACAGGTCATGGGCGCAGAAGATATTTTATTATCTGATGTCGGTGCACATAAAATGTGGATCGCACGACACTATCAATGTCATGAACCTAACACCTGTTTAATCCCAAATGGTTTTTGTTCTATGGGATTTGCCTTGCCCGGTGCCATTGCTGCAAGCATTGTCCACCCTGATCGTAATATACTTTCGATCTGCGGTGATGCTGGATTTTTAATGAATGTGCAGGAAATGGAAACCGCAAGACGTTTAAATTCAAATATTGCTGTTATGGTTTGGGAAGATCATCAGTACGGCCTTATTGCATGGAAACAAGAAAATGAATTTGGCCACCATACTGACTTATCATTTGGTAATCCAAACTGGTTAGAACTTGCCAGCGCATTTGGCTGGCATGGCCATAAAGTAAATAATAGCCGTGATTTAGAATCAGAGTTAACCACAGCCTTTAAAGAAAATGGACCAAGTTTAGTTGTTGTGCCAATTGATTACCGTGAAAACATGATGCTGACTAAACGATTGGGTGATATTGCTTGCCCTATTTAGTTATTATTCGAAGGGGTTAATATTAATGCCGCCGGCTATGGAACAGGAGAAGTTAAAGACAGGCTCGCAAAAGATTGCCCTCCCTGGCTGCTCGACTGCCACGTCCGTGTGGCAGAAGGTCTGAATTTAACTTCTCCTGTTCCATATCCTTGCTTTAATAGTTGAAAAATTTAATGAATAAATTCTATAAATAAAAACCTATATACGAGAAAAAATACAGGCGAGGGAATGGGGGGAAGTAAATTTAGATCGTCTGCTGCAAGGATGCAGCAGTCGAGCGGCCAGGGATGGCGAATAACGAGTCTGGATTTACTTCCCCCCGTTCCCTCGCCGACGAGCTAGCACTAAACTAACTCGTATAAACCAGAGGAAATAACATTGAGCAATCACCACCCATTACTTATCGCTAATATAGAAAATTCCGAGCGAGAAAAAATTACAGTCACCGCACCTTTTGATGATTCAGAAATAGCAACACTCGACACGGCAAATTCTGCCGATGCAGAAAAAGCATTAAGTACCGCACAAGCTTTGTTTAATAATAAATCAAAATGGCTGCCCGCTTCTCAACGCATAGACATACTCAACAAAACAGCAGCCTTAATGCGAGAACAATTTGATGAACTGGTTATCATTGCTGCCGGTGAAGGTGGGAAACCATTAATGGATACACGTGTTGAAGTTGAGCGTGCGATTGATGGCGTGTTAAATTGTATTGAATGTATTCGTACTGATCACGGTACAGAAATTCCCATGGGAATTAATCCTGCCTCTGAAAAACGCATGGCATTTACTCGCAGTGAACCCATTGGAGTTGTTGTTGCAATTAGTGCCTTTAACCATCCATTAAATTTAATTATTCATCAGGTCGGTCCGGCTATTGCAACAGGCTGTCCTGTTATCATTAAGCCAGCAGAAGATACGCCACTATCATGTTATCGATTTGTTTCAATCTTACGGCAGGCAGGTCTTCCTGAAGAATGGTGTCAGGCACTGGTTGTTTCAGATTTAGATGTTGCCACGCAACTGGTTACCGATAGACGTGTAGGATTTTTTAGTTTTATTGGCAGCGCAAATGTAGGCTGGATGCTACACAGTAAACTTGCGCCCGGTGCACGATGTGCACTTGAGCACGGTGGTGTTGCGCCTGCAATTATAGAAGCGGACGCCGATCTTGTTGAAGCTTTACCGGCAATAGCAAAAGGTGGCTTCTACCATGCCGGACAAGTTTGTGTATCTGTACAACGTGTCTACTGCCATAAAAGTGTAGTAAACGTTGTTGCATCTAACCTTGCAAAAATGGCAAAAAAATTAGTTGTAGGCGATCCAACTGAAGCAGAAACAGAAGTCGGGCCTTTAATTCGTAAAGCTGAAATTGAACGTGTTAATAAGTGGGTTAATGATGCTATAAAAGAAGGCGCAGAATTATTAGCTGGCGGAAAAGCGGAGGGAAATTGTTATCAACCTACGGTTTTACTAAACCCATCTGAACTCTCTACCGTTTCAACCAAAGAAATTTTTGGCCCTGTAATTTGTATTTATACTTATGACAAGATAGACGATGCGATAAAAAAAGCCAACGCACTCCCCTTTGCTTTTCAGGCAAGTATTTTTACTAAAAATATTGATAATGCTTTACATGCTTACAAACAACTTAATGCCAGTGCAGTAATGATAAATGATCATACTGCATTCCGTGTTGACTGGATGCCATTTGCAGGCCTACGTCACTCAGGCTTAGGGGTTGGGGGTATTCCACATACTTATCATGATATGCAAATCAAAAAAATGATGGTTATAAAATCAAATAAAATCTAACTATTTAAAACAATTAACTCAAAATAACGTATCAACAACTATAAATAGGCTATAGTGTTAAGTAATTAAAATAGAAAAATACATTATATGAATTTTCTGGCCAGATTATTTCAAGTTAAAAATATTACCACATCAAACTACCGGTTTTATTTTGCAAACAAATATGCCTACATTATCAGTGGTCTGACTCATGTATGTTTTGTTCCAATTTTTTACTATTTAAACTTAACAATATTAGCACTCTATAATATATTTAGCGTAGCTGTTTTTATTTTCGCTTATTTTTTAAATGGAAAGGGTCACCTGACTGTCAGTACAGTTTCTGTCGCAATTGAAATAATCCTGCACGCAATACTCGCCATTTATTTTATAGGCTGGGAAAGCGGCTTTTTTTATTATTTATTAGCCATTATTCCACTCGTTTTTTCTAATCCTACGACAACAAAACCACAAAAAGTGGCTATTACTATTTTAATAGCAACCTTGTTTCTGTCACTTAAATATTTTTCCAATACTCATGCCCCTCTTGTACTATTAAATAAAGATGTACTCCATAATTTATATTTTATGAATAGCTTATTTATAATTATAAGTATATCCGCATTAGTACATTATTTTAGTCTTGCCTCTGACATCACTGAAAATAAAATTGATGCAAAACGTAATGAGGCAAACCTGGCCAATCAGGCAAAAAGTACCTTTTTAGCCAACATGAGTCACGAACTACGTACACCACTTAACGCCATTATTGGTTATGGTGAAATGTTAAAAGATGATGCAGACGAACAAGGACATGAACAAAATTCTAAAGATTTAGCCAAAATTACCAAAGCGGGTAACCATCTATTGTCTTTAATTGATAGCATACTTGATTTAACTAAAATTGAATCGGGGAAAATGAACATTGAATATCAATCCGTTGATATCACACCTTTCGTTAACGATGTTATTTCTACAATCAACCCTATGGTAGAGAAAGGTAATAATATTTTAATTGTTAATTGTGACAAAAATTATGGTTATGCCTGTATCGATCCAACAAAAGTGAAACAGATATTATTTAACTTATTAAGTAACGCATGTAAATTCACAAAAGAAGGGACTATTGAATTAAGTATTTATAAAGAAAATAAAAAATCACAAGACTGGTTATGTTTTAAAGTAACAGACTCAGGAATAGGAATCCCTGACGATAAGCTTGATGTTTTATTTAAACCTTTTATGCAGGCGGAGATTTCTACAGCTCGACTTTATGGGGGCACAGGCCTCGGTCTAACCATCACAAAACATTTTATTACTCTGATGCAAGGAATGGTTAATGTTGAAAGTGTTATTAATAAAGGAACTTCTTTTTTAGTAAAGCTCCCAACAAATCAACAACACTGCCAACAATAATATTTAAAAAGGATTTTATATGAGCAAACAATTTCAAAAAGTTATCTCACCTCATAAATTCATCCCGGCTATTATCGAAAATGAAATAAATTTTGAAGAAAAATGGGCGAATAACAAGCCCTGGGTATTTTCTAATCTTTCTCATATTGCATATTTCCAGCATGACAAAATCAGCGGGTTTATGGAAAAACTCGGTACCATTAAAACAATTTTTTATGACCATAAAGGTGCTCAGGCTTACCTCGCATTATGGGAAGATAAAGCTGTTTTGGTTTTTCGTGGAACTCAATCTGTTGAGTACCCTAAAAAGAAACGAAAAAAATTAAGTTATTATCATAAAACACTCATTAAGTTTTTTATTAAACTCCCAATCAATCCTTTTTCGTTACTTTTTCTCAGTAATGACGTAATTGCTGATTTAAAATTTATTCATCGCCCATTTAACAATATGAAAAAAGCAGGTGTCCACTCAGGTTTTTTGGAAGAAACAGAGAAGCTATGGGATAAAATTTCAGAAGACATAGATCAACATGCCTCTGCCATACCTGTTTGGGTCACAGGACACAGTCTTGGTGGTGCAATGGCGACTCTGGCAGGGATGAAACGCTCTTTTGAAGCAGTCACAACGTTTGGGGAACCACGAGTAGGCCGAAAAATTAATTTAGCTTTTCAAGCTAAGAATCATACAAGATATGTGAATGGTGATGATCCTGTAACAAAATTACCACCTAAATTTTTTTCTTATTACAAACACCATGGTGATAAAATTCGAATAACCGATAGCGATGGAAGCACCAGTGCCATCTACGATCATTCTATAATTTATTATAGTGAGAATCTTAATTTTTAATTATTTTACTCATACTCATTATATTTTTTCGCACTACCCTGTACTTTGTCTACCGGATAACGTTTTTCATTAATGTTAATTTTATCTTCAACATACTGTGGCAGATCAACCTCAAGCTTTGTTGCCAGCCGTGTTAGATAAATATAAATATCCGCCATTTCAAAAGCAACTTCATCCAGTTTTTCTTTGCTTAGATTATTGCTTTGTTCTTCTGTTAGCCATTGGAAGTGTTCTGTGAGTTCGGCTGCTTCAACACTTAGAGCCATCACTAAATTTTTTGGCGCATGAAATTGATCCCAGTCCCTGTCCATAGCAAACTTTTCCAGGCGTTTTGACAGTGTTTCAAAATATTTATTTGACATATGAAAGCTCCCTTAAAATCAAACATAAAAAAGCCCGGTTCATCCGGGCTTTTTATAAGTAACCAGAATTTAATGCAATCGCATTGTTATACCCGATTCATGGATATGCTTATTGAATTTCAAACAAAACCAATCATCTTTATTGATTAATTTCGTCGTACCATCTAAGTATTGAATTAATACCCGATGCAATTTTTCCTCATTAAACATAACCAGCTTAACTTTTATCAGCTGCCCTGTCAGATTAACAAACCACGCACCTACCGTTGGCTTTTGTTCACGAAACATAACAAACATTCTCTGCGACTTATTTACATGTTCTAATTCTAGCAAATTTGATACTGAAATAACCGTCAATTGTTATAAAATGTGTCTTAATTTTATAAGGCCTTGAAATATGTGCATATTTTTAACGATTTTCACTTACAATTTTTTAGAAGATTCCTGAAGATATGCACGCTAAATACCGTTGAGTAAAGGATTTCCTATACGCAGACTCCACTTAAACTACTAGTATTATCATAGAGTAATGTCGCTCAGAAAGACTGGAAAGAGACATTGTCATTAAGAAACGTGATCCAGTTCACGCTTAATGCAGATAATATTTTCTTTCTCATGCAGAAGCTATTTTCTCAGCATATCTGAGCCATAAAATACGTCATAATTAAACAAACTATGATTTCATTATATTTAATAAGTGCTGAAAAAATGTCCCCATTCTTATAAACACGGTATTGGACAACATTTATTTGCCACCATCCTAACGATAGACACAGGTTCTCTATGACGTATTTTGGCTCGAGATAAGGTATGGCCATCTTTGAGAAAGGAAAATTATCCGTTTATTCTGAAGATAGCAGCGTTGACTTAACAAAAGCAGAGATCAATAAAAATCTCTCTGCAGTTGCTTTTGACAGCGATGAAAAGTTTTTCTACATGACCGTAGATAAAATTTTATTTTCTGATCCTGCGAGTGCAATACGTACCGTTCTGGAAGCACATGGATATGTTCCAAACCTGGAAAATATTTTATCTTGCCTTGATAGTTTTAAATTTGCTGCTTATGTAAAAACAGCTAACCTCGAAACTAATCCCGTAAAAGCTCAGGAATATCTGCCCTGTATTAGATTTGAATTACCGCAAAAAAACAAAGTTGGTGAAATGCTGCAAAGTTTTTATGATGAGCTGTCTAAGTATGAATCAAGAATTTCAGAGACTGCTCCTAACACAGTTGACCCCGCATATAAAAAATCTCAAGAGTTAAAAGATGAAATAAGACAATTAAAAGAGGACAACAAAGAGCTGCGTGAACAAGTCAGCGAACTCACCTACCAATTAAGCCAGGAACAACGTTCATTAAGTAGGGCATCCAAAGCAATTGACTCGCAGCGTTTATTACCCGACAACGCCAAAATTTGCCGGGTTGAGCACGTGGATCTTAAAAAACGCCAGGTCAAAGTAAAATGTCAACGCAAAGTTATTGATATACCCACTCACATGCTCGATAGAGTGCCGGATTTTCAGGCGCGCTGCCTGATAACCTTTGACGAAAACGAAGACATCCCCCTCGGGATTATCTTTTTTGATAATGAAGAACTCGGAAATCTTGAAAAAAGGACTGCTGAATTACTCTATGTAAAAGGCGATACGTTTAAAGCACGAGACTCTATGCGTAACGAATTTCAAATAAAAGCGTTAAATCCTATAGAAACAGAAACTATTCAAAAGTTATCTCGTGGAATGAAAGTCGTTGTATCAATAGCGGATGGTTACGTTGTTCGTTTTTCAGTTCTTGGAGATACCGATTCACAACGGTTTAAATGCCAGATACAGGAAAAATTTATTGTATATGATATTGCGAGAAACCAACTCGTAACCGTATCTGCAGATAAAGATTAAATTTAACAGAGAATTAATTATGCAAGGTTTAAAAGAAAAAAAATATTTGGTCAGTTCTAAAAAAAGATTTGATCCTATCACACTGGTATTTAGTGTTAGTTTGCTTGCCGCCGTGTTATTTGCTGCACTGGGCGTAGATACTGGTCTTGGAGTAGGCAATGGCAGCACTTTTTTATTCAAAGATTTCCGAAGCTTCTTTTTTGTTGTCGGCGGCACTCTGGGCGTTCTCTTGTTTCAGTTTGACCTGGAAACTTTTGTCAGTACTTTTTTACTGGTTATTCGTTCATTCATCGCCAGTCCAACAAAACGTATAGCCAAAATAATGGATGAACTTGATGAAACCATTATAAAAGGTAACAGCATTATTGAAATGCGTGAAGGAAATGAAATATCAGGTGAGTTGCTTAACGATATTATTTACATGCTCAAGCAAAAGCTGTTTTATGAAGAAATTGAAGACTTTGTGAGTACGCGTATTTCATCCGTATTCTTAACTCGTAAAGTGGCTGTTTCATTACTGAACAAAGGCTCAAAGATTGCACCTGCACTCGGCTTATTAGGAACTGTCATCGGGCTTATTGAAGTTCTTCAGTCATTAGAAGACCCATCAAAAATTGGCCCCGCGATGTCACTCGCCTTAATGACAACTGCCTTTGGTTCCGTATTAGGCTCGTTAGTCTTTACGCCACTTGCAGGCAGACTTGAACATCACAACAGTATGTATGTCGAAACACATAAGCTACTTATGAACAGGATTAGCGTTTTAATTCGCCGTGAAGATCGTCTTATGGATTCAATGAAAATGAATAAAAAACTGGACATGAATACATGAAGTTAGAGCAACTCACCATAGATAATGACGAAGAAGGCCTTGATGTCTTTTATATAAGTTTTGGCGACTTAATGGTTATCTTGTGTGTTTTCTTTGTCATGTTATTAACCATGAGTAAGATCGACATAGGTTCGTTTGAAAAAGTCAAAAGTGTGATGACCGGAAGTACTGAAAACACGTTGGTTGAACTTGCCGGCTCGCTAAAAGAAATTATTGAAGGTACTCCAGGTATACCCGGAGCGACAGTACAACTTGCTAAAGATGGAGTACGAGTTGATCTTGATACCGCTGTTTTATTTGCACCCGGTAGCGCAATTATTAAAAAAGAAGCACTTAAATCTTTTGAACCCCTATTGAAAAAGATACGCACTACAGAATATCTCATAGATATTGAAGGCCATAGCGATGACGTTCCTTTTTATCGTTACAACGAAGGTGAAATTGAAACCAACTGGAGTTTAAGTGGTAAACGCGCCAGCAGTGTCATATTACATTTAAACTCAATGGGCTTTTCATCTCGCAGACTAAGAGCAGTTGGTTATGCGCATACCCGCCCCGTTGTTGATGTGCGTGGGAAAAAAGGTATTCAACTTGAAAAAGCACGTTCTCGAAACAGACGTGTGTCTCTACTCATTCGATAATTATTGATAAGGTCTAAAGTGACAAATACTTTTTTAAGAAAAAAAACAGCAGAAAGCGGCCTTTCAATAAAAGGCGTACGTGGTAACGCATTCCGTATTCGTCGTTTTAAAAATGATCATGGATTTCAGGTTTATTCCCTTGAGAATACCTCTGAAGGTAAAATTATTTTTATTCCTCGTTTTATTTTTGGACTTTTTAGAGCCCACATCAGAACTATTATTAAAAATGAATTAAGCAAAAAACAATCTGAAAATTTTGAAATGACGGCGACGTTCCTTAATCGTGATTATTTTTATTTTAAATCATCCAGTTCAGACATTGAAAACCTAATTATCCAGGATATTGAAGAACGCGATGGTTCATCGGGTTATATTACAGTTAATCGTCGCAGTTTAGTTGAACTCGACAAACTGCTTTATGATAATAAGCTGCAACATCCAAATGATGTATTACAAGAAATTATTTCATATCATAAACTTTTTCAGTTTAGTTTTGTAAAAGGAAGTAAAAGCATCACAAGTGGTCTTTCCCTACGTAAAGATATTCTTCAAATTAATGAACGCTACACGCCGAGCTTAGCGCAAAAAATATTTTTAGATGATAATGCAAAAAATGATAAAAAACCATCACAACTAAAACCTGATATTGAGCGCCGAAAAAGAAAAGAGAAAACAACAGATTTATATAAGCCAAAGTTAGGTGAACGCTTTAACGAGAGAGATATTCGTATTGATTACGAAGAAGTCTTTGGTGATAGAAAAATATCCTTCGCACCATCTTCAAGCGAAAAAGAAGACAGTAGCAAAACAAAAACAAGTAAAAGAAAACCTATACTTTCTCAATTTCCGGTTCCTTTACTTGCATCCGATGTTAAAGAATATGGGAACGGTAAACTCTATTTTGAGCTAAGCACGGCTGAAGCATCCGAGTTTCGAGATAGATTCATTAAAGACCGCTCATGTGATTTCTATTTAGGTTTTGAAATAACAGATGCGCTATTTCCATTCAACCGCTCAATTCGGACTTTCCAGTTCCCACTTTATTATACAAAAGTGCGTATACGTGAGTCGGGGCGTGGTGTTCATTTAGAACTTATGCAAGATGGTTTGTTTTACTTAAACCATCTTGCATTAGCAAATTTAGTTGATAAATTTAGCGAAAAAATAAATGGCGTCGATCAAGTTGATAAGTTTTTTAAAACCTTACTTGCTCAGGATATTAGTGTAGATAGATTAAATGATCGTATTCACTTATCACGTTACTTACCGATTAAAGAATCTATCTTTGATCGTACCAGAGAAATTCTTTTAGGTTTCCAGGATGAAAATGGTAAAGGTGGTATTTTAGGAGAGCTTAATGTCAAAGGCATTGAATGTGACTTACAAAGCGTTTACCTCTACCGCGCGCCAAAACTTCTGAACCCGATTGATCAAGCGTTAGAACTCGATTTAGATCAAATCACAGCAGTTGCTCATAAATCAAGTCAACGTTTTTACCAGTCATTACTAGGTAAGTTTCTTACTCCGGAACATGATACCGACACACATAAAAAGAAAGATGACTTTGCAAAAATCACCTGGATGCCAGGCGCTTTACCACAAAGCACTCGTAATTTAATTCATCAATTGCGTGACCATGATCTGGTTTTACTCGAAGGCCCACCCGGCACAGGTAAAACCTACGCCATTATGAATTTACTCATTCATTGTATTTGTAACAAACAACGAATACTTATTGTGAGCGATCAACAAGGTGCAATTGAAGCATTAATTGAAAAGCTACAAGACTATTTAATTGGTGATGATCGTGGCACGCCTGCTGAGCGTAAATGGAAAGATTTACTCTTTAGTGCCATTAAAGTTGTTGATGATGTGCAGACAGGCGAACAAGAGCTGGAAGATTTAGTCAAAAAACTAAGCAAGTCATTTGATGTTCTGGATCCCGGCCCCGGGCTTGGTGCTAAAGGTGAAAACATTGAGAAAAAGATCAATATCATTGGTGAAAAAATAGAAAAAATAAAAGATCAAGTCACCAATAATATGCTGGGACAAATGGGAGAAGATGTCTCGTTTGATCATAGAATACTAAACAAAGATGAAGGACAAATTGATAATCCAAGTCTGCTTGAATTTCTTGGTCTGTTGCAAGGTAAAAGTGCTAAACATCGAGACTTGATTGATGGCTTTATTAACAACCGATTTGAATTACTCAAAAACAACATGTCGGAATGTTATAATTTCTTTAAGATTCCTAGCAAAAATTTTGACAATGAAGTTCAAATTTTAAAAGAAGATGAAAAAATACTTTCTCTCCTTCTTGAAGAAAAACCTAAAACTGTTGAAGCATTTCATGCGTTAACGCATGAATACCCTCGTCATGAAATTATTCGCTATCTTGAATCAGTTATTCAGTCTTATCTGTCTCCAGACATAAACAGTATTACCAGATTTATACGAAAAATTCGTTCATCATTTACGCCACCATTACATGCAAACACTAAAACTTTATTACGCATTGTGCAGGATCAAAACAGACTGCTAAAAATGTCAGCTAAATGGTCAGAAGGTTTGTGGATATTATTAAGAGATTTACATGAATCTATTCGTCTTCGAGAATCACCTCATCGAGCACTTAATTTGTATCGAAATATTAGTCGCCAATCAGGAAAAGGATCATCAGTTCAGGGCGAGTTAGAACAAGTTGAAGATTTGTTTAACCAGCAGGATCAATTAGTAAGAGAACGTTTGGTTGAAAATTTACGCGAAATTGTCAATAACGCAACTTCGTCTAAGAAAAAATCTGGTACAAATAATATAACCAGCATCATGTCTCTCGTTGAGAGCATGAAACAATTTAATTCAATTAGTGAAAGTGGTTCTGTTTTTGATGAGTTACGTGAAAAACTTTTTGAAACCTTCCCAATCTGGGTTGCCAGAAAACAAACTGTTCCCTTCCTCTTACCTTGTAAGGAACAAAGCTTTGATCTTGTTATTGTAGATGAAGCAACTCAATGTCGGGTTGATGATGCTATGTCACTTATGTTCCGCGGCAAAAAAGTCCTGGTAGTGGGTGATGATAAGCAAACGGTATTACAAAAAGATTCTGTAATTGATGATTACTTATTTAAAGATCATGAACTCGATGAACATCTGCGTTCAACACAAGCTCATGGTTTTAAAGGTGGTGGTTCTCATATCTTCGCTTTAGTTAAATCAATTAAACAAGCTTCTGTCATGCTCGATGAACACTATCGCTGTCCTGCAGACATTATTGAATTTTCTAATAAGTATGTATACGACAACGGTCTCAACATTATGCAATGGAGTTTACCCGAGCGTCCTCCTGCTGTTATTGTAAATTACGGCGAACAAAGTATTGAAAAATCTAAAAAAGCAACAAGCGGAAAATTTAAAGGTATTGAAACGGAAATGGTTGACCGTTTCATGGAGTATCTCGTAAAAACAGTAAAGTCGATTGAAAAAACTACCGGTAAAAAAATTAATGTTGAAACAGATGTTGCAATTTGTTACTTCTTACTTAAAAACGAACCGTATGTGAAATTCATTAAAGATAAATACTTACGTAAATTGAACAGAGGTGAAGATATACTTGATGGTGCGGGTGCGGCACTGCAAGGAAAAGAACGCGACTATATATTTTATTTGTGGGATGTTACTCGTTATAACATGGGTGCATTTAAACAAGGTGATGATGCTGACAAACGTAAAGGTGAACTCAATGTGTTAATGAGCCGCCCTAAGAAAAAGGCCTACCATTATCTTCACCGTAATTTTGATCAGCTTGAACATAACCGAACAAACATCACGAAATATTTATGGCGCTCACTACATAAGCAAGATCTGAAAAGCCGAGTCGTAGCAAATCATGATAATTCAATAAATGAATCGTTAATCGGCTCATTATTGAAATTCAGTTTAGAAGTATCCAGCCAACGCAGTAATAAAGAACTACGCCAGAACATTCAGGATGAACGTATTGATTTCAGAAAAAACATCACCGTTGGCGATGCAGGCCGAGTTGTTGATCTTATTGCCTTTCCACAAGGTGAATCTGACCATGTTGTTGGTTTAGTAGATTTATCTGGCTTTGGTAGCGAACAAAATGTCGGGCAACTGGTTCTTGATTATTACTTTCAATTAAAACGCGTCTCACCCAACATTGATCCTGTATTTATATTTCCTCACGAAATCGTCAATGAAAATGGCCAAACGTTCCGATCATTAATGTACAAGTTGGGACAAATGAACATACAGAGCAAATCATAAATATGGCAAGCATCATTACACACGTTGCAATCCCTTTATCGCTTTGGTTAGGGTTTCGTTCCAGCTTAAATGAAAACCCTATTTTATCTCGTCTGCTTATTGTTGCCTGCATTGCATCCATCCTGCCAGACTTAGATGTCATTTCATTTAAACTTGGCATTCCTTATAGCTCCGAATATGGACATCGCGGTTTCACCCATTCCATCACCTTCAGTATTTTTATTGGCTTGCTTGCCCTGCTCTTTAGCAAATATTTAAAGTCATCCAAATTTATTATTTTTTCACTCGTAAGTTTAGCCACAGCATCTCACGCTGTACTCGACGCAATGACGAACGGAGGACTCGGTGTTGCCTTCTTCTGGCCCAGACTGTGTGAAAACCCATAATAAGGTATAATAAATCTTTCTTCTGGGGGATCATCAACATGGTTGGATTCATAGAAGGCGAAGCCCGAACTCAAGCAACACTACTCCCTGAACGACTCGATGATTATATTAGTGAAGACAATCCCATTCGCGTGATTGATATCTTTATTGATGGTATTAACCTTTCTGGTATGGGATTTAAAACGAACCCAGCCGCCACAGGCCGTCCTGCTTATCATCCCGCAACGATGCTGAAACTTTATGTTTATGGTTACCTTAACCGCGTTCAATCATCTCGTCGCTTAGAACGTGAAACCGGACGTAACGTTGAACTCATGTGGCTTTTAGGTCGATTAGCGCCTGACTTTAAAACCATTGCTGATTTTCGTAAGAATAATACAAAGGCTATACGTTTAGTTTGTCGTGAGTTTGTGCAAGTCTGCCGTAAGCTTGATTTATTTACTGATGCCTTTGTTGCTATTGATGGCAGTAAATTTAAAGCCGTTAATAACCGTGATAAAAATTTCACGCAAGCCAAATTAAAACGCCGACTGAATGATATTGATAAAAACATCAACCGTTACTTAGAACAAATTGCAAGTGCGGACCGACAAGATGACTTAACTCATAAAGATAAAAAAAACCGTCTTGAGAACAAAATCAGGCAACTTAAAAAAGAAATTAAACACCTTAACGAAATAGAAACACAATTACTGGCAACACCGGATAAACAAATATCTCTGACCGATCCCGATGCTCGTTCCATGATCACACGTGGCACCGGTATCGTGGGCTATAACGTACAAACTGCCGTTGATGTTAAACACCATCTTATTGTCGCACATGAAGTCACCAATGTTGGCCATGATCGACAGCAACTTAATAATATGGCCACTCAAGCCAAAGACGCTATGGCAACCGATGAGCTGACGATTGTTGCCGATCGCGGTTACTATAATAGTCAAGAAATTAAATCCTGTGAAGACGCAGGGTATAAAACTTATTTACCCAAGTGCCAAACATCTGGCAACCAGGCAAAAGGACTTTTCGGTAAACGTGACTTTACTTACCATACCAATGTAGATGAATATACCTGTCCCGCAGGTGAACACCTGATTTATCGTTTTAGTGCAAAAGAAAAAGGTAAAACAATACGCCGTTACTGGTCATCAGCCTGCGTCAACTGTGCAACGAAACCCAAATGTACGAAAGGAAAGTATCGTCGAGTGAGTCGTTGGGAACATGAAGCGGTACTCGATAAAGTAAACACACGAATTGAACAAGAACCCGAGCGAATGAAGGCGAGGCGAGAAACTGTTGAACATCCTTATGGAACAATTAAACACTGGATGGGTTACACGCATTTTCAAATGAGAACACTTGACCGTGTCAGTACAGAAATGAGTTTGCATGTCCTTGCTTATAATTTAAAATGCGTGATGAACATTATGGGTATCGGAGCATTAATTGAAGCCATGCAGGCATAACACCTGCATGGCTGTTTTAAATAAGATATATCAAACGTATGACGCGCCGGTGTGCAAATAATTTTATAAAAGTAATGTTGCTGTATCAATATTGAACAATAGAATTAAACGCGTTACAAATGCTCAAGTGTTATCTGATGTGAAATACTCATGATTAGATAAAGTATTTTGAGTTTTCACACAGTCTGGGTCGTTAGCTGCCCTTTAATTAAATTTACTTTAACACCAATACAAAATAATAAAAAACCCCATATATCTTTATAACATATGGGGTTAATCAATAATTTCGAACATACCTAAAACTATTGCACGGAGTGTGAGAAGTTAGAGAACAAGGCAATAATTAACGAAAAAGCGGAATGTACAATAAGTACATGAGCATTTTGAGTTGATTATTAACGCCGTTATCTAGCTTCTCACGCTGCGTGCTATTCGTCGGTGACACAACCGTGTGACGCATCTTTAACTGACTTAATAAATTTATACAATGTTCCCCGCGTCGCTTTATAAGCCGGCATCACCCACGCTTCTTTACGTTTTGCAAGTTCATCATCACTTAAATCAACAGACAGACTATTGGTATTTGCATCAACCGTGATCACATCACCATTTTTCACTAATGCAATCGGCCCACCTTCCTGTGCTTCAGGCACAACATGACCAATAATGAAACCATGTGATCCCCCTGAGAAACGACCATCGGTAATCATCGCAACATCAGAACCTAAACCCGCTCCCATAATGGCAGAGGTTGGGGTCAACATTTCCGGCATTCCGGGACCACCTTTGGGGCCTTCGTAACGAATGACAATGACATCGCCTTTTTGAATTTCTTTATTCTCCAATCCCTTCATCATGTCTTCTTCACAATCATAAACACGTGCTGGACCTTTGAAGGTTAAGCCTTCTTTACCGGTAATTTTTGCTACCGAACCACCGGGGGCAAAGTTACCTTTTAAAATACGGATATGACCTGACTCTTTAATCGGCTTATCAAGCGGTGTAATAATATCCTGGCCTTCTTTTAAACCGGGTAAGTCGGCTAAATTTTCTTTAATCGTTTTCCCAGTTACGGTCATGCAGTCACCGTTAATTAAACCGGCTTCAAGTAAATATTTCATTACCGCAGGGATACCACCTACCGCGTGTAAATCTTCCATTACATATTTACCGCTGGGCTTAAGGTCGGCAATAAACGGAATGCGATCACTCACACTCTGGAAATCTTCTATTTTAAGATCAACATCTACTGCGCGCGCCATGGCGAGTAAATGTAAGACCGCATTGGTTGAGCCACCCAATGCCATAACAATAACAATGGCATTTTCAAAGGCTTCACGCGTCATGATGTCACGCGGTTTAATATCTTTTTCAAGCAAGTTAAGCACGGCTGCACCGGCTCGCACACACTCATCCATTTTTTCCGGATCAACTGCTGGTGTACAAGAACTGTAAGGTAACGTCATACCCATGGCTTCAATCGCAGAAGCCATTGTGTTTGCGGTATACATACCACCACAGGCACCCGCTCCCGGACAAGAGTGTTTTACGATGTCACTGCGTTCTTCTTCTTCAATTTTACCGGTAATAAATTCACCGTAACTTTGAAAAGCAGAAATAATATCTAAACTTTTGCCATGTGAATGACCGGCGCGAATCGTACCGCCATAAACCATCAACGAAGGACGATTCAAACGCCCCATCGCAATCATCACACCAGGCATATTTTTATCACAACCGGGAATAGAAATATTTGCGTCATACCATTGCGCACCCATCACGGTTTCAACAGAGTCCGCAATAATTTCGCGTGACTGAAGCGAATAACTCATGCCATCGGTACCCATAGAAATACCATCACTCACACCGATAGTATTAAAACGCATACCCACCATACCCGCAGCGACAACCCCTTCTTTTACTTTGGCTGCTAAATCATTCAAATGCATGTTACAGGTATTACCTTCCCACCAGACACTGGAAATGCCCACTTCAGGTTTTTTCATATCTGCATCGGTCAACCCCGTGCCAAAAAGCATCGCTTGTGATGCACCTTGTGATTTAGGCTCAGTAATGCGTTTACTGAATTTATTTAATTCACCTTTCTTGCTGCTACTCATGTGAAACTCTCCATTACTTGTTCTGGTAATACATTAAATCTGGAAAAATTAGTTCTAAAAAAATAAAGTCAGGTATTATAAGACAAAGTTGGCAAATAACTGAATCAAACGTTAAATTTTAGTCATTTTGACCAATAATTATATTAAGTTTAGTGGCATTAGGTGGTTTTTTGCTTTTATTAGCCAAATACAGAATAAATAGTTTTATTGCGGGTTGTATTTTATCACTCTGTAGCGCGTCCGCGTCCGCGTCATTCACGCTATCGAAGATGCCTGAACCACTTAAATCTGATCAATCCATCGCAGCAAAAAATACTGTCCCCTTAGACGTTCAGCGAAAATTTTTTCTTCAGGCAGAAAAAGCACTCAAACTGGGTCGTTATACCCAGTTTCGTAAAGTTGAACATCAATTAAAGAATTATCCTCTTTATCCTTATTTACGTTTTATTGAACTGCAACGTAATATTAAAAATACCTCGACACAAAAGATTCAGCAATTCTTACAGACGTATCACAACACCCCGTTAGCCAATAAACTCTATTTCCGCTGGATTAATTCATTAGCACGCAGGGGCCGTTCCAAGGCATTGATCCAGTATTTTCGCCCGACTCAAAACACACGGCTACTATGTCACTACGCCAACGCATTACATAAGACAGGAAATAAAGGCACCGCCTTTTCCCTCATGGGCGAGTTATGGCAAACAGCTGATTCACTGCCAAAAAGTTGTGACCCAATATTAAAGAAATGGCAAAAAGCAGGTTACATGACCTCTTCCCGCTTATGGTCACGCATTCATTTGGTGATGAACAAAGGTAAACGCCGACTCGCTACTTACATCGGTAAATCGTTGCCCAAAGATGAGCGTTTCTGGCTCTCATTATGGAAAAAAGTACAACGCCAGCCCTCATACGTACTCAAGGCTGATCGACACTTTAAAGGCCAGCATTCCCCCATTATGCATTGGATTCTCGTTGACGGAATGACTCGCTTAGCTCGCAAAAAGCCGGTGGTAGCAGCGCAATACTGGAAAGAAATTCGTGATAAATACAATTTTAATGACGAGGAAAAAGAGCGTATTAAACGTCGTCTGTCTCTCTCATTAGCCCGTGCCGCAACACCTTTGAGTCGGCAGACGCTTAAAGCATTGAAACTAGAAAGCCATGACGCCCGTGTCATCACGCCCCATATTCTTTCAGCCATTGGTGATAAAGACTGGGAAGGCGCATTAGCCTGGTTAAATAACCTAAAAAGCAATGAACGCAATAGTGAGCGCTGGAACTACTGGCGCGCACGTGCACTCGAAGAAATGGGCCGTTTAGAAGAAGCCCGTTCACTGTATTTACAGATCACCGATAATCGATCTTATTACAGCTTTTTAGCCGCCGACCGGATTGGTGACCGATATCAACTCACCCACACGCCGCTCAATACACCGGCTGCTGAACTCCTCAAACTGCAACACATCCCCGCAGTTGCTCGTGCCGGAGAGCTTTACCAGCTAAAACGTATTGTTGAAGCACGACGTGAATGGCATTTCGCCATCCAGCAAATGGATAAAAAACAATTACTCATAGCGGCGCAATTAGCGAATAAATGGGGCTGGCATGATCGCAGCATTATTACGCTGGCGCTCGCCCAGCACTGGGATGATCTCGAGCTCCGCTTCCCGTTAGCGCATAAAAATTATATTGAGAAGCAAGCCAAAAAAGAGAATATTAATCCCGCCTGGGCCTTTGCCGTCATTCGGCAGGAAAGTGCCTTTACCTCGGATGCCCGTTCGTCAGCTGGCGCATTAGGTTTAATGCAACTCATGCCTCGCACCGCCAGACAAGTCGCCCGTTCCTTACGAATTAAACGGCCGAATAGACGTGATTTATTGAAAAGTAATATCAATATCAAACTCGGGGTTCGCTACCTACGTAAACTTAAGGAACGTTTTAACGGCAGCTCGGTGCTCGCAACCGCAGCCTATAATGCTGGTGGCTGGCGTGTGAAAGGCTGGTTACCCAAGGATGAAGCACAAAGTGCTGACTTGTGGATTGAAAATGTGCCCTTTACCGAAACACGTAAATATCTCAAGCGAGTGCTCACTTACACCATCATCTATGAACAACGGTTAGGACTGGAAAGTAAGCCACTATTAGAGCGCATGATGCCGATTTTACTGCCAACAAAAAACGGCAAAAAAATTTAACCCGCGAAATAAAATGATTAAAGAGCGGTATTTTAAGGCCGATAAAAGAAGTATCACCCAACAAACAATGGAGTCTCACAATGTTACCCATTTTCCTTACTTCCCTCTCCGCTCTCATTCTTTTTGCGATGGGCTATTATTTTGGCCACCAGATTGGTAGCACCCGCCATATTCGGCAACAACTCGCAAAAGTTAGACCTAACAATCACGATTAGTCCATAAGGTAAGGGGTCGGAGTCAAATTGAAGCGAAAGAATTATGTTTAGTAGCCAAGCTATGTGCAATTTAACTCCGACCCCTTACCCGCCAAGTAAACAGCCAAATCACCTTCACCTGCTCGATAGCCCAGCAATCCGTAACAAAAAATTAGCCTGCCCTATTCCTAAACCTTTCTCAGTACCTCGCCGGATTGTGACTAAATCCTTGCGTGATAATACTTCGGTAAATAAGTTCAGATAAGCCTTTCTATCAAACTCAGTTCCAGAACCATTCACCATTATATTCACAGCAATTAAATCATGAAAAACAGGATGGGGCGTAATCAGCTTATCTTCCTTACCTAAGGCATTCGTATGATAACTTGAGTACGTATAATCCTCCGCCGCACGTACTAGCCCTGCTCGAACCGGATTGAGTTCTATATACCGGTAACAACAAAGTAAATAATGTTCAGTATCCACCAGGCTGGATTTATAACGCCCCTCCCATAAAGCTCCACTACGGTGATAACAACGATTGAAGTATTGAGCATAGCGCCGACCAATCGATTGCATCGTACGTGGTAAGGAGTCCTCAGTTGAAGGTGTCACAAGTAGATGAAGATGGTTATGCATAAACACCCAAGCATGAACTGACAAGTCATGTTTTTCAGCGGCATCATACAAACAGCGATAAAGAAATCTAAAATCTTCTACTCGCGCTAATATTGGATCACGATTATGACCGCGCACCACTACATGTTGAGGTTGATATGCAAATAAAGACGAGGCTTCCTTGGCATAATATCTTCCTTTATTAAGCGACTCTGGTTCGATAGAGATTAAATGATATACAAATCAATTAGTTAGCTAGCTTTTACTCCGACCCCTGAATTTTGTTTACCCAATCAATAGTTGCCATAGTATTTATCTCTTAGTTAATTTTGTTAAATTACATTTATTACTCAAAATATAATTCTTTCCATCTGTTACGATATAGTTAGAAAAACCTTTATTTACGCACTTTTTATTATTGTGAGGGAAAAAATATTCAACATATTTTTCACTCACTTTATAAAAGCTTTTGTTTCTTTTTCTTGAGAAATATTGATCTTTTACAGAATAAATCATTCCCCTGTAAATATAATCATCTTTTCCATCAAGATTAACATCAAGAAAAATAAAGTCCTCTAACGCATTAATAACCAGCCCTGGGATATACTTATGAAGCACTTTTAATTTTTGCAAAACTTCATTTTGAGAATATATTTTGCTAACTTTTTTCCCCTCTGCAATCCATGCCAAATCCCCTTTGGGATAAACAATGCAAAGATTCATTGTATTATCTGCTATCGTAGCTTTAACTGGATTTAATGGTATTGTTGACCAAAATGTAATTACTCTGCCTTTGTAATCAATCTGTAACTGTTCGTCTCTACCAACAATTCTTCCTTCACGAACAAAATTAAATAATTTTTTGAGCTTTTTTTGTGCTGCATACTGATATACATCATATCCGAAATGTGGGTAAAATTCGTTAAGATAAACTAGCGCTGTCATCCGCCCATTTTTCTTACCGTTTTGATAAATGTCATATTTAGAAAAGCCTATTTTCTTCTCTTTATCTATCCATTTAACTTTTAAGAATTTATCGCACATAGGAAATTTCTTTACCCATTCTTCAGGCGGGTTCTTTTCAAATCCAATATTCGTTATCTCATGCGATTTATTATCTAATGAAGTATTTTTATTTTCAGCACAACTCACTGTTGAGCCAACGATAAAACTGAACAGCACGATAAAAATTTTTTTCTTCATCCTAAGCACCTTCATCCTTTATGGGTTCCTGTATTATTTGTTCTTGTTGCTTACCCAGTATCACCGCATCATCCACCTTCAACCCTTTTGGCAGTTGATGTGTGATAAACAATATCGTTACTTTACCTTTTAATTTATTAATGGTTTTTGCAAAGGCTTCACTTGTAGGTTGATCTAAATTACTTGTGGCTTTATCAAACACTAAAATCTTTGGTCGTTTTAAAATCGCTCGTGCAATAGCAATACGTTGTTTTTGCCCACCGGATAAACCGACACCATTTTCACCAATCTCGGTTTGATAACCTTGGGGCAGTTGTTCGATTTGTTCATGAATCTCTGCCATCTGACAGGCTTGAATGACTTGCTCAAACGAAGCTGTGGGGTTGGCCATAATCAAATTTTCGTAAAGCGTACCGGAGAACAGTGTTGTTTCTTGTGGCACGACTCCAAAGTAATCACGTAACTCGTTGGCACTTAAATGAAGAAGGTTTCGGTTATCAATTAGGATGTTGCCGTCAGTCGGTAAGTAAAAACCTTGTAGTAATTTTGTTAAGGTACTTTTACCTGAACCCGATGCACCCATGATACTGACACAATGACCGGGTTGTACGTTTAAATTAAAATCGCGATAAAGAAACGGGCGTTCTTCGTTATAACGGAAGCTGAGGTTTTGAATTTGAATGCTACCTTCCCCACCCGGTGCACGTGAAGGTGAAACCGAATAGGGTTCGGTGGGTGCATCCATCACATCCCCCAAACGCTTTACCGCAATGTTGGCTTGTTGGAATTCTTGCCACAAACCCACCATGCGTAAAACGGGTTGGCTTAAACGACTGGCAAACATTTGAAAGGCAACGAGCATACCAATAGTAAAACTATCGGTGGTCATGACGAGCCAGGCACCGACACACAATACAGCTAAGGTTTGAATTTGTTCTAAGGTATTGGCTGAAACGTTATAGGAATTGGATAAACGCTGGGTTTTAAAATTAGCCGCGAGATAGGATGATAGATAATCACCATAGCGGTTATTAATTTGCGGTTCCATTTGCAATGACTTAACGGTTTCCATACCACCCACATACTCAATTAAAAAGGCTTGGTTCCTTGCGCCTAATTTAAACTGGTCGTTTAAACGCTCTCTCAGCACGGGGGTTATGCTTAAGCTCACTATCGCGATTAACGTTAAAATTATCAATGATTCATCTCCGACCCCTTACATTATTCTACCGTATACCACCTAAATTTAATCCTTCGGTAAATAACTTATAAAGAATAAAGAGGATAAAAATAATAACGCTCGCGATCACCAAATACCCAACGCCCATACTGATATTAAGCCACAGACCATAACCTTCATTTGCATTTTTAGATTTATGACCGAGAATAACAATAATGAGTGAATACAACGGAATAAGGTAAACAAGAAACTCGATAAACCTCAAAGATTTTGTTGATAAGTGACGATCAATCCATCTGCTACTCATAAAAGTGACTGGGAAGATGAGTACCGTGAATATCACAAGAATAATCGCTATTGTCCCTAACATATGAAATCTTCCTTTTTCTAAACAACTCAAATAATTTTATATGATATCTGTATCAGGTCATACTTTTATTAATTTCCCAATATAACAAATATAAATTTATCTTTATAATCATATGGTTAAAGACAATTCTTGATTAACATTCTAGAAATGAGGTATAAATACGGGTGTTTTACGAAATAATTGTATGAAATTTAACCAATAAAGCAGAGAAAACTAAATAAAACACATCTTAAACCCATCTTAATACATTAAAATCAATAACTTAACCTGCATACTTTACAAATTACTTTAATTTAGTTATATTTACTCCAGAAATGAGGAGAATATAACAATGAACGAACAACTTAATATTCCAGTTTACGAAGTAAAAGAAGTTAGCCTCGAACAGGCGATTTTACTTATCGCCTCTGAGCAAGAAAAAGAACAAACAGTATATAAGGAATCAGCTGAGCGAATGCTCAAGCTTTGTGCGTAAACGGACAGTCTAAAATCAGGTTCACCCCCGGTTGATCCCAGGTGCGACGGCATCTGGATCAGCCACCCTTAATTTTAAATCTGCAAAACAATAAAGAGTAAATGAATTTTCACTCTTTCATAAAAAATCAATCAAACGCCGAAATTACCTGGTCTTCATATAAAATTCGGTCGGCAAGAATTTCACCCAAACTTGATAAATCCTGATCTAAAGATGAAAGGTGTTTACCTTTTTGTTCGGCATCATATTTGTCGTTGAAATCAAGAAATTGTTCTGTAGTAACGGAAATATTAGGATAAATTTTTTCAGCCATTTCACGAACATTTGTTCTGCGTTCTCTGCCATCTTCAATAAAACGGTATAACTGAAAATGAGCACTTGCAGTGTAGTCCATTAATGTTTCGCAGAACTCTTGTAAAACGACAGTAACATCTTCTTCTTTAAAGGGGCGTAATCCAGCAAGTTCAGTGTAAAGTGATAATGTTTCTTTACGTGCACCTAATAATGAATCCATTTTTTGGCGTGACTCAGCTCGGGCTTGATTTGTAGTACTCATAACAACACTCTCCGTTTCTTGCTTATCTTTTTATAAAATTAATTTTGCAATGTTTTTATAGTGGATTAACTATCTAACGTCAGCGACTTTATTGCAATACTTCAATTGTAACAAAGTATTGCAAGATTCAGACCTATTTTATTTCCTATAAAACGTGCGGTTAAATGAGGAATCAATTTTTCGCCGCAGAACATAACTACGCTATAATAATAAGTCCTATTTTATGACATTACTTACCGTTCGTATTTTACAGATTACTTTACGGTTTAACAGGTTTTAAAGCATGCTCAATAAGCCAAAGACTCCAGAATTACTTTTACCTGCTGGCACAATTAGAAATATGCGTTATGCCTTTGCCTATGGTGCCGATGCTGTTTATGCCGGACAGCCGCGTTACAGCCTGCGAGTAAGAAATAATGACTTCACTTTAGAAAATCTGGAAATAGGCATTAATGAAGCGCATCAACAAGGTAAAAAGTTTTTTGTTGCCAGTAATTTAATGCCACATAACAGCAAAATTAAAACTTACATGGCTGACATGACACCCGTGATTGCGATGAAACCCGATGCATTGATCATGGCTGATCCCGGTTTAATTATGATGGTCAGAGAAAAATGGCCTGAAGTCCCTGTTCACCTATCAGTACAAGCCAATACGGTCAATTATGCCGCAGTAAAATTTTGGCAAGCACTTGGCGTAAGCCGCATTATTTTATCACGGGAATTATCTTTAGAAGAAATTGAAGAAATAAGACAACAATGCCCGGACATGGAACTCGAAGTGTTTGTGCATGGTGCGTTATGTATTGCCTATTCTGGCCGTTGTTTGTTATCAGGTTACTTTAATCATCGTGATCCCAATCAGGGTACCTGTACCAATGCCTGCCGTTGGGAATATAAAATGCATGATGCGGATGAAAATGAAATGGGTGATGCACAAAAGATTAAATTTGATGCGATGGCTGCAATTAATACACCTGAAGCGTTTCCAGAAGTAAAAGTACAACGCCATCCATTAGCCGATAAAACGTATTTAATTGAAGAGACCAATCGCCCCGGACAACACATGCCAATCATGGAAGATGAACACGGCACCTACATTATGAATTCTAAAGATTTACGTGCGATTCAATACATTGATCGATTAACAAAAATCGGCGTTGATTCATTTAAGATTGAAGGTCGAACAAAATCACATTATTACGTTGCCCGCACAGCACAACTTTACCGTCAGGCTATTGAAGATGCGATTGCAGGTAAAGAATTTGATGCTAACTTATTTGGTAAACTTGAAGGCCTGGCTAACCGCGGTTATACCGAAGGCTTTTATGATCGCCATCCGAAACAGGACTACCAAAATTATTTAACAGGCCATTCAAATAGCAATCAACAAAAATTTGTTGGTGAAATTAGAAGCTATGATTCAGAAAAAGGACTGGCTGAAGTATTGGTTAAAAATAAATTTGCTGTCGGTGATTCCATTGAAGTCATTTCACCACAGGGTAACCAAACTATTACGTTGGATCACATGGAAAACTTGAAGGGTGTGGATATGCAAGAAGCGCCTGGCGGTGGTTATGAAATACGGATTCCATTACCTCAAGCGGATTATCAACAAGCCTTGATTGCGGTGAATTTATAGTTGTACTATTTACTTACCTAACCTTTATTAGTTTATACCCACATCTATAGATTCCGGCTCGCGCGTTGCTTGACCGAAATGACGGTATCTAAAGACGACCTCAGAAGAAAGGATATGGAATTGAAAGTACCAAATTTAGGTTTGAAAATGTTTTTCTTATACATACATCATAATAAATAGGTCTATAAGTAAATGACAAGTTTAATAAAGTTTATCCAAATACTGCCGCTATAACTTATATATGGACTTCATTACACCTAATTCCCTTTATTTGTGCATTGATCAGGGCGGTCATGCCAGTCGCGCAATTATCTTTAATCATGAAGGTGAAATGATTAGTAGTGCCTACTGTGATGTAAATACCGAACACCCCGCCAAACATTACGTCGAACTGAATGCCGATGAAGTTATCGAATCAATTAAACTCTCTGTTAAAGAAGTTTTAGGTAATTTAGGGGATAAGAAAAAAAACATCATCTCTGCTGCATTAGCAACGCAACGCTCTAACATTGTTTGCTGGAATAAAAAAACAGGTGAGGCGTTATCCCCTATCATTAGCTGGCAAGATCGACGAAATACTGACTGGCTAGAGCAATTTAATGATAAGAATGAAGCCATTCATAAAACAACCGGGCTATTTTTATCACCTCATTATGGTGCAAGTAAATTACGCTGGTGTCTGGAAAACATCCCTGAAGTTAAAGACGCATTAGATGAAAATAATCTTGCCTTTGGTCCAATGTCGAGTTTTATTACCTATCACCTTGTTAAAGAAAAATTTCTGCTCGCCGATCCTGTTAATGCCTCACGCACCCAATTATGGAACTTAAAAACCCATCATTGGGATGATGAATTACTTGAACTCTTTGATATTCCTCTGTCTGCATTGCCACACTGTGTACCTTCAATACATCATTATGGAACCATCGAACTGGATGAACTCAATATACCTTTACGTCTTGTAACGGGAGATCAATCTGCCGCCATGTATGCTTATGGACGACTTCAAGCCAACACAGCATATGTTAATACAGGAACGGGCGCTTTTATTTCCCGATCATCGGGGCCATTAGCTTTATACAGTCGCCGTTTGCTCACCAGTCTTATCTTTCGTGACAGTGAACTTAGAGGCGACTCGCAAAATCATTTTGTACTTGAAGGTACAGTCAATGGTGCGGGTAGCGCATTAGACTGGCTAGGTAAACAATATCCTGATACAAATATTTATAACAATTTACCCGAATGGTTAAACGAAATTGAAAAGCCTCCACTGTTCTTAAATGGTGTTTCCGGTTTAGCCTCCCCCTTCTGGTCACCAAACTTTATAAGCAAGTTTGATCGACAAGCAAACGTAAATGAAAAAGCCGTTGCTGTCGTTGAAAGCATTATCTTTTTATTAAAAGCCTGTTTAGATGAAATGTGTAAGCTTTCTTCACCCCCCGAACAAATTCAAATTACGGGTGGCTTAGCCTCGTTAGAGGGTTTGAACCAACGCCTGGCTGATTTATCTGGTTTACCTGTTTATACTCCAACAGAATGCGAAGCAACTGCGCGAGGTACCGCCTATTTATTAGCCAACCAACCTACCCACTGGCCAGAACAAGGTGCAGGTCAGTGGTTTGAACCTGAAGACAACTCTGCTTTACAACAGCGCTATGAAAAATGGATAAGTCAAATGTTAAAAAATATGCGTAACAAATAAAGCGCTTACCGACCAGTAAATACGACACCCGGTTCCAGCTTTAAAACCGGTCGGGTACTAATCATAGCGGCAGTCAGGCTCACAATTAAAACACCAAAAATACCAAATAGCGGTGTAAACCACATCATTCGAAAAGGAAAATCTATAACGGAGACTAAATCACCAATAATGGAACACAAACCAACACCCAAACCCGCACCTAAAAAAGCACTTACGCCTGCCTGAACAAAAACCATTTTTAATAACATCGAGTTTGATGCACCCATCGCTTTAAGCACTGCATATTGTTTTAGATTTTCATAAGTAAACATGTAGAGCATAATACCTGTTACACCAAAGCCGACTGTCATGGCCAGAATCAGCATGGCAGCCATGTCACCTACATCTTCAGAATTGATAAGATACCAATTCACTGTGTCTGCTTTAAATTCGGCCGATGTTCTTGCACGTAAATGCGTTTGTTGTTCAATACTTCTAGCCAGTACTGTAGCAGAAACACCCGTCTGCGCTGAAACCATAATAAAGGTTAAATTTCTTTGTGCTGGTAATAAACGTTTTACATTGGCATATGTGGTATATAACAAGGGTCGGGCTGGAAAACGCGGTATTGTTTGTGAAACACCGGCAATAAAAACCCTTTTTCCATTAACCAGGAGTTCATCACCAGACATTAATGTTCTTGTTGCAACATCAAGATTAACGCCAGCAAAGGTCCATCTGTCTTTTTGGTAAAGAGGTGTTTGTAATTTATCGCTTGTACCACCCGGAACAATAATTGCGCTATCAGCCTGATGAAGTACCTTGTTTGAATTTCCATTTTCAAGCAGCGGTGCACCGGCTAATGTTGCATCATCCACACCTATCATTTGTAACGTCTGAAAACGTCCGTTTGGAAAACGGGCAGTCACGTCATTTAAAGATAGAGGTACTGCATTACTGACACCTTTTATACCGCGTACTCTGACTAATGCGGAGGCAGGCATATTAATTGTCATTTCAGTTGAGCTTACTGCGGGATCCATAACCCAAACATCAGTTGATTTATTTTCAGAAATCAACGCAAACCCCCATGTCATAAATCCGGCAAAATAAGCAAGTGCAAAGGTCACTAAAAATGCAGTAAAGGCTATTCCCAAAAGTAAGCCGATATACTTTGCCCGATCCCCCATTAGCATTTGCAGTGCTATTCGTAACATTACTTAATGCTCTTTTTTACTTTATTTGTATCAATAAAAACATCTAACTGCTGGCCGATATAAACAGGAAAATCCGGTTTTTCAAATGAATAAATTATTTGTAATACTCGCAGGTCCGTACGTTCTGTACTTAAACCGGTTAATGCAGTTTTAGGTACAATATAAGGTTCGGTATAATTATAAAGAAGAGGTATTTTTAATTCAGAATGACTTCGTACAAAAGCAACAGCTTTCGTTTCAGGTTTGAATCGCCAAAGGTCGTTTTCGTTAACATCAACTCTTAAACTCATTGTGTTGCTGCCTAATAAAACCAGCGGAGAATTAATACGATTACCATTAATATATTCGCCTACTCTCATTTTACACTGTAAAACCTGACCATCTATTAAAGAATAAATTGTGTGTCGTTTTAATTCTTTTTTAAGCGCAGATAATTGTTCTTGTGCCAGCTCCATATTTGCATTTGCCAGTGCTAAGTCATCTTTATGAGAAAGATATTTACTTCTGCTAATAGCCAGACTATCAACTTCCATTAGTTTCTGAATATCATCAAACTGATGAATTATTTTTTGTATGGATGCCTTCTCAACTTTAACTTTAATTGTTGCAACTCTAATTTTTTCTTTAATGTCACGCTCATCGATAGTAAATAAAGCGTCTCCAACCTTAACCGGCTGACCAACCTTAATATAAAGATGTGTAACAATACCCGGTATAGCGGTGCCAACAGGTATATTTGTACTCCCTGTTTCAATAATACCGGTACCATAAACATAGTCATCATAAGGTGGTTGTAATTTTGAAACTGGTTCAATTTTTACCGCACTGGATTGATTATCATAAAAAATACTGGCAACACCAATAATTAAACCTAAAATAGATAAAAAAAGAACCTTATAAAAACTTTTCACTTGTCTATTCCTGTGTTTTTTTCAATTTTAATAATTTGACCGTCATCCATGTAGGCCATGCGATCAGAAAAATTAAAGATCCGATTATCGTGGGTAACAACAATCAGTGTTTTGCCATCCTGTTTTACCAGATTTCGTAACAATTCCATAATGAGCTGACCGGATTCATGATCAAGACTGCTTGTTGGTTCATCACATATTATTAATTTAGGGTTATGTACCAGCGCACGAGCAATCGCAACACGTTGTTGCTGTCCACCACTTAATTCACCAGATAAAGCATCTGTTCGTGATGTTAAACCTACCGCATCAAGCATTTCTTTTGCGCGCCGCATTGCGATGGAGCGTTTTATACCCTGAATCAATAAAGGGATAGCTATGTTTTCCTGCGCAGTTAATGCAGGTAACAGATTAAAAGATTGAAAAACAAATCCAATAGAATGCCCCCTGAAAGCAGTTTTCTTTTTAATACTTAAGGTATTTACGTCTTCATCGAATACATGGCAAGTTCCTTCACTTGCCCCAAGTAATGCACTAATAACAGAAATAAAGGTGGTTTTACCGCAACCAGATGGACCAACCAGCATTAAAACTTCGCCCTGATAAACGTCAAGGTCAATTCCTCGTAAAGCAAAAACCTTAGCCTCACCACTGCCATACGTTTTTTTGATATTCTGGCAATGAACAACTATTTTTTTGTTATCTGAAGACATGTTATTGATAAAAATTAATCCGGGAATATTTTTAAAATTAAAATTAACTTAAAGTAATTATTCAGTAATACAAATACCTTTATTGCACTGTAACTATATAAGCTTTGCCATCAGTAAAAAACGGATCACCAACAAAATTATTCCCGATTAAAGGTTTTACGAGTTGCACCTTATTGTGATTTTCAATTAGTCCTGTGTGATTAAGATCTTGGTATAACAACTCTCGTTCAGCAACTAAATCTGGAGAAATTACTGGAATAATACCCCATTTGAGACCATCTGTAGCATTTGTGATAGCAACGTAAATATTTTTTCCATTTTTTAACTGGTAGTTTGTACGCCAAATTTTAAGGTGATGGGCACTACTCAACCAGTTTTTACCTGTGACTTTTGCAAAACTTAAATCCTGCGTTTTAGTATTCCAAAAAGAAGGTGAAACGGGTGCGGAGGGATGTGGAATTTTTGATATCAATGATTTAACGGCATCAACAAATGACAGGAAATTTGAATTGTCAGCTTTTGACCAACCCGCATTTTGCAGAGCTGTTATTACTTTGCTGTCATCCTTAGCAATAAAAATAAAACTTATCGGTTCTTTTTTCTTACCAAGGAGCGTTTCATTATATTTTAACTCTTCCCGGGTAAATATATCTGTACTTTTTAATACAACAACCTTGTTATTTGATGGGATAGTTGATTGTAAAGGCTGATAATTAATTGAAAATACACTATAGAATAAAATGGCGAGGAAGATAATAAAATACGAGAGAAGACGAGCACCACTAACAGGGGTAGTGGATTGTGTGTGTTTTTTCTGTTCGAGCCATTCAGAAAAATATATGGCAATAATTAACCACATTGTACCTACAAGGTAACCACTCCAAACATCACTTATATAATGTGCTCCAAGATATATTCGACTTAAACCTATCGCTAAAATGACGAAAACGGTTATGAAAAATAGATTAACTTTCTTATTCCAGCTTTGAGAAAAACGTATTAACAAATAACCAATAAAACCATAGAATGATATGGCAATGGTTGCATGCCCACTTGGAAAAGAAAAAGAATGTTCTGTATACACAGACAGTTCGGGGCGAGCACGATGGAATGCCAGCTTACCCAAATATGTAAATAGTTCACTTCCACTCACAGCAATAACAAGCGCATAAATATAATTGCTCTTACGCCATAACCAAAGAAAAATAATTGTAAGAGTGATAAAGACAAGAACAACCTGACTTTTTCCCAACAAGGTTATCCAGCTGAAAATCTCTATTAATGACTCAGTGCGTAAGACTGCAACAAGATTTGCAACATGAACGTCTACAGCAACAATTGGATCTGATGTAATTAAATCTTCAATAATGCCTGCAAACAATGCCACTACATAAAAAAATGTTAGCACAAATATGGACAGTGTCATTCCTGAAAATTCAGCTGTATCAAATCTTGCTTTGAGAAATGAAATAGTCCGTGGATGTTTTTGAAACCATGGAGCTATATATTCATTTTTTAATAGTGCTTCCTTAATTGATTTTAAAATAGAAACAATGACTGTCAATAATTGTTTTCCTTTTCTGGAAATCAACCATTTTAAAAAATACAGAACGATTCCAATTATTACTAAAAAGCCGATAAATATACCTGCACGAGATAACCATAATTCTGCCAGATTAAGAGACTGAGCAAAGAGATAACCAATGCCTAACCACCCTGTACCCCAACCAATAGCACCAAGCACGTTCCACAAAATAAAAGTTTTACGTTTCATTCCAACAGTGCCGGCAATAAAAGGAATAAATTCTTTAACACTCGGTATGAACCGGCCAAGAAAAACACTCTTGGCCCCATGATTGTCAAAAAATTCTCTTGTTCTATCAAAGTGTGCCGGCTTAATAAACCATATACCCGTTTTAACCCACTGCTTCCCGTATTTTTTTCCGAGCCAGTAGTTTAAATTGTCACCTAATACAGCACCTACAATGGCAAACCAGAGTAAGTCACCAAAATCAAGATGAGGTCCGGCCGAATAAGCACCAAGTACGAGTAAAAAAGTTGAACCAGGAAGAATCATCCCTATCAAGAGTGTTGTTTCTAATAACGCGGCAAAAAAAGCCAACCAGTAACCAATAAGATGAAAATGCTCGATTGAAGGCAGGACGAGATTAAATAAATTATCTATCATGATGTACATTATCACTTATATAAGATTTGATGGATGGATTATAACTGTATGCTCTCTTAAAATTAACAACCTGTACAAATGGTAATAATTAAGTTTTTACCAAATAGTAAGATTACTTCTATGCCAGATACCCTATAATCGTAAATATGCACATATTACTTATTGAAGATGATACCGATGCAGCCACTTATCTGATAAAAGGATTTACGGAAAGTGGTCATGTAGCAGATCATGCTGCTGATGGAGAAACAGGTCTTCATTTGGCATTGACAGGTAATTATGACGTGCTAGTTATCGATCGCATGTTACCCAAAAGAGATGGATTATCTATAATCCGCATGTTGCGTGCTGATGATCGATTTACTCCTGTACTGATATTAAGTGCGCTGGGTGAAGTTGATGATCGGGTTGAAGGACTACGCGCGGGTGGCGATGATTATCTGGTTAAGCCCTATGCGTTTACGGAATTACTGGCAAGGTTAGATGCGTTACTTCGACGTGGGCAACCTGTACATATTCAAAATCGGTTAAAAATAGCCGATCTCGAACTTGATCTACTTACACATAAAGTTACGCGTGCAGGCAAACTTATTCGTCTTCAACCTCGAGAGTTGCGTCTGCTTGAATTCCTGATGCACCATTCCGGTCAGGTGGTAACCCGTACAATGTTACTGGAACAAGTATGGGACTTTCACTTTGATCCTCAAACCAATGTGATTGATACCCAGATTAGTCGTTTACGATCCAAGATCGATAAAGGTGCAGAGAAACCTTTACTACATACTATTAGAGGCGTGGGGTACAAACTTGATGAATCCGCGTAGATTATTACATACCACAGCCATGCGTCTGGCACTACGCTATGCACTCTTTTATGCAGTACTTATTGCTATGGGTCTGGGTTTACTTTACCTCTCAACAAATAATTATGTTGACGCATATATAGCCGCCGGATTAGAACAGGAAATACGTCAGCTAAGTAAACTCGATCAAGAACAAGGAAGGCAGCAATTAAAAGCTGTAATAAAAGCACAAAGCCGGGTTAATAATAAAAGTGGCCGTTACTACCTGTTAGATGAACCCCATTCATTAAGTAAAACCGGTAACTTATTAGGCTGGCCACCACAATTTAAAGCAGATGGAAAAGTAAAAAATATATGGATTGAAGATAACTTAATTTCAGGGCATAACGATGATCAGGATGGATATTGGCCGGTGATTGCCGTCACTTTAACTGATGGCAGTCGTTTACTGGTTGCTCAGGGTATTCGTCAATCTGAAGATATTCAGGAATTTATCCTCGCAACAATGGCCGCCATTCTTGCAGTTTCTGTTTTATTAGCCTTAATCATGGGATGGAGACTGGGTCGAAATATGTTGGAGCATGTTGATCGAATCAATGAAACAGCACAGAAAGTGACTGTTGGTGATTTTTCAAAACGGATACCTCTCAGTGGTCAGGATGATGAATTTGATGAACTGTCCAACCATCTAAACACCATGTTAAATCGAATCGAAACCTTATTGTCTGGTATGCGTCAGGTTTCAGATAATGTTGCACATGATTTGCGTAAACCACTGGCAAGGATGCGTAACCGAATTGAAATAACCTTATTAGAAAATCGTAAAGGTGATGAATACCGCCATGCCATGGAAGAAACAATACATGATATGGATGAGCTTATGCGGACATTCAATGCACTACTGGAGATTGCACAGGCTGAGGCGGGAAGTTTTCGTGGTGAATGGGACTCCGTTAATCTAACAGATTTATTACAAGAGCTGAGTGAACTTTATCTGGATCAAGCGGAAATACAGCAGCAGACATTTACAAGCTCTATAGAGCCCAATTTGATAATCGATGGAAATCGTCATCTTCTTGCGCAAACGATAAGTAACTTGCTTGATAATTCTTTTAAATATTCAAAAGACACAGGAAGTATTCACCTTAAGGCAAAGAAGATTGACAATCTGATTCATGTAACAGTATGTGATAACGGTACTGGAATCCCAATCGAACAACATGAAAAAGTTTTACATCGTTTTGTACGCCTTGAAGAAGCGCGAAGTACTTCCGGAAATGGTTTGGGTCTTAGTCTTGTTAAAGCTGTTGCTGATTTACACAAAGCTCAATTAACTTTTGATGATAATCATCCTGGCTTATGTGTCTCTATCATCTTTAGACTTTAAAATTATAAACGCCTAATTGAAATATAAAATTTATTTTATTGTAATTAAAATTTACGAGTTTGTTTAAAAACATTTAAATTTTAGTTATGACTTTGTAAATTTTATACCTGACAGATATCTGTAAAGCAATGGCATAACGATTGTCACTAATGGTATCTGTATCAATAAACCCGATATAATCGCGATTGCCAGAGGTTGTTGCATGGCTGAACCCTGACCAAGAGCAAAGGCCAATGGCATGAGTGCAAGAATAGCCGCCAGTGTAGTCATCGTGATGGGGCGCATACGATTTAGACCTGCCTCTATTAATGACTCGTCCTTACTTTTATTTTGTCCTATAAGTTCATGATATTCAGAGAAGTAAAAAATTGACACCTCGGTAACAATACCGACAATCATTGTCATACCCATCATGGCGGTAATATTCAACTCAATACCTGTCACCCAGAGGCCAATGAATACCATTCCTGTTGCCAGTAGCGGCATCATTAAAATAGATATTGCGGTTGCAAATTCTTCATAGAGAAAAAGTAATAACAAAAATACCAGTCCAATTGCAGCAGCAAACACTGCTATTAATCCTTTAAAGGCAATCTGTTGTTGTTTATAAAGACCACCAAGTTCGTAATAAACAGAATTAGGCAACACGCCTTCTTTAGCTAAAGCCGCTTTTACATCATGAATAGTCGATCCCATATCACGCCCACTAATACGACCGGTAACTGCAACCATACGCTTAAGATTCTCACGGGTAATTTGAGGCTGCCCGGAAAGTGTTTTCAACTCAGCAATACGTTTTAAGGGAAATAAATGTCCGTCCGGTGCGCGGAGTTGTATATTTTTCAGATCAGAGGCACTCCGACGTACTTTTTCCGATGTCCAGACCCGCACATCAACCAGCTTAACGCCCTTTTGAATTTGTGTTGTAACAACCCCTGTTAACCATGCCTGAAGTTGTTGCGTCACCTGGCCGGGGTCGACGCCTTCCAGTGCCGCTTTTACCCGGTCAACGCGAATACTGAGTGCATCACCTGCAAGTACAATACCGTCTTTGACATCAACGATACCGTTAATGCCTTTTATAACTTTAGCCACCTTCGGCGCAACCCGCATAAGTTGCTGAAAATCATCACCATACAATTTAACTTCTATCGGTTGCGGCACCGCTGTCAAGTCACCGATTAAATCCTCCATTAACAATATTAAATCCGTTTCAAGACCGGGGACTTTCTTATCTATTTCTGCACGAATTTGATCCATAATTTTATCAATGGATGGACGTGGCATAGGCTTTAAGCGAACAAAAAAATCACCTGCATTTGACTCATGTAAACTCCCCCCGAGCCCCCCCCCTGTTCGCTTGGAATATGTCTCTACTTGCGGATTCGCCTTAAGAATAGTTTCAATTTGTTGAACCAGACGATCAGACTCGACCAGCGAAGTTCCAGGTGGAGCCATAAAATCAAGAACAAAACCACCTTCATCCATATGTGGTATGAAGCCCGAACCGACCTGTTTAAAGGCTGTAAAAGACAATAGTAAAAATACAACAACCGCTATAAGCACAAACTTTGGCCGTTGTTCCAGCTTCTGCATCAAGACTTTATAACCATTTAGAATTTTTCGGAAAACAGGACCAATATCTTCTTTGGATGCATCTTTCTCATGAAGCAAGTGCTCCGCCAACAACGGTACAGCAAGCCATGAAAGTAAAAAAGAAACAATAAGCGAGCTAGCCATGGTCAAAGATAACGCTTTGAAAAAAGCACCTGTCACCCCGTCAAGAAAAGCCAGTGGAATAAAAATAATAATGGTTGCCGCTGAAGAGCCCGCTAATGGCCGGGTAAACTCAATTGCCGCTTCACGAATGGAAATAGTAAAATGTTCTTCGTGTTCTTTTTTGTCACGCAAACGCCGCACAATATGCTCAATCATAACAATGGCATCATCAACGATTAATCCAACTGCGGCCGCCATACCACCCAAGGTCATAATATTAAAACTGGCACCCAGTACATAAAGTAATAAAACCGTGGTGGCAAGTGCTGCCGGAACAATCATTATTGCAACCAGTGTAATTTTAAGACTGCGTAAAAAGAGAAATAACACCAGTGCTGCGAGCATGACACCGATAAGAATAGCATCACGTACGCTGGCAGCAGATTCAATTACCAGCTGACTTTGGTCATACCAGTTAGCGATATGCAGATTGGAAGATAACTTATTTTTATAATCTTTCAGTCTGGACTTAATGTCTTTAACTATCTGTACAGTATTAGAATTAGGTTGCTGGTAAATGAGTACCAGTGCTGCTTCTTTTCCGTCAGCTGAAACCTTTAACCACTCCGGTCTTTCAGAAGAATACACTCGAGCGATATCATTCAATCGTACCAGTCCATTGCTTCCACTTCGCAAAATTGTATTACGAATATCATCAATACTATGAATACGTGTATCTGATAAAGTTAAATAAAGTTTGTAATTTTCCTCAATCCGACCAACTGCCTGCAGTACATTCGCTGTACTTAATGCAGTTGCAACATCATTAAAGGAAAGCCCATATGCATTCAGTTTGACAGGACTAACTTCAACCCGGTATTCGAGATCTTTGCCGCCCATAATCCGAACACGTGCCACCCCTTCAATGGACGATAACAAAGGAATAAGTTGCTGTTTACCGATGTCACGCAAAGCAATTTGGGAAAGTTTATCTGAGGTTAAACTGTAGGCTGCAACGGGAAATACCGTAGGTTCCATACGTCGTACAGTAAATTTTGTTCCTTTCGGCAAGACAGGCATAACCTGGTTAACGGCTGATTCTACTTGCAGCAGTGCACTGCTCATATTAGTACCCCAGGCAAAATTAACTGAGGCTTCGGCACTACCACGACTACTCGTAGAACGTATCGATACGACTCCTGGTATAGGACGGACAGCCTGCTCAACCTCACGTGTCACTGCAATAACCATTTGATCAGCTGGCCGGTCACCGGCATCCACATTAATTGAAATACGTGGAAAGTTAACCTGAGGAAAAAGTGCCACCGGTATTTTAAAAGAGCTTAATATACCTGCGACAGCAATAAATAAGAAAACTGACAGAATAGAACGACGATGTGAAGCAGCCCAGTGTGCGATATCCATTTATTTTTCTTCCCTTACCAACATGCCGTCACTGAGTACATAATTACCTACACTGACTATGGACTCATTTAGTTTTACACCTCGAGTGATCTCAACCCAATCGCCATTCTCTAATCCAGTTTCGACATTAACTCTCTGTGCTTTATTATCAACAACTCGAAACAGATAATGACCTTTATCATCCTGTAAAACAGCTTCCCGGGAAACGGTCAGTCCCTGATGTTTACTCAATTGCAAATCAGCGCTTAGATAACTGCCAAGCACAAGTTGTTGCGTTTTATTTGCAGGAATAGCGGCCAGCACATCGACCAGATGAGTGGTTGGATTAATCATGGCATGAATCTCTCTTAACTGACTATCTGCCTGATATTCAGGAATAAACACAGAGTGAATTTTTACCGGTATCCCCGGTTTCAGGAATTGAATATCTTCTGGCTCCACACCCAACCGGGCAATTAAACGATGACCACTTGCAATGGCTAACGCTGCAACATTAGCTTGCACCCGATCACCTTGTTTTACTGTAAGAAGCGTAACAATACCTTCGGTGGGCGATGTTACTATTTCAATCGCTTTATCCTGGCCTTGTGCTTTTAGTGAATGAAGGCTGCTTCTTGCGTCAACAAGATTCTTACGTGCAGCATCCAGCTGACTTTTTGTAGTGAGTTGCTCTGTTAATAAGCGCTGCTCCCGTTCTAACTGACGTTGTGCATAGTTCACTGCATTTAGTGCCTGTGTATATTGCATATGTGCTGCAGGTGAAGTACTTAACTCAAGCAAAGTATCTCCTTGTTTAATTCGTTGCCCCAACCTGACGGCAACACGAGTGACTAATCCCGAATGTGGTAATGAAACAGTCAGTACAGCATCCGGATCAGCTTCCACCCGGCCATAGACTAATAGTGTTTCACTTACTGCTCGTGAAACCACATTTTCCTGTTTGACAAGTACCGATGGCGCTTCGTTACACATAACAGTATTTGTCATAGCCATCATCAGCGTAGTCGTTAACAAAGCAGGTATCAGAATATTTTTCTTCATTACCGGATCCTTTAAATTTTGTTCTTTATAAATGAATTAGAAACAAGAGGTAAATTATTATCTGGCAAAGCCAGCAGGGTTTGCAGAGCAATCCGGTTTTCCCACAATGTTTGTTGCATACTGATTAGCTCAAGACGCTTGTTAACCCAGGTAGATTCCATATTGAGAAAAGTAAGTGCACCAATGTCTCCCCGGCGGTAGGCTTTTGTTGCGCGCTTCACCAAAACCTGCAAACGTGGCAAATAAATATTTAACTTATTACGTAATTTTTCAACAATAGTTTGCAGCTTCAGTAATCGATTAATATCTGATTTCGTTTGAGACAGTCGCGCCTGATATTCTCGAGATAATTTTTCCCGGGTGGCACGCTCAATAGCGATAACACCACGGTTTCCGTCAAATAATGGAAGGTTTAACCCAACCGTATAACCTCTGGTGTGGAGACCACCTGTGTCCCGTGCCTGATTGATACCAATACTAAAAGAAGGAAACTGAGCCATGATAGCAGCCCGGACATTAGCTTCCTGAGATTGGTAACCTGCTTTCAATGCCAGTAAATCAGGACGAATATCCGCTAATTTTTGTAACCGGGATTTAATAAGGTTGCGATTGGGTGAAATGTTAGTCTCGATTTTTGCGAGTGAAACAACAACATCAGGTTGCAGCCCCAACAACAGGTTTAATTGATAACGAGTTTGATTGTGTTTTTGTTCAAGTTGACTGGTCTGACTCAAGCTATCCAGCACTGCGGTAAGATCAATGCCGTTTACGTCCAGTGTAACGTTACCCTGTGCCAGACCTTTTTTAGAACGAAGGTATCGGCTTTTATATAGAACGTTCATATTTTTTAACAGTACCAGTTGCTGTTCTTCGAACTGAAAGCGAACGGCAAGTGAGCGAGCCTGCTGGATAACCTGCCACTCCTGCCACAGTAGTTCCAGGTTAATCTCAGTCTGTGCATTATGTTTTGCATCAATGCGTGCCTGTTGAGTAATCAGACGAGTGATATCGAAACTCAAACCGATCCCTATTGCATCGACCAGCCCGGTTGCATTGCCTGAAGGTTTGTCATGGTTAACCGCAAGCTGAGGATCAGGCAATAGTCCTGCTGCAAATGCTTGTGCTCCCGCCACTTCAATTTGAGCACGTTTCGACTTAAGCTCAGGATTACCAAGTACAGCAAGAATTGCTACCTCAGTTAAATCCAGACCGTCAGTAAGATCAACCTCATGGTGGTTCATTTGTTTACCCATAAGCTTATTTGCTTTAACTGAAAGAACACCCAGATTTTTTGCCAGATCAACCTGCTTTGGCAAAGGTTGTGGATGATAGCTTGCACAACTGCTCAGCAAGAACAGCGAAACCAGTGTGATTGATGACCTTCGCCAGAAAGTGACCGGCATTTTTTTATTAAACATAAAACCTGATTTTTGTTTTTTATTATTAATAATCCGCATAACACTCTCGTTTCAATTTAAGGAAAAACGACGGGTGTTACATTGACACCATGCTCATAAACCAGCTGTCCCCCGAACCAGGCGGTAGTCAGGATCAACAAGAGCACAACAAAGCCTGCTATTAAGAAGCCTATGTTTAATGTTCGGTTAATATTTATTTTCCGATAAAACCAAATCTCTGCTGTTGCCAGAACAGCGAGAAGAACAGCACTTAATGTACCCAGCTCTTCGTGGTTTTCCATTAATGATAATGGCACGCCAATGGATATCGCTTTATCAAGAGCAATGTCACCAAAGAAGGATGCCGCGACTGCCATAATGGCAGCTATCAATATCAGTGAGAGCCCCATGGATGACAGGCTGCGATGATCAAATAACCCTTGTCCTTTAACAAGTGCAAGTAACTGAGCTCCCAATGCAACGGGTAGCAAGGCAAGCGGAAAGTGAACCAGCATGGGATGGATGTGTGCAATATTGATCATGATATGTATCCTTTATTAAATAGAAATTCTTTTTTGTCGCCAGATTCTAAAACCCATAAGGCCAAGTATCAGAAAAGGCACACCAAGCGCTACTGGTAAGATTCGGCTCGATTCCACAACAGGCTTACGAGTGACATGGAATTGTATTGTTGGACTGGTATATACATTATGCTGATTACGATCCGTCACACTAATAACGACTCGATAATCACCATGCTGGATTAAACGCATAGGCCAGACGGTTTCCAGTTTATTGCCAACGGCAAGACTGGCTCCTGCAATCGCTTTATGAGCACTCCAGTCTTCCAGATCCATCGGTTGTTCATGCCCGACATCAACTTCCACCAGGCTAATCCAGCCGACCAGGCCTGCTATAGGTACACTTCCTGTATTTGTGATGACACTATGAAAATGCATCTTGTCGCCCATAACGGGTTCGGTTGGGTTTTCAGGGTCTGACTGCAAAGTGATAGTGAGAGATGTTGCTTGAACGCTTCCAACTAAAACGGTAAACATCAGGGCTGCTGAAAATAGAACCTGTTTCAATAATGTCATAATAGTGGCTCCTTTGGTTTTAACGAAAGACAGGACGACGAGCACTCAACCGTGCAGCAATAAAGGTGATCACTAACCACACTATGACTAATATCAGTCGGGATATTTGGCTACTAAAAGGATCACTGTCAATAATTACCGCATCGAAAGTATTAAGTGCACCGGAAAATGGGTTCACCATATCCAGAGCCTTGCCGATGACACTATTGCGTAAGCCCTGACCAATTAATAACGGACTAGCAGAAAAGAGTAAGATAATAAGGCTAGTCAAAAGTGAGGTCATCACACTTCCGGTTCGTGCAGACAAAGCCATCGCCAGATAACCGAAACCCAAAACGACCGGGGTACCAAATAAAGCAAGATAAATGATTGCCTGCATAAGGTTTTGTCCACCGACACCGACCGCCCATAAATAAGGTAGTGCCAAAACATACATGACACCCCAGGCACTAAGTAACCCTAATGCTTTACCCATGAGCAGCTGATCCGCTGTAATGGGCGCAGTTAACAGGGGCACCAGCGTACCGCGTTCACGTTCACCGGCAAAAGCATCGGCTCCCAAAATGACGGCGATCATTGTACCGGCGGCAGTTACTGTACCGGCCATCATGTAAACGACCTGCGCATTATCAAGAAGACTTAATTCCTTGTTGCTAATCAATAACAGTGTAAATGCTGACAGTACTGCACTATAGGCAAGTAACCATGCCAGCCCGCGTTGATTTTGCAGTAATCCGGCACGTTCCTTTTGAGTTATAAGAGAAAGAGTGTTCATGCTACCTTCCGGTCTGGCTTATTAGCTTCAGTTGTTAAACGCAGGTAGAGTTCTTCAAGGCCACCCCCTTCTTCATGAATTTCACTAAACTTCCAGCCAGCTTTGAGCATGTCTTGCCAAAGCGTAGAGAAGCTATTTTGATTTTCAGCATTCACAACAAAGTGCCACCAGTTGCCTTCTTGAGCAACAAGCGAAACACCCGATGGCAGTGGTGTTTGATCTTCTGCTGGCACTTCCATATGAAGTCGGAAATGACGGCCTATTTGTTGCTGGTTAAGTAGCTCTGACAAAGAACCTTCAAGCACCGTTCTACCCTGATTTATAATCCCGATCTTGCTGCATAACCTGTCAACATCATCCAGAAGATGAGTACACAACAGAATGCCGACCTGGTGCTCATGAGCAAGATTAAGTAAAAGATTATGAATTTCCCGCCGGCCACGTGGATCGAGACCATTGGTTGGTTCATCCAGAATCAGGAGCTCTGGCCCATGCAATAAGGCACGAGCAAGTCCCAGGCGTTGCTGCATACCACGCGAAAACTGGCCAATGGGTTGATTTTTTGTATCAGCTAAACCGACCTGTTCAAGTAATTCAGGAACAGGTCGTTGTAAACCACCATAAAAACCCGCGTACCACTTAAGATAATCATTCGCAGTCATCCAGTCATAAAAACCAGCATGTTCAGGCATGACACCAATACGTCGGCGTTGTTCTTTAGCATTCTGCTTATCAGTTTCACCAAATAAACTAAGTAAACCAGCATCAGCAGAATATAATCCCAGTAGAACGGCAATCGTTGTACTTTTGCCCACTCCGTTTGGCCCGAGTAACCCATAAATTTCACCCGCTTGTAAATGCAGGCTTACGTCATGGAGGATGTGACGCCCAGCAAGAGAGAGCTTTAGATGACTGGCCTCGATTAACATTGCGATACTCCTATATAGATTGATTATTTAATCACGATCCTTATGCTCATCTTTGTCATTGTCTTCCCAGAATTTCCAGCTACTGTGATCATTTTCATCATCTCTTTCTACTGCCAAAAGATGACCATTACCCGCATCAATCATTAATTTAGTCTTTTGGTTTTTGGAATCAATTACCTCAACTCCCCAGATTAAATAATCATCCTCAGTATCTAATTTTGTTTTTACAACCGTACCCGGCAAAGCCTTTTTAGCAATAGCGGCTGCCTCACTTGAAGTGATTTTTGCCTGTGAAATTATCTCCTGTTTACTATCATCCTTGAGCTTAACCGAACCTGTTTTTACCTCAGTCGGGAATTTTTCCAGATTAGTACCTGGCTGTGCGGCCAGACAGCTACCTGTTAAAATACTGCCTATGCTTAATGCTATAAGTGCTTTTCTTCCGATTTTCATAATAAAAATCTCCTGTAATTAATGTTTTGTCTATGTGTTTTAACGTTAAGAAGAGATTACATCAGCCTATATTGCATAAAGCTTTCCTGAACATTACCAAATGGTATAAAAGTAAGAGAGTTTTCAGGCAGAGTTAATTTTAAAAATTAATAAGGTGATAAAAAAAAGTAAACTTAGATAATCAAATAGAAAGGGCTAATGAATTAAGACAAAAGCATTGTCAGCCGAACTGGAAGAAAACTATTCTTATGAAACTACAATATCTAAAACATAAGTGTTAGTTAAACTGATTTTAGCTATTGAATTTTTTCGCAAGTAAAATCTTAGAAAAAACATCATAAAAAATGATCAGTTTATAAATGATATTCGAACAACTACTGTACAAATATTAAGTAAAACTTACAGCAAAATATATTTCAATTAGACGGTTCTTCCGTGCTTATATTATCGGCCCCAATGAAGAAACGTTACTTACTGTAACTACCGCAATTTAATTACAGCACGCATAACCATCTAATTAATTTGTATTTAAATTACTAAATATTGATAAAACGGGAAAAAAAATAGAAATATTTTCTAGAGGGAAAATAGTCATGTTTCCTCTGATAAAAATAACTGGTTGGTATATGCAACCCGACGTCGTTTTCCTAACAGAGGTTTAATTTTTTTTATCACTAATTCAGAAGTCGAACGATATGCAGTGAGTTTGCCGCCATATAATGTTAACAGACCCGGTGTTGCCCAGTGTAAAACAGTATCTCTGGGGCGGGAGAACATACTGCCATCGTCTTTGGGTAGAACACGTAAGCCGGCAAATTGATGAATAACCTTAATATTAGTTTGCTTAGGAAAATAGGTTTTATATACCTTTACTAAGTAATCAATTTCTTCTTTTGTTGCTTTAACATCATCAGCTCTACCTTTAAAGAGTTTTTCCGTCGTACCCACCATGGTTTTTACTTCACCATTATATTCATAAGGTATAACAAATACGGCGCGTTTATCTTCTGCTTCAAGATAATAAATACCTGAAGGAGCGGGAGTATCAAGAATAATATGCGCGCCCTGGACTAAATCTATTTCTAATGATGCTGTTTCAGGTTGTACTAATTTGTGTAACTCATTAACCCATGGGCCTGTCGCATTAATGATTATTTTTGTTTGAATATTCTGTTCTTTATTATTTTTAATAAACCGGACATTAAAACCACGGGTATTTTTATGTATCGAAATTATTTGTACTGGTAAAAATAATTCTGCGCCTAATTGTTTTGCGCTCGCCATCACCGCTTTGGTTAATTCAACATCATTCGTTTGACCATCGTTATACTGATACACTTTTTGTAAATTATTTTGTTCTAACTGATCTAACTTTTTAATGTTTTTTCGTGAAACACGTTTAAATAAATTATCTTTTCTTAATCCGCCTAATATGGCATATAAACTTAGCCCTAGCCGAATTTGCCACGGACGACGTGTCGTCGTTTTGTAAATAGGAATATAAAACGGTTGTAATTTAACCAGGTCGGGGGCTAAGCGGCAAAGAATCGCCCGTTCTTTGAGTGACTTTCTCACTAGTGAAAACTGATAACTTTCAAGGTAACGTAAACCGCCATGAATAAGCTTACTGGATTTACTTGAAGTTCCTGATGCGATTTCATTTTTTTCTAAAACTAAAACACGATAACCGGCTGCCGCAACGGCTTGTGCCACACCGGCACCCTGGATTCCTGCACCTATTACAACAACATCAAGGTCACTCATGGATTATTCTCTTTAGAAAAGGCATCCAACATTTCCTTAATCCGGAAGGTTTCCAGATAAGTAATGCCTTTGGCTAACAGATGTTTAGCTAAACCGATATTTCCCACTTCAAAAACGGCTATTTTTGATTTCATTTTCAGTGCTTCATTATTTTCAGGTAATCCTTCAGCAGAACAAAATAACCATTCCGAATACCAATTTGCTTTATTATCGATTTCATTCCATTCATCAACCACAATACCCGTCGCATAATCAGTATTAGTATGAATGTTTTTTAGTATTGATTGGTTATAAGAAATAAAACTGATTTGTTTTTGCATACCTTCGAACATAGGCAGTAGTATTTTTAATACCTGTTCTTCTCCAAAGGTATCGATCATAGAGCGTTTTAATTCGATAAACGCATTTAGCTGAGGATGTTCTTTTAAATAGACAATAAAAACCTGTAACGAGGTTATTTTATTATCACTATATTTATCTGCAAATTTTTCACTATCTGTCACATTAAACTTTTCAAGCTGTGAAAAAGTATAATCATGAATAGCGCCAGTTTGCTGACAAAGACGTTGTAAATCACGGTCATGAAATAATACCGGGACATGGTCGGCACTCAGTTGAATATCAACTTCAACATACTCCGCGCCGACCTGTTGCGCGGCATCAAGGGCAATGAGTGTGTTTTCAGGAAAAGCCGAAGCATAACCGCGGTGAGCAATAAAAATGGGTTTCAACATAAAATCTCCCTTTCATTTATCGAATATAAAAATATTAGCTTAAATTCGTTTAAAAATTTTTATCTCAAACGTGTAATAGAAGAAATTTTATTATTATCGTCTAACTTCATTTGAAATATCCCATGCACACCATCTGCCAACACGAACTCTCGCATTTTATCTGCGGGGAATTGAATTGTTTTTCCGCAACGGCTTTCTACCTGAATGGCTTTTGCGATACCTTCATAATAGGATAGATATTCTTCTGCTGACAAATGCAATGTAAATTCATATTCTGTCATTGTCTTTTCTCAAGTGCACAATTACATTATGTAAATACTATTTGATATTAAAGCATAAATATTCAGGCCACGTCATATCCGGCATCATTTCAATCAGCATAACTCGCCATCAACTAATTGAGTCTGATACAATATACCCAGTCGTACATGCAAGGAGATTGGCTCCTGATGTACCTTTTTTTAACCTTATCAATTAAGTGAATTTAAAATGAAAATTGCATTACCTACATTTAAAAATATTATCCGTTCTCTCGTTGTCGCATTAATTTTATCCGTCATTAGTTATTTCCTCGTTCCTTATCTTAATATTAGTCCAGACTCTGCCCGTTTAGTGGCGTACGCTGTGTTAGCCGGTGCATTTGCTGCGGGTATTCTAGCCGTTATGCCTATGGAATTTAATTTGGTTGGTTCAAAACAAGCATCTATTTTTGTTGGCAACCTCGCTTTTAAAGCAAATGCAGGTGACCTGCGTGAGCTTTTTGAAGAATATGGTGAAGTAAAAGGTGTTCGGGTGATGACAGATCGCGCAACACGTCGCCCTAAAGGCTTTGCCTTTGTTGAAATGGACAAAAAAGAAGCTAAAGCTGCCATTGCTGATTTGGATGGTTCAGAATTCTTTGGTCGTGATATCAAAGTTAATTACGCAACACGCCGTAAGAGTGCCGCATAATTCATCACACGCATAGAAATCAAAAAGGGCTGATAATTCAGCCCTTTTTTTTCGTGTAATTTTTAGCCTTGTACTTCTATCAACTCAATATCAAAGACTAAAGTCGCATTCGGAGGAATAACACCACCTGCACCTGCTGCACCATATCCCATATCTGCAGGAATAATTAAGGTACGTTTGCCTCCTTCTTTCATGCCTTCAAATCCCTGATCCCAGCCCTTAATAACCTGACCAGCACCGAGATTAAATGAAAAAGGATCATTTCGATCTAACGAACTATCAAATTTGTCACCTTTATTGCCATCTTTATCTGCATCAAACAACCAGCCTGTGTAATGCACAACAATTGGGCTACCTGCGGTTGCTTCTTTACCCTGACCTTCTACATGGTCAATTTTCTCAAATTCGTTCGACATAATTTCTCCTAAAATACGATTGCCATTATTGCTAAAAATAGTTTTTGAACACGGATTAGTGGTTAGTTTTATTCCCCTGCTAATCATGCGTCAATAAAAACGATAATATCTGATTTTACTAAAGTTTTTTCATCTTATGTCGCTAATTATCATATAACTTGATAGAAATTTATTAACTGGCATAACAAACCTTTAGCAGAAAATATTATGAGCAATTTTATACAATCCGTCGATGAACGTACCCAACTTGCCGGTGCAAACCGACTAGAAATTCTTCTATTCAGCCTTGGTATGGACAGAAATACCGGACGAGAAGAAGTTTTTGGTCTCAATGTATTTAAAATTCGTGAAGTTATTCAGGTACCTGAAATTACTCATGCACCGGATATGCCTCCTGGCGTGATGGGCATGGTGAGTCTACGCGGAACGATGTTACCGGTCATCGATCTTGCTCAATTTTGTGGTATGGATGTCGAAGAGCCCGCAGATAAACTAATCATTACCGAATTTAATAAAACCACTCAGGGCATGCTGGTTAAATCTGTTGAACAAATTATCCGTATGGAATGGAATGACATCCGGGTACCCCCGGCCATGATGGCAAATAAAATGGGCGGACTAGTTACTGCGGTAACAGAACTCAAAGATGATCGTATTGCTATGATTATTGATGTTGAAAAAGTACTCAGTGAAACGGCAGGGATTGATGAAGATGATAGTGCTTTTGATACAATCGAGAAAACTGATTTTGAATCGTTCATGCTCTTTGCTGATGACTCTGTTGTTGCCCGTAAACAAATTGAAAAAACATTACAGAAAATGGATATTAATTATGTCAGCGCCAAAAATGGTGATGATGCCTGGGAGAAACTACAGGAACTTGCCTCTCGAGCAGAAGCAATGGGAATCCCGGTAAAAGACTATTTAAAATTAATATTAACCGATGTCGAAATGCCCGGTATGGATGGTTATGTTTTAACAAAAAAAATCAAATCCGATGCCCGCTTTAAAGATATTCCTGTTTTAATGCATTCTTCTTTATCTGCTGATACGAATATGGCTCTGGGGAAACAAGTGGGTGCGGATCATTATTTACCAAAGTTTGATCCGGTTGAACTTTCTAAAGCAGTACTTAGCTACATTTCACCCAGTACAAAAAAATTAGAGTAGGTTTGTTATTTAATCCAACGGTTTAAATCAGGAACGGTGTGACCATAAAAAAGTACCTTTCCTTTTGGTGAAACAAGCACGACGGTTGGTGTTCCCAAAACGTGATAACTCTCGCCAACATCTAAATTATTTAATCTTTCACTCAAAACTAAATATTTTAATTTATTATCTTTTGCATAGTCAGCGACTTCTTTTTTATATTCACCGCCAACATTAATTGCAGCAATCGTTAGTTTATTTTTAAACTGATCATGCGCACGGTTAAACTCTTTAATGTGCGCATAACAATAAACACATTCAACCGCCCAAAAAACGACCAGAACATGTCCTTTTTCACGTAACGCAGTTAATGAATGCGTACTGCCATCCAACGCTTTTAATTTAAATTCTGGTGCTGTATTCCCTACTTTGTAACCTACTGCTGCCTGAGCCTGTAAAACAACGAAGCATAAAATAAAGATCATGCTATAGCGTATTTTCATAAAGGATTCTGTCATCTTTCCAATCTCAATAGGGTGTTTTGAAAGAACAAAGAAAAGAGTATCATAGCTGAGCTTAATTTTAGCCTCATCATGGAAAGTTACTCCAAGCATTGAATTTTGCAATACCATGACATTTTATTTATTAAAGAAGTACAAAAGACTATGAATCATGTTTTTGACACATCCGTTGAATCTTTCGAAGAAGATGTAATAAAGGCATCACGGCAGTATCCGGTGCTCGTCGACTTATGGGCAGACTGGTGTCCACCCTGTGTTGTGATTGCGCCAATTCTTAAACAAGTTGTTGAAAAAAGTGATATTAAAATTGCGTTGGCTAAATTAGAAGTCGATGAAGGCAAAAATATGAAAATAGCCGGCCAGTATCAGGTACGAGGCTTTCCAACTATTTTGCTAATTCAAAATGGTGAAGAAAAAGCACGTTTCAGTGGCGCACAGTCTGCTGCATTTATTGAAAATTTTATTGATGAACATTGCGAATAAAAATAATATATTCTATTACTTTTTCTTTGCTTTTTTCTTTTTCTTTCCTGTATAAAATACACCCGGTATCCACGTTTTATATAACTCCGCTGTTTCATCCAGCGAATCCGGATCTTGTGATATAAAACGAAAATCACTCATACCCACACGAATTAAATCGCCATCTTTCAGTTTATGCAAATCAACCGGCTCATCATTAACAAAAGTATGATTGGTGCTATTTAAATCCTGAATAAAAAAGTTAACCGCATCTTCAGAGCTTATAATCTCTAAAACAGCATGTTCTTTACTAACAAGTTCATCGTCTAAACTTATATCATTACTTGCGTCCCGGCCTATCGTCGTACGCTGTTTTTCAAGAGACAGTTTTATACCCGTACCATTTTCTGTAAATTGAATCAACAATGCCATTTTATTCTGCCAGAGCCTGAAAATAAGAAAGCCAAACTAAAATAAAGAGAATACTCAAACTTAAATTAATACGTAAAATCATTTTATAACGTTTTTGCTCTTCACCCTCGGTTTGGGTTGACCATAATTTTGCGATCAAACTGTCTAACCATAACAGCATAAGTAAAATGGGCGAAAAAACCGGTAATAATAAAGTTGTAAAAACAGCCCAGCCCTCATAAACCAATTCTGTACCTGGCGCAGGTTTAAATATCATTGAAATCAATACAGTAGTCATTAATAAAATGCGCATCGGTCGCAAGTCATGTAAAAATGATTTCATTCGAACTCCCAGTGTTTGTATTATACCGCCTGTATTATGGAACAAATACGGATATAGCGGTATAGTTATCTCATTATTATTTGCTTATATATCATAGGGCTATATGGAGTTAGAACAAAAAATCCTTAATGCGCTAGAAAATAAAATTAAAACCAATCAATTGGTTTTACCATCGATGCCCGATGTTTTCTTGCAAGTGAAAAAAATTGTTGATGATCCCACATCGAATATCAGCAATATCGCAAAGGTGATAACACGAGATCCCTCTCTAACTGCACGTATCTTAAAAGTTGCAAATAATGCGCTTTATCGAGGCAATCATGAAATTACCAGCCTTCAGCTTGCGGTATCTCGAATGGGATTACAGCTTATTAAAACATTAGTCACCAGTCATGCCATCACACAAATGTTTAACCAGCCCAATGGAGTATTAAAACCTTTTATTGATGCTCTACAAAAACACAGTTCTGAAGTCTCTGCTCATGCCTATGCGGTGACAACACACTATACAAAATTGAACCCTGACGAAGCATTACTTGCAGGTTTAGTTCATAATATTGGCTACTTACCCATAGCTAAGTGTATTGAGACCTTTCCAGAAGTTGAGAAAGATCCCGGTTTATTAATTGAAGTCATGGGGAAAGTACACACACAGGTCGGTGAGATGATATTAAAATCATGGGCTTTTCCCCAACATATAATAGATGCATCAAAATATTATGTCGATCAATTTAGAAAAGGATCAACCACTGTTGATCTCACTGATATTGTCATTATTGCCGGCCTGAATGCCTATCGTGGAACAGATCATCCCTGCACATTACCTGACTGGTCTCAGTATCCTGCCTTTCAAAAAATTGGTATTAAATCGAGAGAAGATTTAGACAGGCTTGATGAACTCGAGCCAGAAATTAATAATGCCCGGGAAATGCTAGGAATTCAATCAGGAGTTAAATGACACTTTAACCTGATTTTTATGTTCCTGATCAAAGATTAAATCAAACATAACCTTGCTACTATTTTGATCTGTATCTGCTTTTATTTGTTTTAAGTCGGGATAACGAATGGCCAGATAAGAGCTCATCGCTGCTATGGTTGCTTCATTATCATTTTGAATGGCTGTTAATAAAGTAAATGCAACAAATTGAGCACGCTGTTGTTGATCCGGATTAGCAATAGACTCATTGCCTAAGGTTATTCCCTCGTCCATTTGAGAATCCATTTTATCAAGATATTGTCGCTGCTTTTCAGCCAATGGTTTAGCTCGTTCGTATTCAATCAAAGCTTCACCGTTGAGCAAAACAACCATATTATCTGACATACTATTCTCCAACTACAATACAATCTAAAAGTTGGATTTTACCTTATTAAGTTATTTCCCTACCACTTTTTTAACCGAGTTCTTTTTAATGAACTCTTCAATTAATGAAGTAGGCACAGCGCCAACCTGAGCTGCTTTTAACTCACCCTCAGGTGAAAAAATAAGGAAACTAGGCGTACCTGAAAAATGCTGGCCGGTTAAATTGTGAAAAAAATTCGATACAAAATCTGGCTCAGCGATAAGATTGGGGAAATCGATATTGTGTCGTTTAATGAATGACTCAGCTTCTTTTTTGCGGCCTTCACCATCATTCGTTATACCCAATACTGTTGCATCAGTGTCCGAGTGAATCATATGAAAATCAACATACTCATGGGCCTCACGATTACAAATATAACAATCTGAGCGCCATAACATCACAACTAACCATTTTCCTTTACCCAGGTAATTATCAAATATTTTGGGGTTACCATTTAGGTCTTCAAAGCCTTTTATTTCTGCTGAAGCCTGCGAGGACATTAAAAGCATCCCAAGCAAACTCATTAATATTAATTTTTTTATTAAAAAAGTGTTTAAAAACCGTATGTTAGTCATGATATACCCTGCTACTTAGTGTCTGTTCTGTCGGATAGGTTTATGACAAGAGCATCGAAAAGGAGTTCAGTCGTTAGAGCTGTTTAGCGAAATATTGCTGTAAAAAAGTTGCAAAAGGCAATGAATCGTCATTTTCCATTTGTCTTTGTTGTTCGAGCGATGTTTTGCTTAGATTCGCATAAAATTGAGTCTGCTCCAAACTTAACTTCTCTTTAATAAAGGCTTCATGATGCTGTTGTGACATTCGCATCGCATATTGATAAAAACCTTCACCTTTCTCGTTCATTTCGGCCAACATTTTTGCAGACGGTGTACATTCAGGAGCATCCACTGCCTGTTTTTGTTTTTTCAGACTATTTGAATAATCTTTTGCACCATGAACATCATCGAGCAATTCAGCAAAACCTTGCATTTCATTTATCAGCTCACCGCCCCATTCTTTAATCGAAATAGCTTTGCCATTACGTGTTAAACGTAAATCGGGATCACGCCCCTGATGTGCCGTTAACATTTCGTTTTGATCAATTTCTTCTAATTCATTTGCATCAATAACCGGGCTTTCGTGTGAGAGACAAAACAACATAAAGGTTTCAAGGAAATAAAGTTGTTCTTCATTAATTCCTAATGGATGGGAGGCGTTAACATCAAGTGAACGCAACTCAACATATTGAACACCTCGAGTTCTTAATGCTTCCATTGGCATTTCATATTTAGTCGTTATTTGTTTAGGTCTGACGGTACTATAATATTCATTTTCAATCTGTAATATATTTGTACTCAGTTGCTGATACTGCCCGTCAACTTCAAGGCCAATTTTTGCATACTCAGGGCAAGGCGTTTCAACCGCTTTTTGCAGACTATTAATATATTTAGTTAATGAATTGTAATCTGCAACAACACCCACTTCACTTTCTTTGTTGTTTTGATAACCGATATCACCCATTCGTAATGAAGTCGCAAACGGTTCATAAAAGGTCGTTTTATTAAAAGGCAATAATGTCGTTTCCTTACCTTGTAAAAAAGATTTGCATACCGCGGGAGATGCACCAAACAAATAAGGAATCAACCAGCCAAAACGCTGTAAGTTACGCAGCAAAGAAAAATAATTTTCTGAAATTAAAGCTTGTTGTGAGACATTATTATTTTGTTGGCTTATTTCAAAAAAAACAGGCCAGAACCTCTCAGAAAATGAAAAGTTAAAATGCACACCGGCAATCACCTGCATGACTCGACCATAACGATGCCCTAAGCCACGACGGTAAACCGTTTTCATGACACCAGAATTTGATGTTCCATATTGTGCAAGAGGAATACTGGTTTCACCCGCAACCACACAGGGCATACTGGTTGCCCAAAGTATTTCATCCTCTAGCTGATTATAGATAAAATTTTGTGTGTCATTTAAAAACTGTAAAACAGAGGGAATATCTGAGGATGGTGGCGTCACTATTTCAAGCAACGCTTCTGAATAATCCGTTGTAATATAAGGGTGAGTTAATGCTGAACCCAAAGCAAAGGGATGATCTGTTTGCGCCAGACCACCATTATGATTAACACGTAAGGTTTCTTTCTCAAGACCAATAAGGCTTTGTGTAAATATTGATTTATCTTCAATATCTGAAAATGCTTTTAGATATTGTTTAGCTAATTGATACAAACTGTGCGTTCCCTTTTACTCAATTCGCCAATTATAAGGGCTAAGAGACTAAACCGCTAATTTCATTTTCAACAGCGTTCAAATTAATCAGACTAAACTCGTGTTTAATGTCTGTATTTGTTAAAGCCTGATAACTGTCCTGATTTGCGGTCAAAATACCACCGGAAAGTTCATATTATGAAAATCCAGATGCCCATTCAGCATAGCTGCAACTACCCTGCATTTTTCTTTGAAAACAATAAGCCTGTTCGGGGAAATAAAGCAAATTATAAGCTATTTTGGTTTCATGCCACTCTTCAATAAACTGCCAGACAGACTTCACCACCACCATTATGCCGCTTATGAATCCATTAAACCTAACGAGGTGACTACCACATTCTCATTTTCAACCAGCCATTTCAAATCAAACTCATAGAGCTTAATCGCAAAATTTTTTTTTATTTGCTTTTCTTTTTGGTAAGCTGGTCTGGGATCAAGTTGTAATATTTCAATAATAATATTTTTTAACTGAGGATATTTATTTTTAACGTCTTCAATTTCTTTTTCAGCTTCCGCTGAAAATACCACCGTTAATTTGCTCTCAGGTTTTTCATCTGCATAGCCACCTTTTGCGGCAGGAATAGAATCGGCATAAGGGATATAAGGTTTAATATCCAGCACGGGTGTTAAATTCAGAAAATCTCCACCCGTAATATTTAAAATTATTTTATTCCCTTTTCTTTCTACATTTTTTAACTCAACAACCGATAATCCAACAGGGTTAGGGCGAAACATTGATCGACTCGCAAATACACCGGTACGCTGGTTGCCACCCAAACGCGGCGGCCTGACTGTTGCTTTCCAGTTTTTATTTTCAACACCATGAAAAACAAAAATCACCCATATATGTGAAAACGTTTCAAGGTCACGAAACGCTTCATCGTTTGAATAGGTTTCAGTAATTTCAATTGTTGCCGGACTGGCAACAAGTCCAGGTTGACGAGGAATACCAAATTTTTCTTTATAGCAGGAATGAATTGTACCTATTGAATTGAAATTAAACTGGGTCATAAATTTTAATTTAAAATAATTAATAACTTCAAGAATTTATTGTTCTCACTGTTCCAGTCGGATTATGCGCCAACCTTAAATATTGTTCTGTTCCCATTTCAGTCAGACGACTAATCGTTCTGTCAAATGCAAACTCCATTCGTCTGCCATGATAAAGAGCGTTTGGTGCAGCCGCCGCAGTGGCTAAAAATTTTACATTATGATCATAAATTGCATCAATAAAATGGACAAACCGTTTAGCGGCAGCATCATCTTTTTCATTAAGTATCTGAATATTACTTAACAAAATTGTCTGGAAACGTTCAGCTATTTCAATATAGTCATGTGCAGAACGGTTCGTTAAACATAACTCATTGAAGTCAAACCAAATCACATCATCAGCACACGAAATATAATTTATTTCACGATTATTGATTTCAATACTTCGGTTAGTTTTTGGTTGACAGGGGGCAAGTTCTGTAAATTTATAACTTAAAAAATCATCTCCCATTTCTTTTGTTTTTTTATTATCAATCACATAAAAATGTTCGGTTTCATCTAAAATATCAAATCGATAATCTGTGCCGTCGCCTAAATCATACTCTTCGGTATATCTGGTTAATAACTCAATGGCATGCATAAAACGTTCACGCTGTAATCCATTTTTATATAAATTTTGTATAGCAATATTTGAAGTAGCAACCAGAGTAATACCCTGTTCAAACATAGCTTTGAGCAAACCTGCAAGCAACATCGCATCTGCAATATCATGCACATGAAATTCATCTAAACATAAAACATTCATTTTATCGGCTAGTTGACTTGCAATAATTTCAAGAGGATCAGGTGACTTAGGTAATTCATCTAACCGCTGATGAATTTCAAGCATAAACCGATGGAAGTGTACCCTGTGTTTTTTATTGCCCGGCAAACATCCATAAAAACTGTCCACCAGATATGTTTTTCCCCTGCCAGTACCTCCCCAGAGATAAAGCCCCCGGACGAGTTGTTTCTGCTTAAATAAAGAAGTAATAAAATTATTTTTTCTCTGCTCTTTAATAATTAATTCAGAATATAAACGCTGTGTAAGTTGTACTGCATGCCGTTGTTTATCATCCGTTTTTATTCTTCTTTTTTGAAGATCTAGCTGGTAGCGTTGTATAGGCGTCATAATTATTTTACCTGGCGGTAAAACCACATTTCTTATGGCTGATATCGCAGAAAGGTTTTTTCTCTGATTGTCCGCAACGACACAAGGCGGCTTTGGTACGCGTAGTTTTAGACTGTCCATCACGGCTAAATATAGTCATTGCACCATTAATGCTATACATGGCATTAGCTTTGACAGTAATAGTTAGTTTCCCTTCTATCCCTGTTATATCTTCTTCTCGCGTATCACTAAAATTCTGAGGTAGCTTAATACCTTCTGTTTTATGTGTTCCATCACAAAACGGTTTGCTATTAGACAAACCACAACGACATAAGGCAAACTCCTTGTCTTCTAAAATCACCTCACCTTCTGCATTGAGCAATGTAATATTAACATCGCCTTTACATATCAGAGGTCCATCCGGGCGAACCATGATTGAATTTCCCGAATAATTCGGTTTATTTGTTTTTGTTTTTTCTGCCGTTTGTTCTACCCGTTTATCTACCCTGTTATCTAACTTAGCCAAGAGAATAATTCCTTCTACAATTAATATGAACTTTATACTTAAACTATCATAAACAGTACACTATACTGAATAATAAAGTAACAATGAATATTTACCAATTATAAGGATGTACTTTTTGAGTAAAAATAAAGACAAGCCAAAACTGGCCATTGTTATGACAGGTGGTGGAGCCAGAGCGGCCTACCAAATAGGCGTATTAAAGGCGATTTCAGAACTCTTACCGGCAGGTGCTCCCAGCCCATTTAGTATTGTCTGTGGTACATCTGCCGGTGCAATCAATGCGGCATCTCTCGCAGCAAAAAGTGACCACTTCAAAAACTCTGTACGCAGAATGCATTTTGTCTGGTCCAACTTTACTTCTGATCAAGTCTTCCGAACAGATATCTTTGGCATAATAAAAACCGGTGGCCACTGGATGCTATCAATGATGTTAGGTGGTTTAGGTAAACACAGCCCCATTTATTTACTTGACCGAACCCCGTTAAGAAAATTATTAGAGAAATATATTGATAGCGGTATGTTTCAAACAGCTATCGATAAAAATATACTTCATGCACTTAGTATTAATGCAACCGGTTATTCAAGCCATCAGTCAGTCACTTTTTACCATGGCCATTCTTCTATTAATAACTGGAAACGCGCTCAACGTCTCGGACTATCTGCTCGAATAACGGTAGATCACTTAATGGCTTCATCTGCTATTCCTTTTTTATTTTCGCCTGTGAAGTTAAACCGTGAATTTTTTAGTGATGGTTCTATTCGCCAAACAGCACCAATAAGTCCTGCTTTACACCTTGGTGCAGATCGCGTTTTAATTATTGGTAATCATCAAACAGAACCTAACTTAGAACGCGTCTCAAATCCTAAACCGCCTACTTTAGGCGAAATTGCCGGTCATACATTAAACAGTGTTTTTCTTGATAGCCTTGATGCAGATATTGAACGCTTACAACGTATAAACAAAACCATTAATTTAATTGGTGACTCGAAACGCGAAAAACATGGCATTTCATTGCGTCAGGTTGAAGTTCAGGTAATCTCACCAAGTGATGACATTGGGAAAATGGCTGCCAGGCATGCTCATGAACTTCCCTGGTCAATAAAAACATTGTTACGCAGCATTGGCGCATATTCAAAAACAGACAGTAGCTTTATGAGTTATCTATTATTTGAAAAGGGATATTGTAACGCGCTAATTAAGTTAGGCTATGAAGACACGAAAAGAGAAAAAGAAAACATACAACATTTTTTACGTGACTAGATTATGGCGCTCTGTGTTGTGAAACCAGCTTTGCTTCAGGCACGGCATGGTGAATTAATGCAGCAATTTCTGTACTTAAACCAAGATGGGGTTGTAATGTTACCCACAAAACATTTATTTTGAGATTTAAATCAGCAAGAATAATATCTTTCTCGTAATGATTTAAAACTGACTCCACTTTACTTACTATCTCTCTAATACGGGCTGCTTCAAAGTCTCGTAATCCCGGTATGAGCATCATAAAATCTGCATACGGTTTTCCATCATGGTCACGTGTTGGAGCGCGCTTCCATAATGGCTCAGAAGATTGCAGCAGAGAAGCTTGCATTGAGGAAGACTGTTCAGTACCGGGATATTGAGATTCAGAATTTTGTGAAAAAGATTCTGAGCCATGTACGATTAAATTTTCGGTTTGTTCACGCGACATAACCTAAACTATAGGCAAATAAATCGACGAATAACAGGTCAGACACACATTTGTTTGACTAAATTTTTAATAATATCACCTTCAGAAAGCACCTCATCAGCCGCAACGATAACGTCTTCTTCATTAAGGCTTAGTTTATCGAGAATATCCATAGGAAGTTCTTCCGAACTATCACCAAAGGCTAATCCATGAGGGACTAATAAGGTTTTAACCACTTTCAATAACTGAATATATTTTTCGTGTTCATCAGAATAATCATTATCATTATAAAAAGTTGCCACTGAAATGAGTTCTTCAGGCATTTTCCACATGCGCATAACCATTTTACCAACTTCAATATGATTAATACCAAGAAGCATCTGCTCAGCGGTAAATATATTTACATCCGGGTTTTTTTCCAGATAATTATTAAGCTCAATATATTCATCTGTGAACAAATGACCTAAAACAAGTAATCCAATGTCGTGTAATAAGCCAACTAAATAGGCTGTACCGGGATTTGGACGTTTACCCCAGGGCATAAGCATACTTAAACGTTGCATTAAAGAAGCAGTATATATTGACGACTTCCAAATTGACTTTGCGCCAACCGGCCCCAACTGTGGAATTTTAAATGTGGAACCTACCGATAAAGCCAACGCCATGTTCATTACCGCATCCACACCCAGAACCCTGAAAATAGCATCTTTTAATGATACAACTGAACCTGCTTGTCCAAAAAAGGCAGAGTTGGCATAACTCACAATCTGAGCAACGAGCACAGGATCTTTTTCTATAACTTCAACAATTTGCTCAACCTTTACATCAGAGACTGCTCTCAAATTTAAAATTTGAGTCGCTGTTTCCGGCATAGGAGGCAGAGAATGTAATGCTTTGACACGTTCTTTAAAACTTAATGTTTCTTTTATATCCATATTATTATTTATTTTTTCCGAAAAAGAGATCCCAATGAGTTTATCACTTGAAAGTTTATGTAATTGTTTTATATCTACGGCGTAAATATTTTTTTCAGTTTGGTCAACAAGGTATAATTCATCATGATATTCTAATGCTTCATCAATAAAAACATGAATTTCACTTTTTAAATTTGGCTTGTTATTTAACAAGCTGGAATTTAACTTATGTTCTTCTTCTTGTTTTACTTTTAGTAATTTTTTACCAACCGCTTTATTTAATCTTGCTAAATTAAATTCATGTGTTGCAGGATTAAGAGCAACAAAATAATCGCTGTCACACGATAAAACGGAACAATCTATTTGGGATTGTTTAAATATATCTAAAACAGGTTCTTTTTCTGAAGATGTGAGATCGATACTGCGAAATTCAACATGATTTTTCTGAAATATTGTTTTAAGCAGTTCGTTGGTCATGAGTTATTTTTAATTTTTATAGTAAATTAAGTAATTATATAGCCATTCAATATAATCATCTGCAAACATTTGTTACAACACTTTATTTAAGCATTATTAACTATAGCTTGTTTTATTTAAATAGCTTTGAGCCAGACCATAAAAATTAAACTTAAAATAATTTATATTACTGAATCAAAAAACATTTTCTTTGTTAACAAATGTTAACAACCTGTTTTTACTGTAAAATGCAGCCTATGAAACAACAAATGTTAAATATAGAAACAAATGGTCGTGGTACATACGATATATCGAACGAAATTCAATCAGTAATCGAACATAATACGATTCACTCTGGTTTGTGTCATTTATTTTTACAACATACCAGTGCATCACTTGTTATCTGTGAAAATGCTGATAGCACGGTAAGAGTTGATTTGGAAAACTTTATGGCACGCATCGCACCTGATGGTGATCCGGTTTATCAGCATGACATGGAAGGCCCCGATGATATGCCCGCCCATATACGCTCCATTTTGACGCAAAACAGTCTAACCCTCCCTATCATCAATGGCCGATGCGCATTAGGTACCTGGCAAGGCATCTATTTATGGGAACACCGTACAAAGGGACATGTGCGGAAGCTGATCATCACATTAGATGAATAAGCTAAAATTATTCTGATAATGAAATACCTAAACCACCTAAGCCACAATATCCATTAGGCTCTTTTGCTAAATATTGCTGGTGATATTCTTCTGCCGGATAAAAGGATTGAGCACTAATAATTTCTGTTGTTATTGTATTTAATCCCGCAGCTAATAATTTTTTTTGGTAGCGCTCTTTAGTTTTTAATGCCTGTTCATTTTGCTCGTTAGAATAAGTATAAATTCCTGAGCGATACTGCGTTCCGCGATCATTCCCCTGTCGCATACCTTGAGTCGGATCATGTGATTCCCAGAAGACGTTTAACAGTGTTTCATAACTGACCTTGTTTGGATCATAAACGACATAAACCACTTCATTATGTCCCGTCATACCGGAGCACACTTCCTGATAACTTGGGTTTCGGGTATAACCAGCCGAATAACCGACCAAGGTGATATAGACTCCCTCTGTTTGCCAAAATTTTCGTTCAGCCCCCCAAAAACAACCTAAACCAAACATCGCTTGCCGCATGTTTTCCGGATAAGGTGCTGAAAGTAAATTCTGCTTAACAAAATGTTTTTCCGGTAAAGCGATAGCTTGTTCTCTGCCGGGTAAGGCTTGTTCTTTTGTTATCATATTTCTGTCCAGTGAATTTACGTTACAATATTTTCTTAGCTATACCTGGGATGTCAGTCGCTTCAAAGAAATAAAATTAATCATTTAGGCGCATTTGCTATCACCACTGCCCGAATCGGCCCGGGATACCCTTCTATGGTTTTTGTTGGATCTTCCGGATCTAAAAAATTTTCCAGTGAATCAAAGGTCATCCAGTCTGTCGCTCGTTGTTCTTCAATACTCGTTTTGGATACATCGACAACACGAACATTTTTAAAACCACAACGTTGCATCCATAATACCAGGGCATCACAACTCGGTAAGAACCAGACATTACGCATTTGTTGATAACGATCGCTGGGAAGTAAAACAGAATTCACATCACCCTCAATCACCAGTGTTTCTAACACTAATTCACCACCGGGTTTTAAACAGTCGCGCAATTCATATATATGGTCTAATGGTGAGCGGCGGTGATATAACACGCCCATAGAAAATACCGTATCAAAGGCTTTTAGTGCTGGCGGAATGTCTTCAATACCCAACGGTAAAAGATGAACAGGAATATCACCCAGATATTTTTTTAATGCATAAAACTGCATAATATATTTTTGGCCGGGATCAATACCAACAACTAAGTCTGCACCCTGAGCATAACTTCTTAATGCGTAATAACCATTACCACAACCTATATCCAGAACATGTCTGTTTTTTAAAGAACTAATGTGAGGTTGTACCCGATCCCATTTCCAGTCCGAATGCCATTCTGTATTTATATCTAAACCAAACAAGGAAAACGGGCCTTTACGCCATGGCATTAATAATCGTAAGTGCTGCTCAATTTCATCGCGAACCTTTTGTTCGCAGTCATCAGGCTCACCAATGCGTACTTCAGATTTTAACTCGATAGATGAAGGTTTAATATCGGGTAAATTCTCTAACATGGCTAACCATTTATCCATTTCACCGTGTCGTGGAGAATTAAACGCGCGATCAATACTATCTGCTAATGTTTCCAGCCATTCACTCGCATCACTTTTTTCTAGCGCCTGGTAAAGTTGTTTGTAATCAATCATTTTATTTTATTGCAAGAAAAGTGGCGAAATTAAAACATTGGAAGACCGGTAAGACGTGAGTAAACCCGGCTTCTTTCAAACGTTGTATATGTGTTTCTTTTGTTTCAGGAATCAATACGTTCTCTAATGCACTGCGTTTTTGTGCAATTTCAAGATCACTATAGCCATTTGATTTTTTAAATGCATGATGCAGTTCAGTTTGTATTTTATTTTCCTCTTCTGAAAATGCGAGTTTTTCAGATAAAATCAAACAACCACCATCGTTTAATCCCGCGTAAATTTTAGCCATAATGTTTTTACGTTCAGCTAAAGGAATAAACTGTAAGGTAAAATTCATAACGGCAACAGATGCATTGCTAATCTCGACATCCTGAATATCTGCACATAAGGTTTTGACCGGCGTTTTACTATTATCACGTTGTAAAATTTTCTCTAGGCGCTCAATCATTGCTTCTGCATTATCGACTGAAATAATTTCACAGCCTTCTTCAGTTAAACGATGACGCATCGATAAACTCGCGGCACCTAAAGAGCAACCCAGATCATATAAACGGGTATTCGGTTTTGTATATTGCTCTGCGGTGATACCAATTAAATTGATCACCGTACTATAACCCGGCACAGAACGATTTATCATATCGGGGAAAACATCGACCACATTTTGATCAAAGACAAAATCAACCACTTCTGAGAGCGGTGAGGCAAAAATATTATCCTGGGGTGTTTTTTTATTCATGAGGTGTTGTTCCTTTAGCTATTCATTATATTAACAGAAACGGGTGCAACCGGAGTCCTCTTTGATGAATGACATGCAAATCCGATATTCAAATTAACTTAGTATTCTATTAAATTAGAGGCTATTTATCCTTGTATCTAACTATTTTTACCCTCACTTAATCTGATATAATTGGATTTCAATAATTTTCTGTCTTTCATTCAAATATCAAGGGTTTTTAAATGCAAATCAGCAAAAATAGCGTTGTTACGCTCAATTACATTCTCAAAAATGATCAAGGTGAGACACTTGATGAATCTCAAGATAACAGTTTTCTTTATTTGCATGGCGCGGGTGGGATTATTCCTGGATTAGAAGGACAGCTAGAAGGCAAATCTGCCGGTGATTCATTCAGTGCCCATATTGAACCTGCTGACGGCTATGGCGAACGTGATGACTCTATGGTGCAGGTTGTTCCTCGCGATATGTTTGATAAGGAACATCCAGTTGAAGAAGGTTTGCAGTTCCACGCCGAAAACCCGGAAGGTGACATGCTCACCGTAACGGTCACAAAAATTGAGGGAGATGATATTACGGTTGATGGCAACCACCCGCTTTCAGGTATTGCGCTTAATTTCGATATCAAAATAGCTGATGTACGTGAGGCCTCTGCCGAGGAAGTGGAGCACGGCCATGTACATGGTCCGGATGGTCACCACCACCATTAAATTGAAGGTGTAGCCATTTTACGCCTACATAAAATAAGTTTGGCCGCCTATGCCGTTATCGATGGCGTAGTCGGCTAAATCTTCATAATCAAACTGACTCAGACCAACATACCCCAGCACTTTATCGCCAACTTGTTCCCACTCCAAATCGTTTTCATGATTGCCGATTGCACGTGATAAACCGGCTAAATGCTCGGCAATTTTTAGTATTGCTAAATAAGATTTTTCATCAGGATCCGTTTCATTCTTATCTGAGAAAATCTCAACAGCACTGTGATGCTCGGCAATCACCCGACACAAAATCTCTGGTAATTTCCATGAGCGGGCAGCATAAAAACTCACAACAGCATGATTCGTTTTGTATTGCTGGTTTTCAAAATCAACAACACGGGGTTGTTCAAGTAAATAAGACTGAGCAAGCACGTTTGGATAATCAGAGAAACGCTGCATCAATAACGGTATCCCGGAATTATGGAACAGACCTAACATATAGGCCATATCAGGATCATGAGAGCATAACCTTTTCGCGACAATCCGGCAGGCCCGTGCGACATCTGTTGCAGAATCCCAGAAATGTGCCATCGCATTATGTATTTCATCTGAAACATCATCATTTTGTGACATGCTATCGCGAAAATACAAAGTATTAACAATGTTCGCGATTGTTGTCATGCCTAACATCATCACAGCCTGTGAAATCGATGCAATATCCCGATTTCCATAAAAAGGGGAATTCAATGTTTTAAGCACCCCTCCCGCGAGACCCGGATCTTTACTGATCATACTGGCCATTTCGTTGAGATCGGGTTCTGGCATGGCCATTTCCATCTGCAAATCAGCAATTATTTGCGGTGGTGAAGGAATGGTGATTCCTTTAAGTATTTTTTCAACGTTTTCCTGAGTTATTGCTGTTTCTGCATTCATAAGTAAGCAAATTTTTAGTTAATTAAGATTTACATCTTATCGGCATGTCCCCTCCTGAACTTAATACTAAACAAAGAATAAAAATCTCTCACGATATATTAGAAATTTCGTATAGATTCATAGGCTTCTGAAGCATATATAAGGTTTAATGCTAAATAGCGGGTGCAATTTGACAAAAAAATCATAATAATTCGGTATAATTAGGACTAATCAAAATAATATTTATTTAAGAAAATCAAACAGTACAAAATTATGACAATTAAACTCAGTAAAAAAGAAGCACAATTTTTTTATGTTGAAGACTCAAAAATTCATGGCAAAGGACTTTTTGCCTGCACCAAAATTAAAGCGGGAACCTATTTAGGTGATTATGACGGACCGGAAACAACAGATAATGGCATGCATGTGTTATGGACAGAAGATGAGGATGGCGGCTGGATAGGTCGTGATGGAAAAAATGCTTTGCGTTATTTAAATCATAATACAAATCCATGTGCTGAATTTGATGGTTATGAATTATATGCAGTTGAAGAAATAATAGCGCATCAGGAAATTACCATTGACTATGGTGAAGAGCCTTAATCAATACAGCAAGCTATTATTCCTTTCCCCGGTATGTCCGAACTAAACAAAGAGTTAAAACCATTAATTGAACAATGTATGTTGTTTGATCGGTTTCGTTTAACAAAAAGTCTCAATGCGCTTTTAAGTAAACCGGATAAAGATAAAACTGATCAACTAAAAAAGCGCATCCAAAATTCTCTACAACTTGCTGCAATACGCCAATCAACAAAACCCATTCCCGACTTCCCGGCAAACTTGCCGGTTAATGAAAGGCAAGATGATATTTGTAAAGCAATTGAAGAACATCAGGTCATTATTTTATGTGGTGAAACGGGGTCAGGTAAAACAACGCAGTTACCTAAACTTTGCTTAAAAATGGGTCGAGGCACATATGGCATGATTGGTCATACCCAACCTCGTCGTATTGCTGCACGCAGTGTTGCTGCTCGTATTGCTGAAGAATTAAAAATCGAACTTGGCAGCAGTGTTGGCTATAAAATTCGTTTTGCTGATAAATTAAGTAAACACAGTCACATCAAAGTGATGACCGATGGCATTTTATTAGCCGAAATACAAAACGATCCTTTTTTACAGCTCTATGATACCTTAATCATTGATGAAGCCCATGAACGTAGTCTTAATATTGATTTTATTTTAGGTTACTTAAAACAACTTTTACCCAAGCGTCCTGACTTAAAAGTTATTATTACTTCAGCAACGATTGATCCGGAACGCTTTGCCAAACATTTTGAAGATGCTCCAATTATTGAAGTCTCTGGTCGCACTTACCCGGTTGAAGTTCGTTATCGCCCATTAAATAGTGATGAAGCACAATCCGATAAAAGCGAGACGCAAAAAGATCAACAACAAGCTATTCTCAACGCAGTAGATGAATTAAGCCACGAAAGCCCGGGAGATATACTGGTTTTCTTAAGTGGCGAACGACAAATTCGTGAAACCGCTGAAGCATTACGGAAACATCATCCGGACAAAACAGAAATTATTCCGCTATATTCAAGGCTCAGTAATGCCGAACAACAAAAAGTGTTTAAGTCTCACAGTTATCGCAGAATTATTTTAGCGACCAATGTTGCAGAAACGTCTTTAACTATTCCCGGTATTCAATATGTGATTGATACCGGCTACGCACGCATTAGTCGCTATAGTTACCGCACAAAAGTGCAACGACTCCCCATAGAAAAAGTCTCTCAGGCCAGCGCCAACCAGCGTAAAGGCCGCTGCGGTCGTACCAGTGACGGAATTTGTATTCGCTTATATGATGAAGAGAATTTTAATAACCGCCCTGTTTTTACCGATGCTGAAATTCTACGCACCAATCTGGCCAGCGTTATATTGCAAATGCATAATATTCGACTCGGCACTATTGAAAAATTTCCGTTTATTGATAAACCCGATTCACGTTTAATAAAAGATGGTTACCAATTGCTTGAAGAACTACAAGCGATGAAACAACAAAATATTACACCGATTGGAAAAATCTTATCGCGCTTTCCTGTCGACCCACGTTATGCACGTATGCTAATTGCGGCCAATGAATTTTCCAGTTTGAATGAAGTATTAATTATTGTTAGTGGGTTAAGTATAGCTGATCCACGTGAACGACCAATGGATAAACAGCAACAAGCTGATCAGGCTCATTCACAATTCAAAGATGAAAAATCTGATTTTATTGCTTACTTAAATCTGTGGAATTTTTATCAGGAACAACGTCAACATCTTAGTCAAAATAAATTACGTAAATTATGTAAAAAAAGTTTTCTTTCATATAACCGCATGCTTGAATGGCGCGACATACACAGCCAGTTACTCAACCACTGTAATGATGTTAACTTTAATATAAACACCACGAAAATAAATACCAGTGTTGCAGGTTATGATGCCATTCATCAGGCAATACTTAGTGGTTTACTCAGTCATAGCGGGTTAAAAAATGAAGATGGCGAGTATCAGGGGGCACGAAATACTGTTTTTGCAATTTTCCCTGGTTCTAATTTACGCAAGAAACGTCCGTTGTGGATTATGGCGGCAGAAATGCTTGAAACACAGCGACATTATGGTTTGACTGTCGCTCAAATTGACCCATTATGGCTGGAGAAACAAGCCAGCCACTTAATTAAAAAATCCTATTTTGAAGCGCATTGGGAAAAACGCCCCGCCCAAATTGCTGCTTATGAAAAATCGACATTATATGGTTTGGTCATTAACCCGCGCAAAAAAATCAACTATGGCCCAGTCGATCCTGAATTTTCACGTGAACTGTATATTCGTGGTGCGTTTGTGGATAGAGAATATTCCGGCCATGCTGCCTTTTTTAAACACAATGAAAAATTATTTTCTGATATTGAAAAATTAGAACATCAGTCTCGTCGACAAGATGTACTTGTCGATGATGAAGTGGTGTACCAGTTTTATGATGAGCGAATTCCTACCGGTATATATAACAGTAAGAAATTTGATAGCTGGCGCAAAGAAGCAGAAAAAGAGAATGCTGAAATTTTATTTCTCAGTCGTGACTACCTCATGCAACACAGTGCCGGTGACATAACAGAAGAACAATATCCAAAACAGTTAATCGTCAATAATACACCACTCCCTTTATCGTACCACTTTGATCCAGGCAGTGAAGATGATGGTGTCACTCTCACTGTGCCACTTCCATTATTAAACACGCTTAACCCTGTGCCGTTTGAATGGTTGATTCCCGCTCTGTTAAGAGAAAAAGTCACTCAATTTATTAAAACATTACCAAAAAATTTACGCAAAAATTTTGTTCCTGTACCACAATTTGCTGATGCCTGCATTGATGCAATACAGGATCAAAATTCGCCCTTACTTTATTCGATTAGCCAGCAATTAACGAAAATATCCGGCATTAAAATTCCAGATAATGCATGGCAAGTTGATAGTCTTGATCCCCATTTTTTTATGCGATTTGATGTCAGAGATCAACATAATAAATCATTAGCACAAAGCCGAGATTTATCCGCATTACAAACCTCATTAAGCCATGAAGTTTCTGAACAATTCAGCAAAACCATTAACTGGGACATTGAGCAAAAGAACTTAACCCAATGGAGCTTTAATGAATTACCAAACGTCATTAATAAAACGATAAATGGTCTTACTATAAAGGGTTTCCCTGCCTTACAAGATAATGATGATAGCGTTTCAATTGTTGTTGTAGACACTCAGGAACAGGCCAGCGAAATCCATCATGATGGGTTAAAACGTTTATATCTTTTGAATTTAAATCAACAAATTAAATATTTGAATAAAAACCTGCCTGACATTCAAAAAATCTGTCTAAGTTATGCAACAATTGGGAGTTGCAATGATTTAAAACTTGCCATTATTGATGCCAGCATTGAGAAAAGTTTTTTCACTAATAAAAAAATAATTAACAATTACGAAACGTTTGAAGATAGCCTGCAACAAGGAAGTAAACATCTCGTAAATAATGCCAATGAAATATGTGAAATGCTGTCACAAATATTTGAACGTTATAGCAGAATACGCAAACAGCTAAAAAAGAATACTAAACCAAACTGGTTGCTAAGTATTACCGATATTCAGTCGCAACTTGATCATTTAATTTATGAAGATTTTATTTATTACACACCAATCGAATACCTTGCCAGTTATCCCCGCTATCTTCAGGGTATTGAACAACGTTTAGAAAAATTACAACAAGCTGCTGAACGTGATCGACAATATACCAATCAAATCAGTTCATACTGGACTCATTTTATCGAACTCAATGATGACTATTACGATAACCCCGTATTTTCACTCTATCGCTGGATGTTGGAAGAATTTCGAATCTCACTCTTTGCACAAGGTTTAAAAACCAGCATGCCTGTTTCAGAAAAGCGTCTGGAAAAACAATGGCAGGAAGTAAAAATAATAACCCAATATTAACAAACCACGAATTTTAACGCAGAGAACGCAAAGACGCGATGGACGCAAAGTGAAATATTTTTTCTTTGCGCTCTCTGCGACTTCGCGCCTTTTGCGTTAAATTACTTGCACGGTTAATTACCCCATAAGATGCATCAAAACCCCAAATCTGGTAAAGTACAGCTATATAATAAAGAGTAAACTGACCGTGTTTTCTTATTTGGCATCATCTCCCCTATTTTCGTCACCCAGAAACACAGCTATTTTTATGGTGGTGTTTTTCAGTGCCTTGCACCTTTTCACCATGGGGCAGGCCGAACTCACAAATGATGAAGCACAATATGCCTTATACGGTTATTACCTCGACTGGAGTTATTTTGATCATCCTCCACTCGTTGGTTGGTTAAATGCGTTTATTTTGCATTTCTCCGATAGTGACTTTGCCTTAAGAATCTGGCCTTTATTACTCGCCGCACTTACCAGTTTTTTACTTTATGGCTTTAGCCGCGATTTGTTTCCTTCAGAATCAATCTGGATAGGCACTCTTGCTGTTCTTCTTTATCAATCCAGTCTGATTTCACAAGTATTTGGTTTGGCGATGTTGCCAGACACGCCATTAATTCCTATTGCAATTTCTGCTGTCTGGCTTTTGTATCGCGCGCTTAAATACAATCAACCGAAGCTTTGGATTTATGTGGGTATCTTATTTGGTCTGGCAGGATTAGCAAAATACACCGCTGTCACTTTAGTTGTTACAGCCGTACTTGGTTTAATTATTTATAATAGCCATAAAGTGTTACTCACAAAATGGCCATGGTTAGCAATTGCACTTGCGGCGGTTGTCATTAGTCCGATTTTATACTGGAATAGTCAGCATGACTGGATTTCCATTGCTTACCAACTCAATCATGGTGCACCGCAAGTTTCCTGGAGTTTTAAGAATGCAATCCTTTCTCAAGCATCACAATTTATTACTTACTCACCCGTAATTTATTTATTTGGCTTAGCGGCAATTTATTCCAGTTTTAAATACCCGTTAAAAAATGAAAAATATATTCTTGCTTTTTCATTACCTGTTTTAATTTTATTTTTCTGGATGAGTGGTTATCAACAGACGCTTCCTCACTGGACAGCAATTGGCTGGATTGCATTAATACCACTAACTGCAAAATGGATGTTACAGCACTGGTACAGCAAAGCTGTTCGGGTTTTCTCATATTTCAGTTTTGCTTATTCTTTTATCTTAATTATTGCTTTTCATTTATTGCTCGCGACATCAATTCTTCCTTTTGACAATAACCAGCATCCGCTAGAAGATATTTACGGATGGAAAAAAGTAGCGCATAAAGCGGTTGAATTACAAACCGAAATAAAAAATAAGGACAAGGAAGAAATTATCTTTATTGGTAACTGGTCACAGTTCGCCCGCCTTGCCTGGTATGCAAGGCCTCATGCTGTACAGGTTACAGATAATCGTTACGGACAATCTGATATTTGGTATGGCTCTGCCAAAAAAGGCAGTAATGGTATTTTAGTAGTACCACCTAAATATAAAAATACAGCAGCAAGTGGTGTTAATAAATTTGAACGTTGTGAATTTCAAAAAGATGTTTCTCAGAAATTAAATAATAAAATAGCAGCGACGTATCAGCTTTTTAAATGTTATGGTTTTAAAGGTTAACAATGAAGAATAATCATCTCCCATTATCCACCGTCTCTTATTCATCTCCCTGGTTCTGGGCTATTCCTGTTTTTGCGTTAACCTCTATGCTAATTATTGGCGTAACAGGTAGTAACCGACCATTATTTTTATTTCTAAATGAAGCCTTATATTTTAAACCGGAAGATATTTGGATCAATATCACTTTATATGGTGATGCTGCGATGGTAATGGTCCTGATGTTGCCGCTTATAGCAAAACGCCCGGATATTATTGTGAAAAGTTTTATTGCAGCAATCATTGCTACGTTATTTCTGCATGGCTTTAAAGAGTTTCTGCCCATATTGCGTCCACCTTCAATCTATACACATGAACAAATGCATCAGTTAGGTAATCAGTTTACTCAGTCATCCTTTCCATCCGGTCATTCTGCGGCGCCTTTTACCCTGGCGACAATGATTATATTTTTAGTTGAAAATATTAAAATCCGATCCGTTGTTGTTGTCTATGCATCGATTATTGCTATTTCACGAGTTGCTACTGGTGTACATTGGCCTATGGACATTCTGGGCGGTATGTTTTTTGGTTGGTTTGCCTCTTATCTGAGTATGCGTTTTTTTCCTGTTACCGGAGAAAATTTACTCGCCCAACGTTTAATTACTTTGCTATTGGTATTTGCAGCAGTACATTTGGTTTTTTTACATGATCGAGGGGATGTTGAAGCCCGTTTTCTGGAAATCTTAACACCAATAATATGTTTTATCTTAAGTCTTAAAGGTTTAAAATCTTTATTTTTAGATCCCTTAATAGCAAGAGTTAAACAATGAGCGACGCTAAAAAAGTGACTAATCACGATACCACAAATGAAGAGAGTGAAGAAAAAATAAGCTTCAAGTGGGGATGGCTGATTCGCGTTGTTATAACGATAGTCATTCTTGCGCTTATTTTTCGCAACATTGAATTTCAAAGTGTAAAGAACATTATCCTTCAGGCTAATGTTAAATTACTACTGCTCGCAATTTTATTTCAACTACTCAGTACCTTACTTGCCGGTTACCGCTGGGGACAGGTAATGAAAAAATTAAACTTCGGACAACGTTCTGATTTTTATATGCGAAGTTATTTCAAAGGTTCATTTTTCAACCAGGGTTTACCCACCAGCATAGGTGGTGATGCTGTTCGCGTTCTTGATGTTGCCGGTAACGGACATAGAAAAAGAGATGCCTTTATCGGTGTTTTTATTGATCGCATTCTGGGATTGTCAGGATTACTTATACTAAACCTTGTTGCTAACTATTTTTTACCCCGTTTATTACCTGATAAATTATTTTTAATGATTAATATTATTGTGTTAACCGGTTTGCTTGGATTTATTACTTTTATCTATATTCACAAAATAAAATTTTTATATCAGGGCCGTTTATTAAATTATATTCTGCGTGTTTCACAGCAGCTCAATAAGATCCTACATGATATTCGTTCTATTTCTTTTCACCTGCTTATTGGTGTTCTTATCCATTTATTTTCTATTATTAATATATATTTTGTAGGAAAAAGTGTTGGACTTGAATATAACTTGCTTACCATGGCGGTTATCGTCCCTCCTGTTATTTTACTAACTTTAATTCCTGTCTCGCTTGCAGGCTGGGGGATTAGAGAAGGTGCAATGATAGGTTTATTTGGTTTAATCGGCGCAACAACTGCAAACGTATTATCAATGTCCATTCTATATGGCATCATATTAATCATTGCGAGTTTGCCGGGCTTATATACCTTTTTACATAAAAAAGAAAAATAACTTTAAACTTTTTATTTAAGTAGAGATCACATGAAAGTAGATACTATGCGTCGCATTGATCACCTTGCCGGTGTTCCCCTGTGCTTTTTAGTTACCCTGTTTACTAAATTTATTTCTGTTTTCAGTTTCAGAAAAATGCCGGCAGTAAAAAATGTTTTACTGATAGAACTTTCAGAAATGGGCAGTGCTATTTTAGTTGATCCGGCAATGCGAAAATTAAAAAGCAAGGGCGCATCACTTTATTTTGTAATTTTTAAAAAAAATGCACCCAGCTTACATTTACTTGGCACAGTACCTAAAGAAAATATTTTCACCATTCGCGAAGATGCTCTCAGCTCACTCATTATTGATACTTTAAAATTTTTTATCTGGACACGTAAAAATAAAATTGACACTGTCATCGACCTTGAATTATTTTCTCGCTTCACCGCATTACTAACCGGACTAAGTGCCGCTTCACGTCGTATTGGCTACCACGCATTTCATAACGAAGGGCTTTATCGTGGTTCATTATTAACACATGAAGTGGCATATAATTCTCACATACACATCAGTAAAAACTTTATTGCACTGGTTAATGCTGCTTATGCAGAAAAACATGAAGTTCCTTATTCTAAAACCATCATCAATGATGATGAAATTATTTTAGCTAAAGCAAATATCAGTGATGAAAATAAAGACAATATGCAACAACGGGTTAAAGATCTTCATCCTGATTACAACCCGAAAAAACAACGCATCGTTTTAATTAACCCGAATGCGAGTGAACTACTGATCCAACGACGCTGGATGCCAGAAAAATATATAGAATTAATGCAAACGATTCTAAACAACTATGATGATGTTCTTATTCTGATCACCGGTGCGCCTAATGAACAAGAAGAAGCGGCAGGATTAAAAGAAAAAGTCGCACATGATCGCTGTGTTAATTTTGCAGGTCAGGTTAAGTTATCTGAATTACCTGCTCTTTATAGTATTTCATTAATGATGTTAACAAATGATTCTGGCCCGGGTCATTTTTCTGCAATTACAGATTTAAAAACCTATGTCATTTTTGGACCAGAAACGCCAAAGCTCTATGGTTCACTCGGTAACAGTACCGCAATTTATGCCGGCCTTGCTTGCTCACCCTGTGTAAGCGCAAGTAATCACCGTAAAACACCTTGTAGTGATAATGTTTGTTTACAAGTAATAGATGTTGAACAGGTTTATAAAACAATTAATCCAACTTTAGAAACTAAATAATAAGTAGTATTAAATACAGGAAAAATAATAATGACTTATTCAATAATAAAAAGCACCTCGCTTGCAATAATTTGCACCATTGCACTGATTAACCCTTCCATTGCTGCGCAAAAAGTTTATCGACTCACACTCGCTGAATCATGGCCCACTAATTTTCCTATTTTTGGTGATGCAACAAAAAGTATGGCTAAGATGGCTGACAAAATGTCGAATGGTCGTTTAAAAATTCGTATCGATTCCAAAAATAAACATAAAGCAGCATTAGGTATTTTCGATATGGTACGTTCTGGCCAGTATGACATGGGGCATTCAGCCTCTTACTACTGGAAAGGCAAAGTACCGGAAACACTTTATTTCACCACAATGCCATTTGGTATGATTGCTCCTGAACAATATGGCTGGTTCTACTATGGTGGTGGTCTGCAGTTAATGGAAAAACTCTATAGTAAATATGGCTTACTTTCATTTCCAGGTGGTAATACTGGCAATCAAATGGGTGGCTGGTTCCAAAAAGAAATTAAGAGTATTGCCGATCTAAAAGGCCTTAAAATGCGCATCCCTGGCTTTGCCGGTGAAATATTGGCTAAAGTCGGCGCAAAACCAACCAACATTCCTGCCGGTGAACTTTATACTGCACTCGAACGCGGCACGATTGATGCGCTTGAGTGGGTTGGCCCTTCTTTAGATTTGCGTATGGGTTTCCATAAAATTGCACCGTACTACTACACTGGCTGGCATGAGCCTGCTGCTGAATTGCAATACCTCATTAATAAACGTGCATGGGATAAACTACCTGCTGATTTACAGGAAATTTTACGTGTAGCCATGCGCACCGCAGCCTACGATATGTACATTCAGACTTATCATGAAAGCGGCATTAACTGGGCAAAAATGACCAAAGAATATCCTAATATCAAAGTTAAAACCTTTCCAAAAAGCGTCATAAAGGCACTCAAAAAAGCGAATACTCAACTGTTAACTGAAGCAGCTGCAAAAAGTCCTCTGGCAAAAGAAATTCAAGCCTCTCAAGCAGCGTATTTGAAAAAAGCACGTGTTTGGACCAACATTTCAGACAAGGCCTATTTAGATAATTAACACTAATTGTAGTATCCTAGCTAAAGCCGGTCGCTAATCCGCACCGGCTTTTTTTTGGATAAAAATAGTATGTTGTTAGAAAAAACAGAGGCCATTATCAATCGATTTTCCGAATTACTCGGAAAGTTTTCTGCCGTTCTGTTTATTTTACTTTTATTCAACGTTTTTTATGACGTCATTATGCGTTACTTATTCAATGATGTTTCAATCGGCATGCAGGAACTTGAGTGGCATTTGTATTCTGCAATCTTCATGCTCGCAATACCCTACACCCTGTACAAAGATGGTCATGTCCGCGTTGATATCATCTACGATAATTTAACGCTACGACAACAAGCCTGGATCGATCTATTCGGAACCCTGTTTTTACTCATTCCTTTTGCTATCCTGGTCGCGAAATATGGTATCGACTTCACGCTAGAGTCTTACGAACTCGGTGAGCGCTCCGGTGATCCCGGTGGACTTCTATATCGCTGGCTAATCAAAGCCGTTATTCCATTTGCCTTTATAGCGATCAGTATTTCTGGTGTCGGCTTAGTTTTAAAATCATTGATTACACTTCGTACTAAAAATGAACAATCCATTAAAGAGCATCATAAAGGAAGTGATACTTTATGATTGGCATAGTCATGTTTTTTGTCGCCCTGGCCATGTTATTAACCGGTTTTCCTGTTGCTTTCGTCTTTGGTGGTATTGCACTCTACTTTGGTGTTTTTTCTGAAGGCGCCGATTTGTTTGCTTTCATGCCTCTTCGTATACAAAACATTATGGAAAATACCGTTTTAATGGCGGTTCCTCTTTTCGTATTCATGGGCATCGTATTACAAAAAACAAAACTGGCAGAACAATTACTCCAATCAATGGGAAAACTGTTCGGCGGTATTAATGGTGGCTTAGCAATTTCAACCATTCTTGTTGGTGGTTTGTTAGCGGCATCAACCGGTGTAGTGGGTGCGTCTGTTGTTGCCATGGGTTTGATTGCATTACCGGTCATGCTTAAATTTAACTATGATAAAAAACTGGCATGTGGTGTTATTTGCGCATCAGGAACATTGGGGCAAATCATTCCACCATCTATCATTCTGATTATTTTAGGTGATGTCATGGGTGTTCCTGTGGGTGACTTGTTTAAAGCAGCCATCGCTCCCGGAGTTGTACTCATTTCTGCATATGTTATTTATATACTTATCTATGCCAGTAAAAATAAACACGCAGCACCGACAATCCAGATTGACCCTGATGCAGGTAGTAGAACACAACAAGTTAAACAAGCAATGATTGCCATTTTACCTCCGCTTGCTTTAATGCTTGTCGTGTTAGGTTCTATATTTACTGGTATTGCAACACCAACAGAATCATCTGCACTTGGAGGAATTGGTGCGCTTGTACTGGCAATTATTTACCGCCAGTTTAGCTGGAAAATGTTATTTGATTCATCACTAGAGACCGTGAAAGTTACCGCAATGGTCTTTGCGATATTACTCGGTGCAACCGCATTTTCAATGGCATTTACTTACACCGGTGGTGATGTAATTGTTGAAAATGCTTTATTAGGATTGCCTGGTGATAAAATGGGTTTTCTGATTCTTTCTATGCTGGTCATCATGGTATTGGGATTCTTTATCGACTTCGTTGAAATTTCCTTTATTATTGTTCCAATCCTCGCACCCATTGCAGATACATTAGGCATTGCACCCGTTTGGTTTGCTATTCTTATTGCAATGAATTTACAAACCTCATTTCTTACACCGCCTTTTGGCTTTAGTTTATTTTATCTAAAAGGTGTTGCGCCACCCGAAGTGCAAACAATCGATATTTATAAAGGGGTGGTGCCCTTTATAATTATTCAGGTTATTGTTGTGATTTCAATATTACTTTTCCCTGCGTTATACGGTTTGCAATAACTTTTTATACCATTATCTGCCATTCCAATATCGTTGCATTTCAAAATATAAAAATGATGCTGTCCATGTAATTAAAACTAAACCGGTTAATGCTTCGATTCCGGTTAAATACCTCAGGTGTCCTGTAGGTTCAATGTCACCGAAGCCTAATGTAGTAAAGGTTGTAAATGAAAAATAACCACAATCCATTAAGCTGCCATCAAAATTTCCTGCCAGATTACCCCAGCCATTCGCTTTATTCATAAAATAATAAGCTAATGCAAAAATCTATATTTCTATTGCATGTGCTGTTAAAGCAATAAAGACGCCGAAAACAATTCTAAAGCGGTGCTTAATTCTCATTCTAGGTATATATACAGAAGCACGGTAAAGAAGTTCGTAATGAATCATCACGACAAGGAAAACGACAAAACTGTTTAATAAAAATACAGAAAACATTTTATTTAATCTACTAATGATTATACGTTTTAAAGTATAACGTCCAAACAAATGAATTGTTAACTGTTTTCTCTTTTTACTACTTCAATATTAAAATTTTCATATTCACATGGAGGTTGAAAATAACGAGTAACGTGATAAAAAACAGCTTCGGTATCAAATTTCGCACGCTCTGGAGACTCTTTTCTTCGCTTTTTGATTTGCTTTAAACAAAGATCATCGTTTGCCTCTAAATAAATTAATTTGTGAGGGAGTTTGTTTTCTGAAAATATTTCTTTAAACCATGCTCTTTGTTTTTCTGTATTCCCCGGAAAGTCCATTACCACTGAAACACCTGAATTCATTATATCTAGCACATGTTGTTTTATTAATGGTTTTAATCGTGATGAATATTTAATGTAATCATCAAAACTTTCTATTTCGTCTGGATAAAGACTTTTCAGCCATTCATCTTCAGAGATCAGTATTGCGTTTTCCTTCGAAGAAATTTCTCTGGATAAGGTCGATTTACCTGCTCCCATTTTCCCACAGAAAAATATTAATGTTCCTTTTATACTCATTTTTTATTATAAGTTACGAACAATTTTTTTGCATAATGTTGGTTGGTTTACCATCAAGACTGGTTTGATTATTTTCTTTCCAATATTCCTTCAATCCTTCTTCGCCTTTCTTGATAGACCAGTTTTTTAATTGTTCTCTTTCTGAGACATAATCATAAAATGGTACCGACATGCCACAAAATGTCTGAACAAGATCAACGCTAAGTTCAAATATTTGTCTGGCTCCGGGCGTAGAGGGAAATAATGAAATTAAATTTTTCCACGCATCATCATTTTTATGTATTACTCTAGCATCACCGTAAAGACGAAGTATCATCGGGTTTCCTTCAAAAGCAGTAAACATGAGCGTCATTCTTGAGTTTTCCTGAATATGCGCCGATGTTTCATTGCCACTTCCGGTAACGTTGAGCCATACAACTCTATTTTTATCCAGTACCCGTAAGGAATCCATTCCTTTAGGTGATATATTTACCCTGCTATCTGCTGTAGCGGTACCGACAAAGAATATTTTTTGTTCTTCGATAAACTCTTTTAACTTATCGGATATTTCTGAATATTGTTGCCCCATTTTAATACCTTCTTATAGGCGCCCTATAGTGCAACGCATTTAATTATTGATCGACCGGATTCCTGGAAATTATTTTCTTTCCGGTAAACATCGCAGACACCAGACCATTCTTTTCCCTTACTTCAGTCAATACAACAGCAGCTATATGTAAAATAATGGAAATAAGAATAAGATAAAATACATAAACATGTGTTGTTATAAAAGGTTTTCTGAATTTACGCATTTCAGCATACGCTTCCGAATCCACATCATCTTTGGAACCAGGTTTAAGATTTTTAATTTTATCGTGCTCTTCACCGGAGCCAGTTACCCATTCCGCAATTTCATGCCCAAACGGCGGCAAATATAAATCTGTTCCAGCTAAAACTAAACCTGTTGTTGCTTGTGTTGCAAGAAGCAAAAACAAGAACCCAACCATGAGCTTAGCAATGGGATTATGACCTAAATACTGAGGTGGCTCACCCGATTTTACACCTGCAAAATACTCACTCACAGAACGCCAGTATCCTCTACCTATCGGTAATATTGCCTTCCATCGAGAATATTTACTTCCAATAAAGCCCCAAACAAACCGCCATAAAAGATTAAGTATAAATATATAACCAATATAAACATGAACGGTTTTTAAAAGAATTTTACCGTCACCACTCACTCCAAGTACTTTATTATTAAGGATAACGGTCGCAACACCAATCAGACCAATAATACAAAGTACATTAATCCAATGAAATAAACGTGTAGTACGATCCCATACTGAATAAAATTTAAGTTTATTTTCATGCATAGTCATATCCTTTTATGTAGTTTAGCAAGCACATCATAAAATATCTTTTCTGCAATAGATTTTTATGGATGGAGAGACTTGATAATAATTCTCATATAACTCTATCATACACCTCCCCCTTTAGTTCATTAGCATGGTATGTTCATTTCCATTGCTTGAAATTGAATATTATCTTTTGCCTCTATTGGCCCAGACTTAATAAAACCAAAAGATTCATATACAGGTATAGCATATAGTGACGACCTTACTGAATGCTTTGACGATTCACTTGATTTAAGTATGTATTCCCACAACGCCCTTGCAATTCCTTTACGTTGGTGTTGCTGTGATACAAACAGGTGGTATATATGTTTTTTATTTTTAATAGATATATACCCAATGATACGTCCATTAATTTCATACACTAAATTAGTAAACTCATTGCTATTTAACCGATTTTCAAATTCCTGAAGTTCTAATGTGGAAGATAACCATTTTGGTATTTCTACTTCATTATCAGATAAGTAAAAATGTGAAAGCTCAGAGACGAGTTCAATTATTTGTTTTGCGTCTTCTTTTATAGCTTTACGTATATTCATGGTGGTTTTTGGATGCTAATAACTTAAATAATGGGCGCAGCTTTTATATAGGAAGAATTGATTTTAATCACCGTCGTTTGTTAGCTGTCTTTTTTATTTTCATAGGGAAATTTACTATGTCCATATCGTATAGCTAATATAGATGCAGCTAGTATAAATACAGCACCTGAAAGACCAAGAACTCTTAATGTATCCAAATTTTTCATATCAAGAATCATGTAACGCGCTACCGCAACAATAGCAATGTAAAGGGGCATTCGAACAGGCAGCTTGCCTGACTTAAGGTATATTCCAACCATTGCCAATACTTCAAGATATATAAAAAGTAATAAGAGGTCTGCTAACGTTACTTCCATGGCTTTAATCATCGATACAATCAAAGCTCATTGCAATGACTGTCGAAATAGCTATAACCAGTAAACCAATGTCTTCAACTATTACTAATGCTTTATATCCTGAATTTTTTAGTTTCTTCATGAATTTATTCCAAACATTAAACAGTTAACGTTTAAGGTAAGCAGTGCGATGTTTACGCGTCTAAGCGAACTTAACCCGTTTATTAAATATTATTTCGCAATATGTTATTGCCATTATTATAATTCTATATCGTTATTTTTACCTAGTAAGTAATAAGTAATGCCTAATGCCAATACAACAAAACCAACTGCAAATATGTGCATAGGTATTACATCGTTAAAGTCGATAATTATGATCTTTCTTGCCATTGCCATTAAAGCTGTTGCGATAACCAATTTCAAAGGAAAAACATCGGTTCTTAAATATAAAACAATATTTTGAAAGATTTCGATTGCAATTAAAACCGCCAAAAATGCTGCAAATGTCTTAAATATATCGGATAGACTGAGTAGCATAAATGGTGGATCTAATAGCTGTTTATAGAGCACATACACGACATCGGCTACCCCCCAAAAAATAACCGCCACCATTAATACAGCTAATATTCTTATTGCAATTTTGATAGCCTTATGTAGAAAAGAGATTAAGGTATCATTGTGCTCTGTTGGGAGTTCATCATGCTTATTCATCAAAGTCCTCACGACAAGTTTGAGTAGTTTTTATATCTAAAATGCAAATAACTGTGCGTTAAAAGTATTGCGCATTTTTGGCGCAATGCTTTAAACGATCCATGTTGATTTGCCTTGTTATGCAGTTTTTGATTAACGCTCATCCGCCCATTCATCATATTTAGGTAAGTTATAATCTGTGTCGATGTCATACCAAGGCGCTTTTAGGCTAATCCAAATATGATTTGTAGGTCTGACTTTAGGGTCATCATCCAATGTTCCAAGGCGAAGAATATAATGTTTTTGACCTTCTTTGTGGGCATATATGTGTGAACCGCAATTTGAACAAAAGCACCTAACTTTATCGGGTGACGATTGATAACACTTAATCAAATCTTTACCCGAGGTAAATTCAAAATCATCTATTTGCACGGCCGCCACAGATGAAAAAGCTGAACCATGAGCTTTTCGACATGTAGTGCAATGACAGTGTGTGATTTCACCAACTTCGCCACGAATTGCATATGTTACTTCTCCACACATGCAGCTACCTTTAATCATTTACGTAGTACCTTTTGTTTTGTAATACATAGCAATTATGTAGAGACCTTCTGCAATCCTCTGGAATTAGACAGAATCTGTATTTTATTTATTGTAATATCCACAAAATGCGCTACTTTTTTCTTAAAATCAACTATTTACACAAGTATAAGGGGCAAGTTTTATATTTCACACTCTATCAGGATAAGCTAAACGATGTCAGGAATGGAGGGACTTGATAATAATTCTAATATACACCCGCCCCCTTTAATTGAATTTAGTTAAACATTAAGCGAGTTTAGAGTAAAAGTCTCATTATGGCATTTCAAGCATATAACTTATGGATGAATACCTGTCGCATGTAATTGCCAAAAGAGTTCTGGCTTAACAGGATCAACACGTGTTCGTACTAAAACGACACCAGTATCAGATGCCGGGTCGTATGCACATAGTCCTGAACTTTCAGAATCAGATGAAGTGATTTCAGCACGGACAATGAGTGAACCATCAGGGTGTGTGGCGAGTTTTGGTGGATTTAATGATTCAATTTCCAATACACGGCAACCAAAATGTGAAATGCTTTCACCACTGGTATTGTTGCCGGGGGTAACTATCAATAACAAGGTTCCATCACGTGAACGCGCTATGTCAACTTGAGTGAGAATAGTTGAACCTAATTCATGTGCAGTTGCACTGGTAACGATATTTCCTAACCATTGCCAATTAAATGTGGTGACATCATTATTTACTTCTGTGGCGAAGACGGCAGTGAATTCCTCATCATATAACCGTGTTGTGGGTACAGTGCTTATGTCAATTTTCAAACACTCGGTAAATAAAAAAAGTTTATTACCATCCTGAAACAGGGCTGGCTCTCCCCATAAATCACAATCATTTAATGTTGGATCAAGTTGTGAAAAATTAATGTCTGAACCCCAGCCAGGTGCTGTCATGGGGTTAGAGAGTACAGCTTCAGTGTTGTTACCTAGTTCATTGGGTGTCGTGGCACGTGTCAGTATATGGCGAAAACTTGAGGGTAATCTTTTATCGATAGGGTCGCCTTTTTTCAAAAAATAGCGCAAGTGTAAAGCAAACCACTCCGTTGTATTATTTAAGGTAAAAGGTGTAATGGTTGAAACCTCATGAATGGAATAACCCACATCAGTGGTATAACCCTGGTCAATGCCTGGCGTTGATTCCCAGATATTTTTATCAAATATCCAGTTTTTACCTTTGTCATCGCTGTGCGCAAGATGCACGCTGACATAGGGAGTAATAAAAGGCGCAGCAGGATCGTTTGATGGTTCAGCATGGATACCGACATAGGAATAACTCATCCATAAGCGATCAGAGTTGGGATCTTTACGTATAGAAGGATCAGCATGACCACGTATTGGGCTGGTTTGTCCATTTGGCAAAATATAAGTGGGATCACCTGAAACATTAATTGCCGGACAATCAGGGCCATCGGTGCAATCAAACTTGATAGTGACAGGCTGAATAACATCAGGTTGTGTATTGCCTCCACCGCAAGCAGTTATAAAAACGGTACTACTGATTAAGATGAGTTTAATTGCACTTTTATATTTCATTGTTCTGTCCTTAGATATAGATAACCTGATTTATAATTTTTTAATAACAACTTTACAGTCATTAGAAATATTTTTATTGTGATCTCGCAGGCAATTTAATATTCGTCCTTCACCGGATTGCACACCTTTACAATTATTGGCTACGTCTGTCTGGCAGGCAGCGACAAATTCATTCATGAGATTTTTTGTTGCTTGCTGAAAAAAACTGCGACATGGTTGTGAAATTTCATCTTTATGTTGCATCAGACATTTCCCAATACGTCCATCACCGGGTTTAACATTGGCACAGAATTTTTTATAATCTACACCGCATGCTTTTCCACCTTCATCGGCCATGCTTATATTAATATTGAACAACAGGCTTAAAAACAAAGCTGTTATCGTTAGATGGATAGCTAAAGTATTATTTTTCATAATTTCATCCTATACAAATTAGTTGTCACCAGTATGAGTTAAATACCATGACTTTTCTGCATACCAACTACGCTTAATAGTAACAAAATGTTGCTGAAGTTCATGATAGTTACATTTTGTTACATTTTTTCTGTCCTATCTTTGATTTGCCAGTTAGGATATAGACATGAATCTTAACAAGACACAAATTCTGGTTGTTGATGATGATCAACGTTTGCGTGAATTACTCAAGCGCTATCTTACTGAACAGGGCTTTCAGGTGACTGCCGTCGCCGATGGCAAGTTGATGGATCGACAGCTGGAACGGGGGTTTTTTCACTTGATGGTACTTGACCTGATGTTACCCGGTGAAGGTGGCCAGAGCATATGCAAGCGATTAAGAGCAAAGGGAAATTCATTACCCATTATTATGCTCACGGCAAAAGGCGAAGACGTTGATCGCATTATTGGCCTGGAACTGGGGGCAGATGATTATTTAGCTAAACCCTTTAATCCTCGGGAACTGGTGGCGCGGATTGGTGCTGTATTAAGACGACAACCTGAGGTGGTGGCAAGTGCACCCGTTGAAACAAATGAACGAATTACGTTTGCTGACTTTTCTCTTGATCTTTCAACTCGCCAATTATCAAAAGCAGGTACATGTTTAACGCTCACTTCAGGACAGTATGCACTTTTGAAAGCACTGGTACTTCAACCCCGTAATCCCATGTCACGTTCACAGTTGATGGCGTTGTTATGTGATAAAGATTATGAAGGCACAGAGCGGGGAGTTGATATACAAATATCACGGCTACGAAAAATGATTGAGCAGGATGCAAAGCAACCACGTTATTTACAAACAGTCTGGGGTATCGGTTATGTGTTTGTTCCTGATGGGGAGGAAGCTTAGTGTTGTGGCCTCGTAGCCTGTTCGGGCGTATTACTTTTATTTTCAGTGGCATGATGATTCTGAGTTATATTGCTGCCATTGTGCTGTTCCTGATTTTTTTTGTTAAACCTATATCCATAAGTACTGCCACTTATTTAAGTCAGCAGGTGATAAGTATTCAAATGGCTTTACAGAGTATGAACGAGGCACAAAAGCAAACTTACCTGACATCTTTGGCGCTACAGAAAAATGTGTATCTGTATTCCAATAAATATCCGGGTATGTTGCCAGGTGCCAGTGCAGTCAATATTTTTCAAAAAGGTATTGAGCAAGAATTAAAAAATCGTATTGATCAGACGTTACAGGTTCGCTTTCAGTTTGAAGATAAAAGAAGAATAGTATGGCTGAACGTTAATAATTACAAAACTGTTAACTGGTTAGGTATTTCACTTAGTGAAGAAGGTAACCAGTTTCCTAAAAGTTTAAAAGCGCAACTGCTCGTTATCTTGACATTGACAATACTGGGGTCAGCCTTGATTGCCTATCGACTTAACCGACCAATAAAGAAACTGGTTAATGCGGCAAAGAAAATTGGTCATGGTGAGTTCCCAGAGCCGCTTAAACTTCAGGGCCCAAAAGAGTTACAGGAATTAAGTAAAACGTTTAATTCGATGGTCAGAGATATTAACAGGTTGGCTGAAGATCGTAATCTAATGCTGGCAGGTGTATCACATGATTTACGCACACCGCTGGCTCGCATGCGTCTTACGGCAGAGATGCTTGGTGATAAGGTTGATGTTGAATTGCAACAGGGACTGGTTAATGATCTGGAAGACATGGACAGGATCCTGACTCAGTTCATTGCCTATACAAGAGATGATATGGATGAACAATTTCAAACAACCGATCTGAATGTGCTTATTCGTGATGTTGCAGAAAATTATTCACACCATGATAAAAGGTTAAAACTGGATTTAGCTAATGAAATACCAGATATAAAAATTAAACCTATTGCTATGCGACGCTTGTTAATTAATCTGATTGATAATGCATGGCACTATGCAAAGCCGCCTGTTGAAGTTCATACCCGCTTAATCAATCAAAGTGTACAAGTTTGTGTTAAAGATCGTGGAGCAGGAATAGAACACTCAAAAATAGAGCAACTCTGTGAACCTTTTACACGGTTAGATGAATCACGCAGTGAAGGTTTGCGCTCCGGACTGGGTTTAGCCATTGTAAAACGAGTTGCAGCTGCACATGGAGCAAAGCTTGATTTTTCAAATCGCGATGGTGGTGGACTGAAAATTTGTCTGGTTCTTTCTATATAGAATAGTTTAATCATAATCTGATAATATTTTTTCTTTTGTACTAAATGCTAGATAAATTAATTCTGTAATGCTTAAATTCAATGACGTTGTAAATGCGAATCAAACAATAAAATTATATTTGTGTTCAGGATAAATAATTTTAAGCGCTTACATCGCGCTCATATTTTAGTAGCATGTTAACTTAGGGCTGCTTCTGCAGCTTCAATGCCTGGGCTCAGGGGCGGAAAAAAGTGAAGCGAGGAACGAGTGTTGCTTTTTGACATCCCTTGGAGCCCAAGGTTATGTGCCACACTCGTTAATAATTTCGATAAGATCCGTTTCACCAAAATCTACACCATATTGCGAAAGTAGAGTCGTTACCTGACCTCGATGGTGAACTTGATGAAGAAACACATGATGAATCAAGTTAACAAAAGGTTGGCTAAATGAATCACCTGCCATGTTTGTATATGTAATACACTCATCTAAATCATCTGCACCCAAACCACCAATCCAATTAATTATTGCTTCATCAATTTTTTCTCTCGTCTCTTGTAAGCTGTCCATGTCCGTGAACAACACTGAGTTCAATTTTCCAGGTTTTTCCATTTCACGGATATATGACAACGATTCAATACTTGACGGCTGCTCTGCAAATCGCTTAAGCCAAATAATATCACCAACCAATATATGGTTGAGAGTCCCAAGCACAGACTTAAAAAATGCTCCCTTATCTTCACCAATTTGAACCTTGGATAGATTGGCTGCTGCTGCATATTGCCGTTTATTCATTAACTGATTGTATTCAGCCAACAGGATAAGTTGATTAACTTCTGACAAGACTAATATTCCTTTTATGTATAACGACTTAAGTAAGTGCCAACCAAAAACGTATGGAGCACGGATTTTGGTTGTCCAAATGAGTAAGAGCGAATGAGCATGACTTGCTTCTTAGGTATTTTCTATGGTCTGCTTCATAGCTATAAATAATGTATCTATGGCACTTTTGGTTAATTTATCTGTCAGCTTCATACTGCCATCGAACTTGCTATGTGCATAAGGGACATTCATTGAGCCTTCAATGACAACGTTGGTATTCATTGCACTCAGTATGAGAACCAATGAACTATGTGATCTCACACCACCCAAACCACTAGTGGACACGCTCGTTACTACAATGGGTTTTAAAATCAATACATCTGAAGAAACCAGCCAGTCTAAAGCATTTTTCAATGCGCCAGGGACACCATGCGCGTACTCTGGGGTGCTTATTATTACTCCGTCAGATTCTCGCATCATTGATATTAATGAACGTACAGAGTCTGGTGTATCTTTTTCATCAATGTCAGGGTCGAAAGTTGGTATCGCTTTGAGCTGATCATATACTGAGACAGAGGAGCCTTTTGGACATTGTTCTTTCATAGCGCAAAGCAATGCTAGATTATAAGAATCTTTTCTAATACTTCCCGATATAGCCAATAATTTCATTCTTCTGCTTTTCCTTTCATCATAAAACTACAAATATATTGTTATCACGATTCATTGGTCCGAGTTCGTCGCGATGCCTGTTACTTTTTATTTCATCTTTTTTCAAGCACAATGTACGCAGAAAACTTCCGAATGTTTTTCATCATTCTTTCTTCACCGAAGATAAATCTTAAAAACGATGCCCACCACGGCAATGGAAATTTACGGTTATGTCTGATTGCCTCATCATAAAGATATTTCATTTCTTTTTTTACCCAGCCGCCATTTTCAAAAAAAGAAAACCAGTCCGCAGGGAAAAACTGGAATCGCGATTCACCTAACAAATTTTGAAATTTTGGCGACTGATACCGTGGATAAACTTCAGGTGAATAATATTCAGTAATCCATAATTCAAAGCTGGATTGAGCTATTATATCATTGGCTATACTGTTAACTGCACTTTCAGTGAGATAAGGTATAAGCCCTTCTGTTAAAATAATAGCGGGACCTACTCGACGATTTAGTTCATCGAAGAGTATTTTTCTATCAATCTGATTGGATAGATTCAGCCCAATTCTTTCAAGTTTGCAATTCAGTTTTTTTTCTTTAAGCTTTTCATTTTTTAGTGCAATCACTTCCGGAAAATCGACCTCTATCCACTGAGTTCCTTGCGGAAGCGAGAGACGATATGGTCGTGTATCAAGGCCTGCACCAAGATTAATGATTGTTTTGTATCCTTGGTTTAAATATTTCAAAATATATTTATCAATTAAAGGTGTTCGAATAGTCACGGACCAGTAAGCATATCGCTCAAATGCCTTCATAGAACCTGAAACTTTCTTACCATATTCCTCAAGCAATAATCCAGCAAGGGGGTCCTGGAACAAAGCGTCCTTTCTTTCATTTTCAACAGATCGATAAAATGCTACCCAAAAGGCAGTATCGGAGACATTTTCAATAGTAGAGATATTGGAATTCAATTTTTTTCCTTAGCAGTGGACTTTTCAGTGAATAACACAATTCAAATGCCCTAACGTTTAAATGAGTCAAAGATTATTTTGTTGATTTTCTTGTTAGCTGACATAGTTAATTTAATCTACATACCTTATTGTTAAATATATAAGTCTTTACCTATACTTTTAAAAACCTTTAAAGAATCAGTAAGCGTTTCTTCTTCAATATCTTGTAATATCTGTTTTGAAGTTTCTTTTAAGCTAGAAGTTGACTCACGTAATATTGTTCCTCCAGCTGGAGTTAGCTTTACTAAGCTTACTCTTGCATCTCTGGGATTTGCATCTTTTTTAACTAAACCTATTTTCTCCATTGGAGATACTAACCTTGTGATTCCTGATGCAGTAAGTCCAAGGTTTTGAGCTAAATCAATGCGACGCATGGTTTTATTATGAGCATTATTTAAATGAAATAAAACCATATATTCTGTGAATCCAATACCATGTATAGAACCTAAACAAGCATCGATTCTTTTTGAAGTTAGTGTATTTATTGTCCATAAATTTATCATGAACGCCATTTTTTGTGTAATCGATGTCATTATTAAAACCTTGAGTTATAGTTGATAACTCAAGTATCATACAATAAACTAATTATATCAACCCAAACTTAAAATTTTTACTGTTCTCCTAACGTCGCAAATAAGCCGCGCGCGATAGTGCGTCGGGCGAACGAACTTAATTCCCTTGTTATGCGCTTACACCCCAACATAACCAAAGAAACGCCGATGTGGTGGTTTTTGCAATAACTCAGCCAACTTGACAAGATCACCGCGTTCCGCGCGCCATTGATTGTATTCTTCGTAAAGATGGCGAGAAGCCCACTGCTCTATAAGAACTATAGTTGTAGGTACGTCCTGATCGGAATATATAGTGACGCCCTCATTTCCCTCCCGTGATCGAGTCTCATTCAATAGACTAGAAAATAGAGGAGGAATTTCTTTCAACTTATCTTCTTTTACCTGGAGTTCTACAAAAACTTTTATACTCATAATATGATTCCTCAGTAATTATCTTGTTCAAATAACTTGCGATAAAGCAATTCTAAGCTCCCTCTTTTGGAAAGCTTATCAAAAAAATTAAAAATTTATGCAGTATAACGACTTAAGTATGGAGTTTTTAAAAAGCACAGCGCCAATTTTTAAAAGTCCCAGTGAGTGGTAACGAGCGTTCTTGATGCCTTATTATATTTTTAAGTTCATAATATTTGTTGAACTATTTTTTTTATTTTTATAGCTTTTTCAAAATGGTCTAACTTATGAGTCATTATCCACCATTCAGCGGCTTCCATTAATAATTCAGGGTTATTATTTTTATTTTCGAAAAATGCATAGAATGAAAGGCCTACATTTGTACCTTTGGATTCTATTTTATTATTACAAACTTCGATTATTTTTTCTTTTAATATTTTATTCATACTTCCATGATTTAATTTTTAAATATAACGATTCAATAAGGGGCTGCCGCAGTTTGGCGGTTCCAGCACGCGTTTTTTCGTGCGATCTTGATTGGCTTGTTAGATTATTACTAATTACTAAACTCATGACTCAAAATGCCCATAATAATATCGTCATGCCACTCATTATTTATAAAGGCATTTTCTCTTAAAATACCTTCTTTAATGAATCCGCTTTTTTTATAGCTAGCTATAGCTAGTGTATTGTACGCTAAAACCCTAAGATCTATTTTATGTAGTTTTAAATAAAAAAATGCATATTTGAGGACAACCTTGGTTATTTCTTGCCCATAGCCTTGATTCCAATTCTCTTTATTATAAATTCCTACTGCATATCGTGCTCGTTTGTCATTGGATTCAAGACTATGGAGAAACGCGACACCAATTATTTCAGGCCCTCTAAATACATGCCAATAGTTTTCCCTGTTTAGGGATTCCGAAAATGATTTGTCAAATTTTTCATCATACATAAATAATGATTTTTCTGGGTCACTGCCGACCATTTGATAATACTCATCACACGGCCTTACTTTTCGCAAAGTTTCATAGATATCCTGAGAGGGAGCCTTTAGATCTAAGTTATCACTTTTTAACATGGCTTCTAATTAAGGCTTCCTTTGGTATTTAATGTAATCTAACGTCTTGGGTAACAGGTGCGACGACAGGAGCATCCTCGTTGACCCAATTGTTATGTTAAACTACTCTTCGGTTAGTAGACTATTGATATACTCAAATAATGGTTTTAGATTATCAAAATCATCAACGTTATTTCTTTTTATTACAAACTCCTCAAAATCTCTTTTTCTCGTTTCATCAAATTCGGTTTTTATATCGCCATTAGACCGTGTAATTGTTTTTATGAAATCATCAAAAAGATTTTCAGGAAATATATTCTCAATACCTTTTATTGCAATTGTGTTTTCATTGTTTTTTTCGATGAAATATGGATAAGTATTATTGGCTCCAGTGATCGGATAAGAAACATCACAATCCCATAAAAAGATAACTTTGTTTGTGTGGGATGCTCTTAAAAAGAAATCAAAAAGCGTTTTTAGCTGATTTTTCCCAGAAACACCTTCAATACCAGTAATAATCTCAATATTACTTAGCCCAAGTAATTCACAGGCTTTCTCCATTATTTTTGTATTTTTACCTTCAGTAATTATAGAAATATCTTTATTTGATACTTCGTCAAAAAGCCTAATGCCTTGATCAAGCGTAGCAAATCCTTCAGTTAAAATAGATAATGCTTCCTGTCTTGTTCTTTTGCATATTCTATCTACACCATCCTTATTCATCACATAGACAGACTCTTCAGGAGCAAGCGCTATTGTTGTTGGAGAATGTGTAACGAGTATTACATTTATATCTCGGTTTAAAAATACACTCTTAATTACTTCAAGCAAATTTTTCATCATTGATGGATGTAGTGAGGCATCCACCTCGTCAAGTAATAAAACATCTGGGAAATGGTTATCTGTTGACGCCTTGTATACCGATGCCATCATAGCCATAAGAATTCTTTCGCCTGACGATAGGCCACTAAAATCTATTTCTAGCCCTTCTTTTTTTGTATGCACCAACTTTAGTTGATAATTGCCAAAATAATCCGATCCTTCCGGTGAGTTAACTCGATATTCTAATGAGTCAAAATTCTCTAGTATTTCATTTAATATTTCCCATGGTTTATCACCGTGAGTGTCAATAAATTGCTCTTCTGTTAATACTTCGTAGTCTTTTCCATATTTCTCATTCTCGAACTCATTGACCTGATTGCCTCTATATTTAACATAATAATCCCATATTATTTTTCCCAATTGATTTGGTAAGAAATCATTTTTATATACAAAAGGCTTATAGAGTTTTAAAAAATCATCGTGGGGCAACTCATCAATACCAAAGCCGAGCTTTTTTATAAGTGAATATATGCCTTGTGCCTGCGGGTGATTTTTTATATTAGGATTATTAAAATAATTCTTAATGTTTGTTCTATATGATTTTAATGGCTCACTACCTCGCATGCCCCATAAACTCTTTTTCTGTTCTTGGCATGTGTTCCGCAAAACATCATATTCATTTCCAATATTATTTTTCCAGCTCACCGCATCATTTTGGATATTTTGTTGATGATATTGCCATGCTGCCTCTCTCTCAGAGGAAATTTGTTGTGCGTTAAATGCTCCCTCATTTTCCAACTTAAATGTTTCGTAGTTAAATCTTACGATGACTGGATTGTCCATGCCATGGATAGCAACATTTCTTAGCTCTATGGCCTCCAATAAATGACTTTTCCCAGACCCATTAACACCTGTTAATACAGTGAATTTTGGTAAATCCACTGGATTGAATAGAGCTATTGACAAGTGAGCTTGTTGAAATTGTAATTGCAATGTAATTTCCCTTTAAATTTTAAATGTTTTGCTTATAAACATAACTGTTATTTAGACAGATTCTGCAATCCTCAGGAATTAGACAGAATCTGTATTTTGTTTATTATAATATCCACAAAATGCGCTAATTTTTTCTTTAAATCAACTCTTTATAAAAAAATAACGTTAGAGAACCACTCATACAGGCTTTTGGCATAACACATGAACATACCTTGCTAGTGAGCAATAAGGTTCGATACGTGAGTATTGTTGTTCTAATTCAAACAGATCTTCTTCACTGATTTGTTTGCGTCTTTCTCTGCTGATACCATCGTAAAATACACGAATGCCACTTTTTACTTTAGTCTTCAACTTGAGTTTATCCAACCATTGGTAAACATCTTGTGGATTTTGTGGATTAGTGGGGGTTAAGGTTTTTCCTTGACCGGATAACGTGTTGTTTAGAATATAATCAAAATTACCATGAGTCAGATTTTGATAAACTAAACCGGTTCGGCTATAAAACATTAAGGACAAATATCCACCGGGTTTAATAAACGCTAATAATTGTTTTAATGTTTCTTCCGGTTCAGCCAGCCATTCGAGTACAGCATGAAATAATACGACGTCATATTGCATTTCAATATGTTGTGATAATTCCTGCACCGATGTATGAATAAATTGAACATCTTTTTCAAAATGATGTTCGGCAAACAGGCTTTGTGCATCCTGCAACATTTTTACCGATAAATCACACAGGGTAAGGTGATGACCTTTTTGCGCTAATTGCAAGGCAAAATTTCCCTGTCCTGCGCCAGCATCTAAAATAGATAAGCCACCGGTTTCAATATCAGGAATTTGTTCAAGCAAATCTCGCCATAAGATTTTTAACCTTATCTGGCCTTTTGCGGTATTGTAGATATTTTTTCGAAAACGTGACGACAAGTCGTCGAAATTTTGATCTTGTTTTTTTGGCATAACTATTATGAAGTATCGATAATTTTTAAATTAAATGAATTTGTTTATTATACACTCTGGATTCCGGCTAAGATCATGCCGGAATGACAGCTATTTAGGTTCCGGTTAAATTATGCCCGAATGACGGCTAGTTAGGTTCCGGTTAAAATTATGCCAAAATGACGCTGCTTAATGGCTTAAAGTATACTTCATTGATACACCTTAATAACGGCACCCAAAGAAAATGACTATTAATACAACAAAAATAAAACGTCTCCAGACTCTGTTAAAAAAGTGTACTCAATGCCCGGATATGTTTGGCCCACCTGTTGCGGGTAATCCAAATATTTCACCTATTATGCTGATTGGGCAGGCCCCCGGTGATAAAGAAATACTGATCCCTAAACCCTTTGCATGGACCGCGGGTAAAACACTGTTTAAATGGTTTAATCAACTCGGTGTTGATGAGGAACAATTTCGAAACTTAATCTATATGGCCGCTGTTTGTCGTTGCTTCCCCGGTAAAAAACCTCGTGGTGGAGACAGAGTACCTAATCTGACTGAAATTAAAACCTGTTCTCACTGGCTGGAAATGGAATATAAATTATTACAACCCAGGGTTATTATTCCTGTTGGTAAACTCGCCATTAGCCAGTTTTTAGAAGTGAAACGGCTCACTGAGGTGATTGGACAAGTGCATCAAATAACCTTAAATGATAAAACAGTTGATTTAATTCCCCTGCCCCATCCATCCGGTGCTTCGACCTGGCATATTACAGAGCCGGGTAAAACGTTGTTACAGGATGCATTAACGTTAATTAAAAAACACCCTGTATGGAAAGAACAAACAGGATAAAGACATTATTTCGACAACTTATGAATGACAGGCAACTTGATTCAGGCTATGGGTTCGTTTTCAATGAAACATTAAGTTCATATTTTTCAACTGCCATTACTAATAAAGCACCGGCAGAAAAAGCCATAAACACAAGATCACACTTCAATATATCATCTGGATGTATTAATTTAATACCTGCTCATACAAATTAAGATGATAGTTTTCAATCGAACTACTTGTTACCCAGACTATTATCATATCCGGGTAATTCAAATAGAATCAGATTACTTACCACCTCATATAACCAGTTTCACCTAAAACACCTTTAATAATCATAATACTGCCCTGCTATGAGTAACAGGTGTTGTTGCAGCCATAATTTTACTATTGAATAACATATGAAGTTCCTTAAATAATGCCCCCGGACAAGATGGCAACTGTCGTCCATCTATTTCAGAGACAGGTACCAGCTCTATTGCAGTGCCAGTTAAAAAACATTCATCTGCAGTATAAAGATCATAAGGTGACAGTGTTTTTTCCTGACAGCAAAAACCTTGCTCAGCGGCTATTTCAAAAACAAGTTCACGAGTGATTCCTTCTAATGCACCATCAGTTACTGGCGGTGTAAGTATTTTTTTATTGCTAACAATAAAAATATTATCTGTTGAACCTTCGGTAACATATCCCTGAGCATTTAATAAAATTGCTTCATCTGCATGAGCATGGTTCGCTTCCATTCGGGCAAGAATATGATTAAGATAATTCAGTGATTTAATACGTGGATCAAGTCCGTCTGGCGACAAACGCCGAGTTGAAGCAATGATCAACTTTGCGCCATAACGTTGAACATTTTCACTAACAAAACTAAGCTGATCTGCAATAATAAAAGCTGTTGCTTTTTTACATAAAGCAGGGTTTATACCTAAAGAGCCCTTGCCACGTGTAACAACGAGACGCAGGTAACCCTCTGCGTCTTTAAAATTATGAATAACATCAGCGATTGCAACTTCAAATTCATTCTTTGAATATGGTATTTCTAAACCAATGGCTAAGGCAGAATTATACAGACGCTGCAAATGCTTTTGCAGACGAAAGGCTTTGTGATTATAAAAGCGAACACCCTCAAATACACCGTCCCCATATAACAAACCATGATCAAAGACTGAAATTTTAGCTTCATCTTCATTTACCAATTTTCCATCTAACCAGCATACAGACACTTTTAGTTCCTCCTTTATATTTAGACTATAACCGTAACTATAAACTGGCGCACATAACAGATACAGTCTATGATTATAACAACCAGTACAGATCAAAAAGACAATGAAAACTCAGCCTGACAATTATTTATATGAACAACTCGCCAATGATTTGAGAGCGGCCATTCACAAAGGTGTCTATGGTGTTGGTGAACGCCTTCCTTCTTTACGTTATCTCAGTGAGCAGTATGAAGTGAGTATGGCAACAGCAATACAGGCTTATCAACGTCTTGAAACTGACGGCCTTATTTGGTCACGCCCTAAATCGGGTTACTTTGTAAGCCCTGGGACAATTAAACAACTTGGAGAACCCATTGCATCTCAACCTAAGTCAGCTCCAACCGATGTCAATGTCGGACATCTTGCGATGTCGTTAATCAATGAATCACGCCAACCAGGTTTAATTAAGCTGGGTGCAGCAGTTCCTGAACCAGGCTTATTACCACTAACAAGTTTATCGCGCATTCTGGCAGGTGTTGCACGAAGAAAATATTCTGCAGCTGCAAGTTATGAAGATGCTCAAGGGAATATTGATTTAAGAAAACAAATCGTACATCTGATGCGCGAAGGTGGCGTACGCTGTACAGCAAATGACATTATTATTACAAATGGTTGCCTTGAAGCCTTAAGTTTAGCATTACGTGTGGTTGCAAAAAGTGGAGATACAATTGCGATTGAGTCACCAACTTACTTTGGAATATTGCAGGTTATTGAATCTCTCGGCATGAAGGCACTTGAAATTTCAACACACGCTAACACCGGCATTGAATATGAAGCACTCAAACAAGCGATCAAGAAACGTAAGATAGCGGCATGCATATTAATGCCCACATTTAATAACCCTTTAGGTTCAACAATGCCTAAAGAAAACATTCAACAAGTTGTTGACCTATTAGATAAATACCATATCCCGCTAATTGAAGATGATGTTTATGGTACGCTTAGTTACGAACCTCGACGTCCAAAAGCTGCTAAAGCCTATGATAATAATGGCAATGTTCTTTACTGTTCATCCTTTTCAAAAACAGTATCGCCCGGCTTACGAATCGGCTGGATCCTTGCAGGGCAATATCAAGAACAGACTATTTATCAAAAATTTCTCGATAATATAAGCACTTCGATATACCCACAACTAGCACTGGCTGAGTTTTTAGCTAAAGGGGGTTATCGACGGTGTGTAAGACATTCTGCACGTATATATCGACAACGAATGGATCAGCTGCGCCGTTGGGTATCCGAAGCTTTTCCAAAAGGTACACGTATCACTAATCCGAGTGGTGGTTTTTTACTCTGGGTAGAATTACCAAAAAATCAGGATGCATTAGTGCTATACCGTAAAGCTATGGATAAAAAAATTGCGATTACACCGGGAATACTGTTTTCAGCCCAAGGACAATATAAAAATCATATTAGACTGAGTTGTGGTTCTACTGATGGTGAAGAAGCACAAAAAGCTATAAAAGTTCTTTCAAAATTATTAAGCACATAAATTTTTATTTAGAGCAAAGTTCTATACTCATCAGTAATTTCTGTTTTTTTCCCTGAAAATTGATTAAATAAAGATTTATGTGCTTTTAAAGAAAACGCGTCATCACGCTTTATATAATCCTTTACCCAACCAATTAACATATCAAGATTTTTGTCTTGTTCTTCTTTTGAAGTATATTTATGTGGTTCCCAGGGCCGACTTTTACAATGTTTGATGCAAACGTCTGTGCCTGGATTTAGAAAAATAATTTCATTCGCTTTTTCAGTGACATAGTCCAGCAAATCCACATAGCCACCTTCTATCACCCAGCCTTCATTTTCAGATATAAATTTGTCAATATCCTTAAAACTTTCAGTTAACGGCCGTCGGGATGGAGGCTGAGTATCGAGCCAGGCTAAAATATCTAAATCTAAATGTTGCATTTCAAATGTATCTTTCAGATTTTTTGCCAATGTGGATTTACCGGCACCTGAATTTCCAAAAATTAATATTTTTTTCATATAATGAATACCCACTACAAATTAAAACGGGACTTATATTCTATTTAGCCCCGTTTTAGTTACTTGTGTAAAATAATTTATTCCATTTTTAATTTAGTGACATCATGCTTTTCTAATGTCCATTGATGCATTGAACCATCATACATTTTGACATTCTTATTTCCCATTAATTCACTCAGTACAAACCAGCTACCGGATGCCAGATGTCCACTATTACAATACGTCACTGATTTATTATTCGGATTAATACCCAATTGATTAAACAATGATTTTGAATCGGACACTTTTAAAAATTTAGCAGGCATTTGTGTTGTTAACAGTTCATTGGGATAGGGTTTTGCCCCTGGAATATGACCATTTGCATAAACATAGGATTTCTTACGCCATGTTCCTAAATACAAACTAATTGGGCGAGTATCCACCAATTGTATTTTCGCTTTTACTGCGGCTTCAACATCTTTACTGGTTGCTAAAATTTCATTTCGTTCTGCTGTTGCTACCCAATTCCCTTTTTTAGCTTTGGATGCTTTATTGCTAACTGCGCGTTTATCTATAATCCATTGCGCCATACCACCATTTAAAATAGCCATGTTATCAAAACCATAATATTTCATTTGCCAGTAAAAGCGGGTTGCCATGGTTACGTCACCATTGCCGGCGCCTTTTGACACAATTACTACGGCGCTGTCTTTATTCACACCTGCTGTTTGCATCACTTTTTCAAAAGCACTTCTACCAATGATCATTTTTACAACTTTACGGCCGTCGATTGTTTTTGCTGTGCGGAGTGTTTTGTAGTTCACTAAAATTGAACCGGGGATATGACCGGCTACTTTTTTCAGTTTTGATTTACCGGATTTTTTATCTTTTTTAAATACCGGTTTTTTCGTAAAACTTTTTACGTCATTACGAATTTCAAGAATCACAACGTTGTTTTGATTTTTTGCCAGCCAGTCTGTTTCAACCAGTGGCCCGGGTATACTTGCAGCAAACGCCATATTTGCCCAAATTACTCCTATGGTAGAAATATATAATATTTTTAATGCTTTCATTTTTACTCCCCTTTTTATCCATGGTAAGAATTAACTAATTTTTAAGTATAGTCCTTCTCACATCCTTTTTCTGTTGATATAGATCAGGCTTCATTCTGACTTAATATTTAGTAACTTTATTAAATCGACAGGAATTTCAGACAGCAAATAAAGCCCTCTATCCTGTTTCACATCCTCTTTTGCATTTGTTAACTGTTGCTGTTTTAATATTTCATCTCTTTCCAGCAGAATGTTATCAACCTTATCATGGCTTAAAGCCAGTATTGATAGAAGCCATCTTTCAACCAAACGGGTTTGTTTATTGTAGGGTATCGATTTTATCAACTTTATCAGATTTTCTGCGGTTTCCCATGCTTCACCCGTCACCCAGTGATTTACAGTAAACCAGCCGAGTGGCTGTCCCATGGGGTCCATCGCTAATGCTGCCAGATGGCTCCATGTTTCAGGGTTATGATTTGTTTGTACAAAAAGATGAAAGTGGCCATGCTCACCTTTAAAGCGATGATTGCCCGCCCGATTAGCAGGATGACAATGATAATATGCCCGCCAGCCAGATTGATTAAACTGCAATAAATCCGCCGGGTATTTTTTGTTTTCCTGTAACGGCAATTCAGGATTGATAACCTGTAAAACAGGGTTTGTTTCGGCAGCTGCCATTTCCAGCAAACACGCCGCTAGCGAGTCTGCGGCAGCGACAAGTTGAAGTTCAGTACTAACCACCTATAAACCACAGGGAGAGCTTTCCGATTCATCATCAGAACCGGAATCCATTGAGCATGGTGAACTGCTTTCGTCATCCATTGAACAGGGAGATTCAGAAGATAATCCACAAGGGCTTTCATCAGAGTCATCACTCACCGCTTGTTCCTGTGTTGCAGCAACCGGTTCGGGTAAACGGTGTTGTGTATGATCAATCGCAACAGCAATGGCTGCCAGAGAAAATGCAGTCCCAACAATTAACCGATTAGTTTTTTTCATGACGCTTTACCGTAAGGTTTATCAAACTTCATCCAGACGCGAATCTTCACACCCACAATGCCGCCACTGAATGCAGCAACCAGCCATAACCAGCCATGTAAGCTGCCCGATGCAATACCACCCAACATCGCGCCAATATTACAACCAAAGGCTAAACGTGATCCATAACCCAATAACAAACCACCAATAATGGCGGTTAAAACACGTTTAGGTATCACTTTACCTTCCGGTGCATATTTACCTGCTAATGCCGCTGCCAGCATGGCACCAAAGATAATTCCAAAATCCATGATAGACGTTACATCAGCCAGTACACTTTGATTAAGTGCTTTAGCAGTGTAGCCATCTGACCAGTAAGCCCAGTTTGCAACATCACCGCCAAGGGCAGACCAGATTTTTGCACCCCATAATCCATAAGCAAACGTAATTGACCACGGATAACCTGCAAGTAGTAACGTTGCTAAACCGAATAAGGTTAAACCAATCACTCCCCACCATATTGGCCATGGACCATAGATTAATTGATCCAGAAATTTTTCATGTTTTATCTTAGCGGAGAAATCCTGTACTGCGTTATGGCGTTTTTTCTCCCGGGATGAAACAAATTGATATAACAATGCTAACACCGCAAGCTGTAACAATAACGCGGGCAACCAGCCAAGTTCAGAAATTAAAGAAACCTTGCCAATATTTGGCATGGATAACCACCAGGGTAAATGATAAGAACCGAGTAGAGATCCAATAATAAAGAAGCTAATCGTAATCAGCATGTCGGTCTGTCCTTGCCCGACTGTATACAAGGTGCCCGAACCGCAACCACCACCGAGTTGCATACCAATACCAAATAAAAAGGCACCGACAATAACGGATACACCAATCTGACCCAGCGCAGCATGTGCGCTCAATTCAGGGAAAGCTTTGCCGATAATTGGAAAAAACAAAAGTGATGAAAAAGCAAGTAACAGAATTTGTGCTCGCACACCGACGCTATGTCTTGATCGGATATAGGTTCTCCAGCCACCGGTAAAACCAAACATGGCGTACATTAAGGTTAAACCAAAACCAATACCAATGAGAAAAAATAAAGCCTGCTTAAGACTAAATTCGTTTTGCAAAAATAAAGACAATGCCAGAATAGAAAACAATGAAAATAAAACGATTAATTTATCCGTTTTTATTTTTTGTATAACAGACTCAACCATAATAAATTTTACCCTGCATCGTTAAAATATGACATGAATTAAATAATATAAAAATCATACGCCCTTTATCAACTGCATTTTTTTAATGCGACTTAATTTTTTAATTTGCATCTCACGTTTTGTTGCTTCACTTCTGTTTGCCTGTGGTTCCTGATAAACATATTTTACAGGACGACGTACCCGGGTATATTTTGCTGCTTCCTGTCCATGATTATGTTGCTCGATCCGTTTTTCCAGATTATTAGTAATGCCGGTATATAGCGTGTTGTCATTGCATTCTAATATATACACATACCAATTAGTTTCATCGTTTTTCTTTGCCATTCTGATTATTTAAGAATCCAGCTTTTGTTTAATTTCTTGCACCAGAATAAAAGGGGCTACCACTACCGTCCATAAATTTGCAGATGTTTCATGCCAGATTTTTGCATCATCCATTTCTACACCAGCAACTTTTCCATCATCAAGCCATTTTTTCAAACTATCTTTATCATCACGTGTCATGACTATGGCAACGTCTAAAATATCCAGACCTTTTTCAACTTTAAACAAAACACCACGGGCAAAATGTTTTTCCAGTTCAGCCCAGGGTAGTTTACTGGTTTCACCATGTAAGTGTACACGGAGTTCTTCATCAGTTTTAAGTGAGGCGTCATTCATAACTTTATTCCTGTTAAACTATTTTGTTGTTATCCAGTTGATTAAATGTTCAGGTAGTTGTGTGTAATGTATATACTCTTCTGAAATGACTTTTCCTGAAATAGAAATGCCAGCTTCAATAACACTTTCTTTGTTACCGGTAATTAACGGATGCCATTCAGGTAAAGGTTCACCTAGCTGTAATAAACGATAAGCACAGGTGGAAGGCATCACTTCTAATGCCGCTTTATTATCTACACTTAATATCATACAGTCCGGCATGCTGACTTTACGATTATTATAATCAGTGCAACAGCATTTTTCTGTGTCTAATAATTTACAAGTCACATTAGTGAAATAAATTTCACCGGTATCTTCATCTTCTAATTTATTCAGGCAACAGCGTCCACAACCATCACATAAGGATTCCCATTCCTGAGCGGTCATTTCAGACAGTTGTTTTGTTTCCCAAAAATTATCCTGCATTAATCTAACCATTCAACTAAATAATAAATATATTGCCCTTCTGATGACTTTGACGGGCCAAGTACACGAGCAGGAAATAATTTTTTCTCTGCATTAGCTTGTTCAATAGCCTGTTCTTTTGACTCAACGATTTCTACGCACCCTTTAGGAAAACGGTTTCGACTACGTTTTGGCACATAAACAACAGCAAACTGTTCTTCAGAGACTTTGGTATAAGGATCAGGAGGAACAAAACCACGCATACAATTATCCTGCGCTAACCTGATTTTTTACAAACAATAATTTGCTACCGCAATCCCGACATAAATAATGGCCTGAACCACGTAAAACTTTATTATGTCTCCGGCTGGTTAATTCAAAATTCTGACAGCCGCATGAATAAATAAATTTTTGAAAATTCCTCACAGGCAAGCCACTTAAATCATAATTAGCGGTACGGTTTGCCGCAACACCAAAAATACCCATCACTGATTTCCACTCATTGCCATGCGGCCTGATTCTTTTTAAGCCAAACAAAACATCCGTGACATAATGCGCCACTTCATGAGGAATGGTTTCTTTGAAATTGTCATCAAAATATTTCGAAAACACATACGGATTATATCGAATGACACGCTGGCCGGCTTTTACGCGGTACATGCCGGCAGCTTTACCGGTTAAATCAAATAGTACAGGGATATCTTTAAAGGGTTGCTGGTAATAATCAGAGGCACTTTTAATATAATAAAGCGTTTCTTTTATCACCTGCTCCTGCTGAGCGAGAGAAATAGCTTGAATGGAATGTTTCTGTTCTGGCATACCGCCTAGTTTACACTAAGCTATTCGGTTTCGTTAATATTTACGTGTTTCGGCCATGCATCTGAATTAATGGTTTCCTTATACGCATGCCAGGTTGCATGCCCGACTAATGGCATTAAAACAATAAAACCAATAAATGCCGTTGCAAAACCTATCGCAACAATCACGACAATAATACAAGCCCAAATACATAAAACCATTCTATTTCGTAGTACGGCATTGATGCTCGTTACCACTGCTGTCACCACGTCTACCTTGCGGTCCATGATCATAGGTAATGAAAAAGCACTAAAACAAAAAATAATAGCTGAAAAAATAGAACCGACTAATGTGCCAACCGTTAAAAAAACCGCAAATTGAGCCCAGTCTGCATTAGAAGTCGAAGGATAAAAAATATGAACCATTGAGGCAGCTCGCGCCCATACTAAAAAAACAACAGACAAGATAACGGCAAACACCAGCTCATTGCTTAAATGACGTTTACCTTCCCGCAAACAATAACCGAGTTGTGGTTTCATACCGGCCTGTATTTGACAACTTATTGAATATAAACCAATCGCTAAAATTGGCCCAAGAAAAACAAAGCCTGACAACAAACTTACCAATAATCCCAGGCCACCATACAACCAAACCATTAAACTCACGACATAACTCAGCACAACAATCATCGAACCATAAATTAAGCTTTGTTTGGGTGCTGTTTTGATATCTTGCCAACCTGATTTTAACCAGCGGACAGGGGCTTTTGTATCAAGTTTATTGCAGGGCGCAACAAAAGGTAATTCATGAGCATGTGAATTTTTATCGACCGGAAACATAGACTTTCCCTTTTAATTATACAGACGCGTATTTATTAGTATTTTTATTATGAATAACCGCGCTTGTTACAGGGTAAAATAACTCTGAAAAGAGATTATTTCAAGATATTGTTATACAGATTGGAAAAATTGCCATAATGATTGCATATAGGGTGAAATACTTTGCATGAATCCATCATTATGCCCCCCTCTTATTTGCAAAAAATCTTTATGCGACGTTGCATGGTTAAATAATTTAACGCCCGACTCAAAAGGAATAACCTCATCATCCGGGCTGTGAATGATTAATATTGGACTATTTATTTTTGTTATTTTCTCAAGTGAGTCAAATGAATAACGTAAATAGAGAAAAGGCGACATTATCGGAAAGGCAATACCGACAATATCACGCACTGAACTAAAGGTTGATTCTAAAATCAAACCACCCGCATTTACTTTAGATGCTAAATCAACTGCAACTGCTCCACCTAACGACCGACCAAATATAATAATTTTTTCCGGCTCAGCTTTTTTGTTTGTAATTAAATAGTTCCATGCCGCATTCGCAGATTGATACAAACTTTCTTCTGAATGGGTACCCTCGCTTTCTCCGTAACCCGCATAATCAATAATGAATACATTTACTTTTAATTTATGAAAAATATATATCGAATCACCACGGTGAGATATGTTGCCACCATTGCCATGAAAAAATAAAACTGTTTTATTCGCTTCTGGATGTGGCAAGTACCAGCCTGATATTTTTGATTTATCCGCTAGTTCAAGTTTCACTGCTTTATAAGCTAATCCCCAATCTTCTGGTGTTACCTCAATTTTTTTTATTGGATAAAAAACCATATCTGGTTGTTTTATGTATAAATAAATATTAAATAAAAACAGCATTAATATAAGACTAAGAACAACACGGTAAAAAATTTTTATCAACGGCTTATTAAACATTATTTAATTTTTTTTTAAGAATTTATTAATAATATGCGCTGTAGCAATAAAACCAAAGGTGCCTGTTACGAAAGAAGCCGCACCATAACCAAACCGGCAATCCAGTGAGACCCCATGAATACCCGGTTTTTCATGGCTCACCGTGCCATCTTCTTTAGGATAAAGCTGTTGCTGACCGGAAAAAACACAATCAATTCTAAAACTTCTTTTAGGATTACGGGTAAAATTATATTGATCTCGTAATGTTGAACGCACTTTTGCAGCAAGCGCATCATTATAGGTTTTAGAAAGATCAGCCACCTTAATGACAGAAGGATCGGTTAAACCACCTGCACCACCTGTTGTAATAACGGGAATTTTATTTCTTTTACAAAAATAAATAAGACCAGCTTTGAATTTAATACTATCAATAGCATCAACGACATAATCATAATCACGCAATAAATAGTCAGCCATATTTTCTAATGTAATAAAATCATCGATAATGGTAACGTCACAGCACGGATTAATTTTCTGAACCCGCTCCTGCATGGCAGTACATTTTTTCTTGTCGATGGTTTTAGACAAGGTGTGAATCTGTCGGTTCATATTTGATGTGGCAATCGTATCAAAATCAATCAGGGTGATTTTACCAACAGCAGAACGTGCCAGGGCTTCAACAACCCATGAACCAACGCCACCAATACCGACAACACAGACATGCATTTTTTGAATTAATGCATAGGCCTCTTTACCATAGAGGCGTTCTATTCCGGCAAAGGCATCTTCATTATTATTTTCAATCATAGTTTGAGAAATTAATCACATCATTTGCATTTTGTGTGGTTTGCTTTGCAATCAAATTTATATCTTCATTACGAATTTTAGCCAGTGCCATTAAACTTTCCAAAATATACTCTGGGCTATTTCGCTGGCCCCGATGTGATTCTACCACCATATCAGGGGCGTCGGTTTCTAAAACGATGGCATCCAGTGGTAATGATTTTGCTAATTGCTGAATTTTAGTTGAATTTTCATAGGTTAATGTCCCACCAAAACCTAACTTAAACCCAAGCTCAATATAGTGTTCCGCCTGCTGTTTGCTGCCGTTAAAAGCATGACAAAAACCACCCTTTACTTTGATTTTTTTTAATAATTGCAAAACCTGATCATGCGCTTTTCGAACATGCAATATGACGGGAAGATTATGATTTTTTGCAATGAGTAGTTGTGATTCAAACAAATCAATCTGTTGTTGTTGATCGAGTTCTTTAATATAAAAATCCAGCCCTATTTCACCTATTGCCACGGGCCTGGTAGATTCTAATAATAGTTCAAGTTTAGATAAGTCATCTGAATGATGTTGCTGAATAAAAACAGGGTGTAAACCCAATGCGGGATAAAGCCCATTTTCGGTATGACATAAATCTAAAACTTTATTCCAGGTTTTCGATTCAATCGCAGGAATAATAATTTTTGATATGCCTTTATCACGACAACTTTTTAAAACATGGTCTCGATCAACATCAAATTCGGCCACATCAAGATGGCAATGTGTGTCAGTAATATCCATAACACAAGTATAACGCTAAATAGTATAATTAATGCTTATCAGAAATGTTTAATTCGTTATTAATTATCGACATGAATTCTGGTAACAAAAATGGTTTAGTCACATAGTGTTTAAAACCAGCTTCCAGTCCTTTTTTAATATGATTTGCGCTTGCCGAAGCACTTAATGCAACAACGGGAATATCCCTGGTTTCAGCCTTTGCACTTAATTTCGTAAGAGCGGCGTATCCATCCATTCCGGGTAAATTAATATCTAAAATAATTAAGTCTACATCATTATTTTTCACCACTTTTAAACCATCTTCCGCAGATGAACATACTGTTAAATTAAAATCAGAATATTCGGCAAACAAATTTCTAATGATTTTTTGGTTAGAAATATTATCTTCTACATACAGAATGTTATATTCAATCCCTTTAGCATCTAATTCAATAACTCTTGAAATATGCGAACTATTTTTAATTTCTTTTCCAACCAGGCAATCAAGATAAAATGTCGTACCTTTTCCTTTTTCACTTTCGAGGCTAATAGAACCACCCATTAATTCCATTAATTTTTTGGCTATCGTCATTCCAATGCCAACACCTTCTACATCAGTGTATTCAGCACCTAAACGATTGAATGGTTCAAAAATTTTAGTTTGATCTTCTTCCGACAAGCCTTTACCGGTATCTGAGACATGAATACGAACATGATGTTTATCTAACGTCTTATACCCAATAGAGATTAAACCGTTTTCATTATTATATTTAACTGCATTCGTTAATAAGTTAACTAAAACTTCTTTTAATCGGGTTTCATCAACATGCAGTGTTAGCGGATCATCTTTTTCAATTAAATTGTGTATTGTTATATTTCTAAAATCTAATTTATGTTTTACTAAAGAAATACTTTCTTCAACCAGACGTGATAGTGAAATATCATTTAGTACAACAGAAAAATCACCTTCTTCAATTCGGGATAAATCCAGAATATCTGAAATCATTGATAGCAAATGACTACCTGCCAACTGAATTTCATCATTGTATGAGTCCTGTTTTTCATTTAAACCATTGATACTTAAAAGTTGAGAGAAACCTAATATTGCATTCATTGGCGTTCGTAATTCATGACTCATGCGACTCAAAAACTGTGACTTACTCACGTTGGCAATTTCAGCGTCTTGTTTTGCTTTTAACAACAATGCTTCCGCTTTGACTCGCTCACTATTTTCATGCTCAAGTAATTTTACTGCCTCTTGTAATGAATTTGTTCTTGCTTCAATAATTGTTTCCAGTTCTTTATCATAATGATGCAATTCTTTTTTAACTTTATCGTATAATTTTTGTTCTACCGTAATTTGCCATGTCACATCAATCAGCTGTAGTAATATACCGGTTGCTTGACCACGACTGTCATTTACCGGTGTCAAACTCCAATCCCAATATGTCACCCCCTTTTCCGGTGTTTCTGTGTATTCAAAAGCTTTTGCTTTTGCAATATAAGGTTGTCCCGTATTTACAACATTATTAAATATTTTTTGATTTTCTTCATTTGGATAAAGATCAAAATAATTTTTACCGGGGAAAAAATCGGGCTGCTTACCATCTGCTTCAGCATAGGACTGGCTAACGCGAATAAAATTTAAGCCGAGATCAAGAAAGGCAATAAGAGTGTGTTTATTCTCAAAAAGTAATTCAAGTAATGGATCAACCGCTATGGTGGAAAGCATGCTAGTCCTCTGCAGATGAATCTTCTAAATTAGATAAAATCTAGCCATAATTTTTTTTTATTACCTTATACTTTATAATGAAATTTACCACATTTTACAAGCATAATTTCGCTTTAAAACAGTAATACTTTTCAATGGTAGACTTTTCTTTGCCCCACACAGATGGAGGGGTAAAAAGGAAGAAAATAGTTTATTTTTTCAAATTTGCAAAGGCTTGAGCCATAGTACCCATGCTACCTTTGCTACCCATGGCACCACTCACTGCTGTCGACTTTTTTTGTTTTCGATTAGATTGGCTTTGTTGTGCATTTTTAGTTGGCTTTTTGTTGTTTTGTTTAATGTCTTTACGCTCTACTTCTTCGGTCAATCGCATCGATAAAGCAATACGGTTACGTTTGATATCAACATCCATCACCTTAACTTTTACCACTTCACCGGTTTTAACCACGTCATGAGGATCTTTAACAAAACTATCAGCAATAACAGAAATATGAACAAGCCCATCCTGATGCACACCAATATCCACAAAGGCACCAAAGTTTGTGACGTTAGTGATCACGCCTTCTAAAATCATACCCTCTTTGAGATCGGACACTTTCTCAATACCATCTTTAAAACTTGCCGTCTTAAATTCAGGCCGAGGATCACGTCCCGGTTTTTCGAGTTCTTTGATAATGTCACGAACAGTGGGTTCACCGAATCCTTCCATTGCATAATCATTTGCAGCAAGTGAAGATAAAAATGAACGGTCTCCAATCAACTGATTCATTTCACGTTTATTTTTTTCTAAAATATTTTTCACTACCGGATACGCTTCCGGATGTACCGAGGAAGCATCAAGTGGATTATCACCACCAGATATTTTCAAAAAGCCCGCCGCTTGTTCAAAAACTTTAGGTCCTAAACGAGAAACCTTTAAAATTTCCTGGCGATTTTTGAAGGCACCATTTTGTTCTCGATAGGCAACAATGTTTTCTGCCATGCTGTCGCTTAAACCGGCAACACGTTTTAGCAAGGGTACTGAGGCCATATTCACTTCAACACCGACCGAGTTAACACAATCTTCGACTACCGCTTCTAACTTACGCGCCAAACGGTGTTGATTAACATCATGCTGGTATTGACCCACACCGATTGCTTTAGGATCAATTTTAACGAGCTCGGCTAATGGATCTTGTAAACGTCGGGCAATAGAAACAGAACCACGGAAAGTGACATCAAGATCAGGAAATTCTTTTGCGGCTAATTCAGAGGCAGAATAAACCGACGCACCCGCTTCACTCACCACTAAACTTGTTAATTTTAACTCAGGATGTTTTTTTATTAACTCATTGGTTAACTTGTCGGTTTCACGAGATGCTGTGCCATTACCAATTGCAACCAGTTCAACCTGATGTTTTTTGGCTAATACGGCTAACACAGCAATTGATTCATCCCATTTATTTTTTGGTGCATGTGGATAAATAACCGCCGTATCAACCAGCTTTCCTATAGCGTCAACCACCACAACTTTTACACCAGTGCGTAAACCGGGATCCAAACCTAATGTCGAACGTGCACCGGCAGGTGCAGCTAATAATAAATCACGCATGTTTTCACCAAAAACACGAATGGCTTCTTCTTCAGCAGATTCTCTCAAACGTAAATTTAATTCTGATTCGAGCTGCATCGAAATTTTAACTCGCCATGCCCAGCGTGCACTTTCTAATAACCAGTTATCCGCCAGACGTTGTTTTTGTGCAAAGCCAAAATGCGAAGCAACAATACTGTCGCATAATCCCATATCTAATGGTGAGGCTAAATCGTCCTGCATCGGGATATTTAATTTAATGCGTAAAACGCCTTCATTGCGACCGCGAAATAAAGCCAGGGCACGGTGTGATGGAATTTTATGAATCGCTTCTGAAAATTCAAAATAATCTTTAAACTTTGTCCCTTCTTTTTCCTTACCTGCAATGACTGTTGCTGCCAGCTCGCCTTTTTCCCAACTGGTATCTCGTAACTCACCCACCAGATCCGCATCTTCAGCAGCACGCTCCATGAATATTTGCCGCGCACCTTCTAACACTGTTTCACTATCTGTAAAGGTTGCCTCTTCATTGATATATTTTTTCGCTTCTTCTTCAGGCGAAAGTGAAAAATCTGCCAACAAACCATCAAGCAAGGGTTCTATGCCTGCTTCACGTGCAATTTGCGCTTTAGTACGACGTTTAGGTTTATAAGGTGCGTAAAGATCTTCCAGGCGTGTTTTAGTGTCAGCAAGTAAAATAGATTTTTCTAACTCTTCGGTTAACTTACCTTGCTCACCAATCGTTTTTAAAACAGTTGTGCGACGTTCTTCTAATTCGCGCAGATAATTCAAACGTTCTTCCAGTGTTCGTAACTGAGTATCATCTAAACTACCGGTGACTTCTTTACGATAACGGGAAATAAAGGGAACAGTAGAACCCTCGTCTAACAGTGTAATAGTAGCTTCTACCTGAGCGAGTTTAACGCCGAGCTCGGTGGCGATAGTTTGTGTTATGTTCATTTGTATTAATACTTTTAATTTAATGATTTTGTTCTTCCCGCTTAAGTGGGAATCCAAAGTTCAGTTGTTTAAATAAAATGGATACCCGTGTTCACGGCTATGACGAACAGTTTCAATCACTTAATTCTTCCCAGCGTTCATAAATTGTTTCAAGTTCTTTTTCTAACTCACTCAACCGGTTTAAAACGTTATCAATATCAGTTTGTTCTTGTTTATAGAAATCAGAACCCGAAATTTCTTTTTGAATAGCTTCTTGCTCACTTTCCAGTTTTTCTATTTTTTGCGGTAACGTATCAAGTTCAAACTGGTCTTTATAAGTCAATTTTTCTTTAACTTTTTCTTTTTTAATATCTTTCGCTGGTGTTTTTTTAACTTCAGTTTTTAACGTTGGTTTTTTTGATTGCCTTAACCAGTCTTCATAACCACCAACATACTCATTAATAACACCATCACCTTCAAAAGCTAACGTACTGGTAACAACATTATCTAAAAATGTACGATCATGACTTACCAGAATAAGTGTTCCGTCATAGTTACACAATAACTCTTCAAGTAATTCTAAGGTTTCAACATCCAGATCATTGGTCGGTTCATCCAATACTAATAAATTAGCGGGCTGAATAAATAACCGAGCGAGTAACAAACGATTACGTTCACCACCTGATAATGATTTTACCGGTGAGCGAACACGTGCAGGTGGAAAAAGAAAATCTTGTAAATAACTCATGACATGACGCGACTTGCCATTAATTGTTATTGTGTCACTACCAAAATTTAAATTATCTGCCACTGTTTTTTCAGGATCAAGTACCGCGCGTTGTTGATCAAAATAAGCAACGGACAATTTGGTACCTAAACTCACTGATCCTGTGTCCGGCTCTAATTCACCTAACAACATTTTTAACAACGTACTTTTGCCAATACCATTCGGCCCTAAGATACCAATACGATCACCGCGCATAATTTTCGTGGTTAATGGTTTAACAATGGTTCTGTCACCAAAGGATTTGGATATACCTTCCGCTTCAATAACAATTTTGCCCGACGATTCGCCACTTTCAACCTGCAAATTAACATTGCCAACTTTATTTAAGCGTGATGAACGTTCTCGTCGTAATTGTTCCAGTGCGCGCACCCGCCCTTCATTACGGGTACGGCGTGCTTTAATACCCTGACGAATCCAAACTTCTTCCTGAGCAAGTTTTTTATCAAACAGTGCATTTTGTTGTTCTTCGATAATGGCACGTTCTTCTTTTGTTTTTATATAGGTGTCGTAGTTACCTGGCCATGAAGTTATCTTTCCGCGATCAAGCTCAACAATTCGCGTAGCTAAATGACGTAAAAATGTTCGATCATGCGTAATAAATAAAACCGCACCATTAAAACTTAATAAAAATTCTTCCATCCATTGAATCGCTTCTACATCCAAATGGTTAGTCGGTTCATCGAGTAAAATTAATTCAGGCTCAAGTACTAAAGCACGCGCCAGCATCACGCGGCGTTTATAACCACCGGATAAAGATCCCATTAAGGCATCTTCTGGTAATTCTAATTTAGTAATTACCGTGGTAATACGCTGCTCAAGATTCCAGCCATCATGCGCATCAATATCATCTTGTAAACGGCCGAGTTTATTATTTAAGGCATCTGAATAATCCGTTTCCATTTCATGTAAAACGTGATGATATTCCGCAATCACCTTCCCCATTCGGTCAAGCCCATCGGCAACCACGTCATAAACACTTAATTCATCTAATTGCGGTACTTCCTGAGAGAGGATACCAACACGTAGATCCGGTTTTTTCCACAGGCTGCCATCATCTAACTCTGCAACCCCTTCCATCACCCGCATTAAGGTTGATTTTCCGGCACCATTTCGCCCCACCAGACAGACCCGTTCACCGGGATCAATTTGTAGATCAACTTTATCCAATAAAGGAACGTGTCCATATGCCAGACAGGCAGATTCGAGTTTAATTAAAGCCATGTTGTGAGGTTTTACCGAGAATTTAACGAGCCGCTAGTCTACTATATTTCCCATACTAATTACCGTCATTTTTCGTTTAATCTATTTTTATTCTATGCATGAATATCGTTTATACTTTACATAACTATCTACAAGGAGTAGCAAATGACCAATTTTAAAAAATCTATTTTGATTGGATTTATCTCAATGCTTGGCTTAATCGTAACGGGCTGTAGTGACGACAAGGGTAATAATGATAGCAGTAAAAATAAAGTCGAGGGTGATCATGTTTGGAAGTCACAAACGGATACGCTAAAAGCAGCAAAAGAAATGTCTAAAAAAATGCAGGAAAGTCTGAATCAACAACAACAAAAGTTAGATGAGAATAACTAAAGAGCATTAAATGGGACGATACCGACCACCTCAACCCAAAGCCTCACCCTATATTACAGCTGAGGGTTATGCCACTCTGGATACTGAACTCAAAGCGCTGTGGAAACGACGTGCCTATGTAGTAAAAATATTAGCTGAAGCAGCAGCCGAAGGTGATCGTTCAGAAAATGCAGAATATATTTATCGAAAAAAAGAACTTCGCGAAATTGATTATCGTATTCGCTATCTGCAAAAACGGTTACCTGATCTAAAAGTGGTTAATAACTCTCCCAGCAATCCACAACAAGTTTTTTTTGCTGCATGGGTGACATTAGAAAATGAACAAGGTGAAGAAACAACCTATCGCATTGTCGGGCCGGATGAGTTTGATGCAAAAAAAGGCTGGATCAGTATGGATTCTCCGGTAGCTAAAGCATTGATGAAAAAAAAGATTGATGATGAAGTCAAAGTCACCACGCCTAATGGCACTGAAATATTTTATATTTCAAACGTTGATTATTCTTCTTCTAGCCTGCCCTGATTTAATTGATCCAGATCAGCTAAAAGCTAAAAAAGCCTTTCCCGCAATAAATTTTACCGATAATCAGGTGCAATTTTTTTAGAATAGGTCCAAAGTGTAAATACATAATATTATAAAGACATTTGTTTTAGCCACAACTCGGAAGATTCTTCTCGCCTCAAGGAACTTTTCCATGAAAAATTTTCGACTCATTGACCAAATACAAACTGCAATTGCGGTCATCGATAAGGATATGACGATCGTAGAAGCTAATAGCGCTTTTCAGCAACGGCACCATATTCAAAAAACGAAAATAATCGGTTCTAAATGCTTTGATTCAGCATATAAACGAAATAAAAGTTGTAGTAACAATCCCTCGGGGACATGCCCAGTACAAGAAAGTTTTAAAACAAAAAAAAGTTCCAGGTCATTACATCACTTCTGGATTGAGGATCACGCTGTTGTAGAAGAAGTTAATACAACCCCTATTATAGAAGAGAATGGTGATGTCCTGTATGTTGTTGAAGAGTTTCGTGATATCAGCGAATTACTGGGTTTAAACAAAGGAATTATTGGAATTTGTTCATACTGTCGAAAAATTCATAACGACGACGGGCAATGGATAACATTTGAAGCCTATTTACATAAACATACCGGTGCTGACTTTTCACATTGTATTTGTGAAGAATGTAGTAAAATCATTTCCAGTGAATTGAATAGCAAACAATCATGTTCGTGCCATGCCAAAGTTAAATGCAATAGATAAACGCGGCTGATGACTTTTATTTTCCGATACTTCATGTAATGTCTTTGGAGAGAAAAAAACAAACACCCCCTCTTCTGCTTTAATAACCGTTTTTTCTTTATTTTCAGTAATAATTAAATCACCTGAATTTTCCGGCACACCAATATAGTAAACACCCGATAGCAATTCCTTATCGTCATCATGAGTGTGAGCGGTTGTTACATCACCCGCATTCATTAAATTCAACCAAAATCCTGATTCTAATTTTTCAGGTTGAACATTTAAAATATTAGCCGCATTTTCACGCGCAGTATTAACAATTATTTCAAGTTCAGGGAGTTTATTAACTGTAAGGTATAAATTTTCATAACGACCATTAAACAAATGTGTTTTTTCTTTAAAGTCATCATCCGTCAGCCGTTCGAATTTTTCTAAAATTTTATTATTTACGTCATAACATGCCTGACTAAAAATACGCGTGTACAAATTCATCTTTAAAAATAGCCTAAATTTCGCATTATAAAATATGAAAAGCTCGCTAAAATCAATCCTACACCCCATATCACCATCCAATAGCGCTTCACTTTTAAACCAAAAAGAATAAAGGCAACGCCTAAAGCAAACCCCAGAATAATCGAAAAGAAAATTAAACTGTCATCAACAGGTACACCTAAATTATTATATTCACCCGTATCCCGGTATCGCACAACAGACTCCCCTTATTTAATTTTACGAACGTGAAAATCAAGCTTTTTGCTTTTTTTCAAAACATCTATACCATTAATGCGCTGCCGCAACATTTGACTTGTTGAAGGTTTTTTCAAAAATGCGCCAATTGCATTAACGTAATGCGTTAAGGTGAACTGAAAAGATGATTTAAATAATGCAGATATTTTTTTATACGAAACTGCTGCACTATTTTTTAACTCTTTCGTGCTGATAAAGTTCATCACCAAAACGCCTTCGGGACTTAAATGCTGATTCAATTTTTCAAACCAGGCTTTATTCGCCTTAGCAACCCGAACAGGCTCACCATCCTGCTCAGCAAATAAATCTTCAATAATCATATCAAAAGGTGGCCCGGAATAATCATCCAGCCATTTAATCGCATCAGCTTGTACCAATTGCACCAGTTTAGTCGTTATCCCAAAGTAACGTTTTGCCAGCATAATATGAACCGGATTCAACTCAATGCCAATTATTTCAGTCGGCTTAATATAACGCTGTAATTGATGAATCACCGCACCACCACCGACACCCAGAACCAAAACACGTTGAATGGATTCTGCAGGGTAAAAAAAGGCCGGCAACATCAAAACATCCCAAACACCACCTGTTACCTCATGCTCAGGATTATATTGGCTATGAAAAACACCATCAGTATATAAACGCAATGTTTTGCCGGCTGTGCGCACCTCATAACGGGTACTTTTTATTGTTTTTTGCCATAAGATGGCCATATTTTACTGCCCAAAGAATTATTAAATCCTATTGTTTCAACTTTGCACTTTAATATCAATAACTTAAGAAGTAGTATATAAAGTACTAAATAACGTATGCCTAAAATTATGTTGAATCAAATCTCACTTGCCGCTGCCAGCTTTTCTATTATTTCGTTAATTCTTCTCTTTATTCAAAAACGCACAGAATCAAAAATAACAAAAATTCTTGCCAATACATTGCTTGGTGTATTGATGGGCATCCAACTTTTGCAAGGGCTGTATATTGCAGGCACTCTTGTACTTGCTAACGTTACTGTATTTGTTTATTTATTGTTTTTAGGTTTTGTTGGCCCGCTCTTTTATTTATACAGCCAACATGTTCTTCAAACGCATAAAAAATGGTCGAGGCATGAAAGCTTGCATTTCTTCCCTGTTTTACTCATTGCGTTAGTGGGATTTTTGTTTCCGGAGTATTTTAATCAGGCCTATTCTTTAATGTTCTTGCTCGGCGGTGTGTATATGAGCAAACTGGCCTGGTCGTTATATCAACTGCGCGTACGACGTACACTCTTTAAAATGGAGTTTATCTTCACGGCGGCTTTTTTAAGTTGGGCGATTGCGGTTGTGCTGGTAGGCATGTTGAGTGCCCAGACAATGGATCTTTTAATCCCCATCCAAACCATCATGCTTACTATGGCGATTGCTGCCGCTATTCATATCCAGCTGAATTATCCGCATCTATTAAGTTCGCTTGAAGAGATAGCACAGCGTCAATATCAGTCTTCAACATTATTAAATGTGGATTGTGAAAATATCAAACAACAATTAGAAGAATTAATGTTAAACAAGAAGGTGTATCAGGATAGTGAATTATCGTTGTCAGCGTTAGCGGAAATGTTATCGTTGAAATCTCATCAGTTATCTGAACTCATTAACACCCAACTGGAAATGAGTTTTTCCTCCTATCTTCGACGTCAGCGCGTAAAAGCGGCGGAAGTTTTATTAAAAACTGAACCCGACGTATCAGTCCTTGCGATTGGGCTGAGTGTCGGCTTTAGCTCACAATCAGCTTTTTATTCTGCGTTTAAGGAGCTTCACTCCATGGCACCGGGGCAATATCGCCAGCAAATACTGACTAAATAATCTCAACGACTAATGTAGGTCGGCTCTTTAGGCCGACATATTAGCTATAAAACTTTTACTCCTTACCTATATATCCATACAATTTTCCCGCACCATTTGTATTCAGTAGCGATGGATAATGATATTTATTCTTATTCAGCACATATCAAGCTAATCTTAATATAAAAAGCTCATCACTATGGTCTACATGTCGGCCTAAAGAGCCGACCTACAGTTAGTCTTATACAAATCGAAGAAGAATTTATGATATTTATATTCCTGATTGGGCAATCAGGAAGTCAAACTAAGCCCGCACTGCTGTAATCCTTATCAAGTTATTGATGAGGAGGCGGTCATGGAATACCTGATTTATTCAAGCGTAAAATTTATTCATATTATCAGTGCTACCCTATTGTTTGGTACGGGGCTTGGTAGCGCCTTTTATATGTTCATGGCGTATCGCAGTGGCAATACTAAAGTGATGGCGGCCACTAATCGGTTTGTTGTTATCGCCGATTTCATCTTCACAACACCCACCGTCATTATTCAGCTCGTGAGCGGGCTTTATCTTTTAAATTACCTGGGACTTGAATGGACTTCAACGTGGAGTTTATCTGTTCTGGGTTTATATGCCTTTGTTGGTGCTTGCTGGCTACCGGTTGTCTGGTTGCAAATATGGTTGCGCAATCGAGCGCAGGAATTAGACCAGCCGGATAGCCAATATCGGCAACGCATGAAAATCTGGATGATATTAGGTTTACTGGCCTTTCCAGCCGTTATTCTTCTTTATGTTTTTATGATTTACAAACCATTTTGGGGATAAGTTCATGAACATTTTAATAGTCGGTGTGAGCGGTTTTATTGGGCGACATTTATATGATGCCTTAAGCCAACAGGGGCACCATGTTATTGGTTGCAGTCGAACTAAAATACCCAATATCAATTGGCAAAAACTGGACTTCAAGCAAAGTGTTGAAGATTGGGAACAACAATTACGATCTGAACCACAGCCGATTAATATCGTGATCAACGCGGTAGGCATCTATCAACAATCCGTTTCGCAAGCGTTTGCAGAAATACATGATATCGGCCCCAAAAAGTTATTCGCTGCCTGTAATAAAAATAAGATCAAGGTCATTCAAATATCGGCGATTGGAGCTGAGTTAACACATCCGGCAACTTATTTTTTAAAAAGTAAACGCAATGCTGACCAGGCCTTGCTTGAAGGTAATGAAGCCAATGTTGTTTTGTATCCGGGCATTGTATTGGGTGAACAAGGCCGGAGTACGCGTCAACTCAGTTTGTTGGCACGTTTGTTTTGTATGCCGCTTGTCTTTGGCAAAAATAAAGAACTGCCCTTGATCAGCATTCATCAATTAACCAATCACATAATCAGCCTTATTAATAACTGGCCAACAGCAAAACAAACTAACGTGCTTGTGGCAAAACCTGAAACGATGGAACATTTATTAAATAATCTCAGGCACTGGATGGGTTTAAGTAAAGGCCGTTTCATTTCAATACCAAAACCATTAATAAAACTGACTTTCTTTTTATTGCCTAAATTATCCGTCGGCACATTTAATAAACAGAGTCTCACAATGTTATCTGAATATACCAATAAAAATTATGTTCCTATAACAAATGAAACGGCTTCAGACTCGTTATTAAAAAGCAAGGCAACTGCAAATTTTAATAAATCAATGAAATTAAGAATGTTGTTTTATATCAACCTGATGACCTTAAGTGTTATCTGGATTGTTTCAGGATTAAGCTCGCTTCTAAATATAGAACAGAGTCGTGAATTAATAGCCTTGACCGGTATTGAGGGTGCTTTAGGTGACAGCATTATTTTTACTGCCGCCATAGGAGATATTGTTCTGGGCGTTTTGCTTTGTCTTCCGCAGTTAAGACGCTGGGTCATCAAAATACAAATTAGTGTCATTGTCATTTACAGCCTGATTATCTCGATATTTATCCCCCTATTCTGGCTACACCCTTTTGCGCCTATTATAAAAAATGCCGCGATGATTGTATTAGCCTTGTATCTACTGATTGAAGAAAAGGAGTAACGTATGTTTAAAACACTATTAGCTGATCAATGGGATTTATTAAGCCCTGCGGTACAGCAACACTATGGCATTCAGGATGGAGAAGAAATCACAATGCAAGGTGAGTTAGCGGTAAAACATGGACGGTTTATGAAACTGCTCATGCCATTAATTCGATTAACCGGCGCACTCGTCCCGGTTGAAGGCGAGAAGTTTAATGTCACCGTTGAGAACAAAAGAATCGGCAATACCTTTTACTGGCATCGGCGCTTTAAAAAAGACAACAAGGTTTATGAGTTCAAATCAAAAATGCAGCCGTTTGATAATGACATTGTTGAATTTGTTGGACTTAGTATAGGTATTAGAATGGGACTCAAAGTAAAAGATGGGGGGATCGTTTATGAAGATAAAGGCTATGTGCTTAAATTAGGCTCAATGTTGATTCCGATCCCCTTACGCCTTCTTGTAGGAAAATCATTTATTGAAGAATTCTCAACCGAAGATAGTCCGCATGATTTAGAAATGCGCTTTGTGGTCAATCACCCCTGGTTTGGTTTTGGCTTTAGTTATATGGGTTATTTTAATTTTACAAAATAAAATACGTAATAATTAACCTAAGCACGTACAAAAAACGTTCGTCATTCCCGCGTGCCTTTAGCGGGAATCTAGCAGTTTAAACATTGGAGAATTTACTCAAGTTTAATGTTAGTGATCGCCCCACTACTCACCAGTATTGTTTTTGGTAAATCACATGCTATAGCAGAAGCAAATTTTGTGTTCTATAAAACAGCCTTTGGCAGTGTATTGTTTGGTGTGTTTATTTCGTTAGTGATTATTCGGTTACAAATAACAAAAACGCTACCCAAGAAAAATGATAATGCGGTGTCTGAAAACTAATCTCTCATCATTAGTGCGTCTTAGTGAGCGCATAACCAATACGTGGTTTGCTGCGACTATCATTAAATTCAAGAGGGTAACATTTCAATATTAATAGCAGTCTTACGTATAGATTTCATAAATTCACTGTGGTAATTTAAAACTCTCTCACAAAAATTTTCATTATATAAGTAAAACTTAATGGACGAACAATAATATGAAAAAGATAGAAGACACATCTGCGCAAGATGGTAATTCGACATGCCCATCTTTTATTGGCAGCCCTCCATTAGGTGCAGATCTAGTTGAGCATTGATAATAATATTTTGAAGTAGGGGCTAGCCTAATAATACTATCAAAATGGAAGCTATGAAGTGGTGAACCACATACACTTTTAAACGCCTCTTATTTTAATCATTATGTTGATAAACCAATCACTGTAAATATTAATAAGGAGAGAAAGAATGGAAACTAATGCTTTACCTAAATATGATACAAGTGACAATCCAACAAATTGCTGCCCAAGATTTAATCCAGAAGGATGGGATGAACAAAAGCTTCATTTTAAAGACAAACTGTTTGTAAAAGCAAAAACCAGAAGTATTTTCCATATTCCTATCAATATGGGGTCCGTTTTTCCGAAAACATTTTCAGCCATTGAAAAAGAAAACGCAAAAGATGACAACGATTTTATCGTCTTATCTTATGATCCTTCTTCATGGACTGGAGAACACTATTTCTCAGTTAATAAAAATGTTCCTGGTCAGGAAATGGTTCACATGACGGGTGATTATTTGACAAAGGTGTTTGAGGGCCCTTATAAAAATGCACCTAAATGGGAAAAAGAAATGGAAACGTTTGTAGAGAACAAAGGAAAGCATGTCAAAAAAACATATTTTTTCTATACTACGTGTCCGAAGTGCGCCAAATTTTATGGTAAAAATTATATGGTAGCTGTATCAGAGGTTGAATAAGGCCAAAAATAGCAAAATACTTCAGTGGCCTTCAAAAGTGGCTTCACTTGCTTTTGGGGTTAACTGAGCTTAATCAGATAAAGGGACATGTCATGAAAGCAAAATCATTATCAACAGCATTTACCACAAACAAAGTAGAAGAAAGCAGAGATTTTTATATTAAGTATCTAGATGCTAAAGTTACTTTTGATTGTGGTTGGTATATAAATCTTGAATTCGGCAACAAATCATCAACTTTACAATTTATGTCCCCACAACAACCAGAGCAACAACTTAGTAGCGGTTCTGGATTAATGTATAATTTTCTAGTTAAAAATGTCGATCAAGAATATAAAAAACTTACAGAGTCCGGTTTAATAATAATCGTCCCACTTGAAGATCATCCTTGGGGTGATAGAGGCTTTGCGATACAAGACCCAAATGGTATCTCTTTATATATACATTCTGAACGTGAGCCTAGTGAAGAATTTAAACAATATTTCAAGTGAGAGCCTAACAAATAAATCAAGTTTGCCCGCAAAAGCGTGGGCCTGGACGGGCAAAAGTCATTAGTTTATTGGGGCCAGAACACAACTACTTCTAACATTAAGGAGTATTACTCTCTAACACTGTTTATTTTTTCTTCACAACCAACTGGATACGGTTGTCACCACCCACATTACACCGGTGCTAATTGCTCGTAATGCGCTAGCACCGGCAGGCGTATGCCACCAAACAAATATCCCAATATTGAGTAAAACGGTTATCCAGAAAATTATTCGAAAATTTTGTTTTTTAGATTTGTGTCGCAATTTTTGTTGCGCAACCATTGCTCCCGGCCAGCCACCTGCCAACGAAAGCAAGTGTAAGGTACTTTCCTGAGTTCTCCATGCGCCTTTTTTTGCCGCTGATTTATCCATTGCATAGATGATAAAAGTGACTAAACTCGCGGCAAGGTAAAGATACAATACTATGAATGGTGTTTTTTCTATTAACGCTGACGTCGCCACGATAATAAAAAATAAAAAAACAGCAATCATTGATTTTGATCTGTTCACTAGCGCCCAAATTTTGGCTCGCCTGTCCCCTGCTCGCCTTACCTTATCAGCACAAACTCTGCCGTCTTTATCCTTCGATACACTATAAGTGACCATCTGATTTGTTTCATCTTGCTTTTTACGGCGGGAAAACGCTTTCACATGAATAAAAACCTGTTTCCCCCCATCATGAGGAGAAATAAAACCAAAGCCTTTATCATTATCCCATGACGTTATTTTTCCTTTAATTCGCATATTATTTTTTTCTGGCCTCAATTGTTTTTATTATTAGAGAGTATTACTTTTTTAAACGATTACGACTTTCACCTCATGACTTACATAACTTTAATACAATAGAAACTATTTTATCGATAAAATATATATTGCCCTATTTTTGCTACAGGTTTCTTTTTCCTGGCCCAGTACGGCAAGATGTTTTTTGTATGGAAAAAAAGTGCGCCGTGTAATAATTTTTTATGCTTTTGTTTATAAACAGTTTCTGCCATTTTCCTGGCAAGAGACCAGGATGCTCCCCTTGGGTCTGGCACTTCATCAAGTTCTGTCCATGAAAAGGCACTCACGTATCGTTTGTGTATTTTACTCCAGTTTTTTTCATAGACGACATCACATATTGTTTCCGGATAACGACTCGAAGCCATCCGGTTCAGGGTGACTTTGGCAACGGCTTGCTGCCCGGCTATTGTTTCACCACGTGATTCATAATAGACATTTAAAGCGAGGCAGTTCATCTCGCGCTTTAATGCCCTTTCCTGTATTAATTGGTAAAGATAAATTGGCGGGGTAAGTATGACCGTTAAAGATATGCCGAGAATGTAATATGCTTTTTTATCGCCGAGTTGCCAGTAAAAATAAAAAACTGCCATGCATAAACTGCTAACCGAATGAGTTGCCAAATGATGATGTTAAGGATGGAAAGTATCGCTTTGAGGATGGCTTTGAGAATATATTTAAACATCGATAAAATATAATCGAATTTATGTTAAATAAAATTGACTCGGTTCTCGAAATCAAAAAGGTTCAGGACTTCATGTTTGAGATTTCAGTCATCGGAGACTTTAGCCCTTTAGCCACACCTACGACATGGAAACCTGAACCCAGAAACAACTGCCTTTACCCTCTTCACTTTCAAATCCAATTTTTCCGCCCATTTTCTCAATCAAATTTTTGCTGATAACGAGACCAAGACCAACTCCGTCTATCCCTTTATACTCTCCAATGCGCACGAATGACTTAAACAAATTTTGTTGCTCTTGTTCTGTTAATCCATCTCCCACATCAATAACATTAATACGAAGATAATTATCATCCATGACTTCACAGTTTAATGTCACCTTACCTTTTGCAGTATTATATTTTATGGCATTTGATAAAAGATTAAGCATCACTTGTTTAAAACGATTATGGTCTACCTGAAGAGTGAAATTAGACGTTGAACTAATATCATTTATCAATTGAATATCATACTCAGTTGCAAGTGGCTTAAGGAGTGATAAACTCTCATCTAAAATTTTATTTAAGCTACAATCTTCCAGCGACAGCTCCAACACACCCGTTTTTATTCTGGATAAATCCAGCATTTCATCGATTAAATACAGTAGGTGGCTGCCACCGTTGATGATTTCTTGAACGTAACCTTTTTGCTCTTGAGTAAGTGTGTCATCAAACTCCAGGATCTGACTAAAACCAAGAATAGCATTCATCGGCGTGTGCAGTTCGTGACTCATATTGGAGAGAAATTTAGATTTAACCTGATTAGCATTCTCTGCTTCTTCTTTGGCCTGAATAAGCGCTGCCTCAGCATTTTTTTGCTGAGTAATATCCTGCACAAGTGAAGCTACCGCGATGACTTCCCCAGTTTCATTTATAAGCGGTGTGTTATACCACTCGCATACTATAACATTGCCATCCCTGGTTATATTTTCATTCGTACTTCGCAAACCATTCTCTAACGCCAGTAATTTTTTCCATATCTCATCAACATGATCTATTACATCATTAGGGATAATTAATTCTTTAGCATGACGGCCTAATGCTTCTTCTTTTTTAAAACCAAAAATCGTTTCAGCTGCTGGGTTCCATTCAGTAACACAAAAATTCTTATCCCATTCAATGACGCCAAGCGGTGTACTTTGAACATGTAATGCCATTCGTTGTTGTGAGTTTCGGATATATTCTTCAGCTTGCTTGCGCTCAGTAATATCGCGCACCAGAACAGAAAACAAATTATCGTTACCCATCTGAATCAGGCCAAGACTGATATCCACCGGAAATGTTGTACCGTCTTTGCGACGATGAATACCTTCAATATGTAAATTTTTTCCCTTATCCAGTTTTGGCCATAGTTGTTGCTTAAACATTTCCTGTTCTGGAGCAATCTCAATATCACTAACTGACATATTGAGTAACTCATCTCGTGTATAACCCAGATTACGGCAAGCCTGCTGGTTAACATCTACAAGCTTACCCTCTAAATCATATAGAAAAAATGCATCTGTTGCTGTTTCCAATAAGGTTTCGTATCGACGCTCACTTTGTTGAAGTGACCGTTCTCGTTCAATACTTTCAATATGCAGGCAGATATTTTGTTTAATGTTGGTATGGTTACGGTTTGCGGCAAGAAGTAACATGACAAGATAAAGCGTTATCATGAAACCCATTTCAACCCCCAGCTCTGCCTCCCGATAAAAAAATTGAATCAGCAAGGGTGTTAAAGTGAAAACCAGATAAGGGTAAACCACTAATTTTATATGAGAGAGGTTAGTAACCGCTGCCGCCGCCATACCTCCAATGACAAAAGCAAGAAAGACCTGGCGAGCAAGATCGTCTACAGGGAATAACCATATTGCTGATGCCCCCCACACCAGTGCCGCCAGCCAGGTCTCTATAATAAACCGGCGGGACCAGATAGGTGTTTTTTCAGGTGGAGGCGCTGCTTTTTTATACTGATATGCAGAAATACCCCGTGCCAGGGTGACGAAAGAGATAGCCGCTAGCCATATCAGCAATATGCCATGATCAATAACTGGCCACAGGACAACAACCAGAATAGAAGCGTTAATAAAGCTAGCAATGAGCGCATTATTGACTGAGGCATAGATTTGCAAAGTCTGCTGAGCCAGGATAATTGACTCGGGAAGATTAGTACCGGACTGATTAACTTTTGTCTGAGTGGTCATGACTATACTGCCCCTTGAAAAATAACATTTTTACCATGACTAAATCATCTTACTTTCATATATAGGCTGAAAACGACTAAAAAGATATGAAACCAGGCCTCACTTTAAAACCGCTTCGCGTTTTATTAAGCATGACCTTCCCAAAGAACCCTTGCAGGTTTCATTACAGATGCCTCACCCGTTGGGTCTAGGCAACGCACGTTGTGCATTCTGGCCTCAATTTTTTCTAATATTAGAAAAAATTTTCACGATACCTCCTGTTTACAAACAGTTTATAAAACTCAAAACAGAGTCGAACCCTATACACTTCAGCTTAAAAATATTACTCTTTAAACTCTATTAAGTATTGAGGTTCCCATTGAAAAAAATATTACTGGTTGAAGATGAAACTGCCATAGCCGATACGGTAATCTATGCGCTTGAAACTGAAGGTTTTAATGTTAAATGGCATACCTTGGGGCAGGATGCACTTGCTGACCTTCAGCAAGCCGACGATTATGTTTTAATAATTCTTGATGTCGGTTTACCCGATGCCAACGGTTTTGATATTTGTAAACAGATCCGCCACTTTTCTGATATTCCTATTATCTTTCTCACCGCCCGAAATGAAGAAATTGATCGCATCGTTGGTCTGGAAATTGGCGCCGATGACTATGTTACTAAGCCCTTTAGTCCGCGTGAACTGTCTACACGGGTCAAAGTTATCCTGAAACGAATTAATCACTCATCTCAACAAACACCTGCTCAATCAACCGATAAAATACATGATTCAATACCGGCCAAGACCTTTGTAGTGGATCAACAGCGTGCCGTCATTTCATATCTTGGTCAGTCACTGGACTTAACCCGCTATGAATTTTTAATTTTAAAAAAATTACTGCAGCAACCCGAACGTGTCTTTTCTCGTGAACAAATTATTTCTGAAGTCTGGAGTGAACCACACGCAAGCATGGATCGTGCTGTCGATACTCATATCAAAACACTCCGCCAAAAATTAAAACAGGTTAAAAGTGATTCAGATCCTATTAAAACCCATCGCGGTCTTGGTTACAGTATAAGCGGTAGTATTAATGAGTCTTAGCCTACGTATTCTCTTTGCCTATTTTCTTCTTATAGGATTCTCTACCTGGATTGTTATGCAAAATATCACCACGGAACTTATTCCTGCGATGCGGCAATCTCTGGAAGAGGCTCTCGTTGACTCCGCATATCTGATGGCAGAGATGGTTAAGGATGAGGTTAAAAATAATAAGTTAGAAAACGGACAATTCGCTAAAAACATCAATGAATTTTCTCATCGTCGTATTGAAGCAAAAATTTCAAGCCAAACTAAACAAGATACTAACACCCTTATCTATATCACCAATGACAAGGGCATAGTGCTTTATGACTCCAGCGGAAAGAACGTTGGTAAAGATTATTCACAATGGAATGATGTCTATCTTACCTTAAAAGGCAAGTATGGTGCGCGGACAACCCGCAGAGACAAAAACGATCCCGGCAGTAGCGTTATGTATGTTGCGGCGCCGATTAAAATCAACCACCGCATTATTGGTGTTTTAAGTGTCGGTAAGCCCAGCGCAAGCGTACAACCGTATTTTGAAACGGCTGTAAACAAAATTGAAAATAAAATTTTGTTACTGCTTCTTGTTTCTTTAGCGCTGGTCAGCCTGATTGTGTACTGGTTGACCCTTTCTATTCGCCAACTCACTCTCTATGCTAAAGATGTACAAAAAAATAAAAAAGTGGCTGTGCCAAGACTACGAGAAAAGGAATTAGCCCAACTCGCAAATGCAATGGAGGAAATGCGTAACTCACTGGAAGGAAAAAATTATATTGAAAATTATTTACATAATCTGACACATGAAATTAAAAGCCCGTTAGCCGCAATACAAGGTGCAGCTGAACTGCTGCATGAAGATATGCCTATCGAATCACGGCAACGCTTTATTAAAAACATCGAAAATGAAAGTCAGCGTTTACAGCAGATTGTTGAACAACTCTTAAAACTGGCATCTTTAGAAAAAAGACAACAACTTGATGATATTGAGCTCATTGATACAGGTGAAATAATTCAACGATTATGTGATGACAAATATTCAATACTAAAACAAAAAAAACTCCAACTGGATATGCCTTCTCTTTCAGGAACAAAAATCCAGGCAGAACGCTTTTTAGTACAGCAACTTATTAGTAACCTGCTCGATAATGCCATTGATTTTAGTCCTGAAGGCAGTGACATCAGCATTACTGATAAAGTCGAAAATGATCACTGGATTTTAATTATTAAGGATCAGGGCCCAGGTATTCCAGATTATGCTTTACCACGAATTTTTGATCGCTTTTACTCGCTGGCACGGGCTGACAGCGGTAAAAAAAGCACAGGGCTTGGACTAAGTTTAGTTTACGAAGTAATTCAATTGCATCATGGCGACATTAATATTAAAAATGGGAACGAAGGTGGAACTGAAATAATAATCCAGCTGCCCCGACACCAACCAATATTTTGATGCAAAATACTTACATTCCTCACACAAAAAACACATAAACCTCATATTTACCCCATATTACCCTTCTAAGATTTACCCCAGTCATCAATAAACAGGGGGAATCCTATGAACAAAAAATTTACTATAAAAATTGCCGTTATTGGCTTTTTGATGTTCGTCTTACTTATTCCATTAAATATGATTGAGGGGGTTGTCAGTGAACGTAGTAACTTCAGAGATCAGGCAAGTCGCAGTATTGCGCAAAGTTGGACCGGTAAACAAAAAATTATTGGCCCGGTATTGGTTGTACCGTATCTCCAATATTATAAAAAACGCGAATGGGATAAAAACCTCAAGGCATATCAGGAAACAAAGTACAGTCTCACTAAAAAGATTTATATCTTGCCAGAAAAACTTGCAATAAATGGTGAGATTGTAACTGAAAACAGAAAACGTGGCTTATATAACGTGCCGGTATATTCAACTGATCTTAATATTGATGGTCAGTTTGATAATAAGGAAGTGATTAAGGTTAGTCGAAAATACGGCAGAAATATTAAATGGAAAAAGAGTTTCCTCTCTATCATTGTGAGTGATATTCGGGGTATTAGTGAACAGCCTGTATTGAACTGGAACAACAAAAAATATGAGTTTTCATCTGGTTCTGCTTTTGATCAACGAGGCAACGGTATGCATGCAAAACTCTCTAAAATCACTTCAGAAAAAGAAAAAAATTATCCTTTTTCCTTCAAGGTAAATATTAAAGGTATGGAAAGCATACAGTTTTCTGCTGTCGGAAAATCAACAACGGTAGACATTAAGGCAAACTGGCCCCATCCAAGTTTCATAGGACGATACTTACCGTCTTCAAGAAACATCACTAATGAAAATTTTAATGCAAACTGGAAACTTTCATCATTTTCCAGCGACATGCCACGTCTAATTAAAAATTGCCAGGCAAATAATTGCAGTGGATTTTTAAGCAATACATTTGGTGTAGAGTTAATTAACTCGGTGGATATTTATCATAAAACTGAACGTTCTGTAAAATATGCTATTTTATTTATCAGCCTGGCATTTATTACATTCTTCTTATTTGAAATCATGAAAAACCTGCGCCTGCATCCTATGCAATACATGCTGGTAGGGTTGTCATTAAGTTTTTTCTACTTATTACTAATTTCATTATCTGAACACATGACATTTGGCATGGCATACAGCATAGCCACATCAGCCAGCGTCATCACACTAGGTGTTTATATTAGTGCAGTACTGAAAAGTATGATTCATGGCCTTGGTTTTACAGGAATGATTACTCTTTTATACACCATGCTCTACGCCATTCTTGTTTCAGAAGATAATGCCCTGCTAATGGGAAGCCTGTTGTTCTTCTCAATACTCTCTCTAGTAATGTTTATTACTCGTAAACTGGATTGGTACGAAGTTACGGACAAGCTCGCTAATCAGGCATTGTTAACACAAGAAGATAACAAGCCGCAAAACTAATGCCTCACCTTATGCCACCCTGGCATGAACCCTGGAGTTTTCTCCAGGGTATTTTTTAATACACTACATTAGAACCAGGTAAAAAATGAAAACCCTTAAATACATTATCATTCTGATATTATTTATTATTGCAACCATCTGGAGTTATAACCTGCGAGACCCACATCTTTTACCATTCCGCGACTATGAAATAGTGAGCTTGTTAATTCTGTTTATACTGACAAGTGTACTAGCCTTATTACTGGAAACAAAAATATTATGTTACAGCATTCTTTTCCTTTCTATTATTCTAATGACGAAAACCGTTATTACTGAATCTTATTTTTTATATGTAAAAAGTAATATTCTGAACACCCCCTCCTATCTGCACCGTTTAATTAATAAACAACTCATTATTGGTTTTAATGATATTAGTGAAATTGAAAAGTTATCAATAAATGGTATTGCAGGTATTTATATTACTAAACGTAATATAAAAGGAAAAAGTTTAACTGAAGTCAGGCATATTCTTTCGCAATTGCAACTAAAAAGAAAACAAGCAGGACTTCCTCCCTTGATAATAACAACTGATCAGGAAGGTGGGCCAGTTTCAAGATTATCACCACTTATTGAACAACAACCAGCATTAAATTCTCTCGTATCAAGAGACAACTCTTCAGATATGGCTTTTGAATATGGAAAAAAACAGGGCAAGCTATTAAAAAACATTGGCATTAATGTGAATTTTGGACCGGTTGTAGACTTAATGCCTATTAAACCTGTTTTGGCACTGGATTTTCATACACAAATAAATACACGTGCAATATCAGACTCTCCACAGAAAATCATCCAAATCGCATTACCTTATATAAAAGGACTGGAGAGAAATGGAATTACTGCTACACTTAAACATTTCCCCGGTCTGGGGAAAGTAAATTCAGACACTCACCATTTTTCAGCTGAATTAGAAGTGCCTGTAGCAGACCTTATTACTAAAGATTGGTTACCATTTACTATATTATCAAGCCAAACCAACTCCTGGATTATGCTTTCTCACGTAACGCTTAATCAGGTTGATCAACTCAACCCCGTTTCAACATCAAAAATTGTCGTTGATAACATAATACGCAAACAACTTGGGTTTACCGGTATTTTAATTACAGATGATTTAACGATGGGTGCAACTTATAACCGTGGTTTTTGTAAAAGCGTACTAGGGGCATATAACGCTGATATCGATTATTTATTGATCGCCTATGATTATGAAAAATATTATGATCTTATACATTGTATAGAACAGAACATTGAAAAATTATATTATTAGCACTGATGCCATTTATAATTATTATTAAACTTTTCAGGTATTTTATCTACCATATAGTTTATTTATAGTGTTGAGGCACCTCCTATATTTACATGGCTAAATTAAACCATTCAGGATTACGAAGTTTTTTATATAAACGACGAAACTCCTTATCTGATTGTAAAAATTCCGGCGCTTCAGCAGATTTTTTAAAGCAAAATCGCTTTGGCAACTTTTCATAAAGTGATACCGGTGGTCTGGTATATGAAATTCGTTTTACACAATGACCTGTTTTTGCACTATGATAATGAATTTTCTCAATACCCAATTCATTTCGAATGAAGTCAATTGAAGCTGCAAGCATGGCTTCATCCCATAATGTTTTATAAGGAACCAGGTTTTCTTCATAATATTTAATCACACTATCAACATCGCCCATGACTTCCCAGTTATGGACTTTTTTATAGCGACGTTTTTTGTACCAAACGGCATGTGAATAAAGTCGCTTAGCTCGACGAATCCAGTCACTTTGTACTTCCTCAATTAATGCTTCATTGGTATCAAAATCCAAATCAATACGTGCCCATGCCAGGGTTTCATGAAAATATTGACGTTCATCCATTCCTAAAACAGGATGACCGTTGTAATTCAATAATTGATCAAATTCCGGTTTAACTAAATCTTTATAATCGACATCATGTTGATTAGAAAAATTCAATTGTAATACCAGGTTATGACCTCTCCTTGATGTTTGACCACCATTATTCTTCGCATTGTTCCACTTAGATACGGTTAACACGAAGTTATACACTTCATGTGGCCACAAATACTGGATCAACTCTTTCGAAATTTTGCCGCCACCCATCATATGCAAATGTTCTTTAACAAAAGGTCTGGCTAATAATCCTGAAAAATCTGATTTTTTAATATCATAAATATTTTTCTCAGTCATATAACTCAGTAACATTAAAGCGTAACGATCCTTAAAGTAACGAAAGAGAGTTCGCTCTTTTGGCATGCAAGCAATAATTTCATCAACTAATTCTTGTTTCATTTTTCAGCCTCTTATCTGAGCAAACCTTTATAGCAATCTTAAAACACACTCGATGCCTTTATTAAAAATTAAGACATCGAGCGCAAGATAAAGATCACCTCCTATTAACATAACGTTAACTTACTCATGTAAATTGATTTTTACAGTATCTTTTAAAATACCTTCCAAACCTCCGAATACAGTTAACTTGTCGACTTTTTCAGTTATTTTTTCCAGAACTTCCAGTTCTTTCAAACGCATTAAAGTCGGATTGTCATCCATTAAACGTGCAGTGTTTAACAATGAACGAGTAGCTGCAGTTTCTTCACGGCGTTTGATCACATTTGCCTGTGCCACTTTTTCAGCCTCAACCACCTGGTTCAGGATGTCTTTCATGTCACCTGGCAGAATCACATCTTTAACACCTACGCTACGAACCTGAATACCAAATTCAGTTACCTTCACTTTAACCTCATCGAAGATCACTTTATCCAGTTCATCTTTGTTAGCCAGTAGAGTATCTAAAGTACGAGTCCCCACTGCCTGACGCAGCGCAAACTGCAGTTCACGGTAAACATAGTCAGTCATGTTTACTAACTTGCTACGCGCAGTTACCGGATTAGTGATCTGGTATTGCGCAGACAAGTTCACACGCAAGCTCACTTTGTCTTTAGTCAGAATTTCCTGACCTTGTACTTCCATCACTTGCATACGTAGTTCAACCTGTTCAACTTTCACGTTACGGTTAAACTTCCAGTAAACATACAAACCTGGTTTCAGATTTTTCACTAACTCACCATCAACAATCAAAAGACCCAGGTGATTGTCAGCTACTTCACTCACATACACATAGTTGATGACTTCACGCGGCATCGCATCCATACGAGCATGCGCAATCAAACCAACTATTTCTTTTGCTACTGCAAAGTCCTGTT